>Ga0209343_10004405_pt1 | contig 17398 bp, 15 predicted proteins | sample RifCSPlowO2_02_FD_184026 | JGI IMG/M metagenome (GOLD analysis project Ga0209343, IMG submission 184026) | Groundwater microbial communities from Rifle, Colorado - Rifle CSP2_plank lowO2_0.2 (SPAdes) (version 2) | ecosystem: Environmental > Aquatic > Deep subsurface > Groundwater | place... | reverse complement strand
GCAGGCCCGCTTCTATGCGTCACATACCTGAGGCAGGAGCCGTATGCGGGAATTCCGCACGTACGGATCTGCGCGGGGGGCAGAGGGTAACCTTTGTTCCTACCGCAACTCAAAACGATAGCGTCTTCAGTCGCTTCTTCCAAGAAGTGATGAATTTGCATTGTAAAAATAACACCAATAGTTAAAAATACAATGATGATAAGTCGCCAATTCGAAGCCATCGTCCGCCAAAAGCTGCTCCAAACCCCCGCCGTGGTGCTCTTGGGGCCGCGCCAGGTGGGCAAAACCACGCTGGCCCGCACCCTGGCCAAAGACTGGCCCGGCGGCGCGGTGTACCTGGACCTGGAGCGCCCCTTTGATCGCCTGCGGCTGGAAGACGCCGACACCTATTTGCGCGCCCAGCAGGGCAAGCTCGTCATCCTGGACGAAATCCACCGCGCGCCCGGTGTGTTTGAAATCTTGCGCGGCATCATCGACGACAACCGGCAAGCGGGCCAGCGCAGCGGGCAGTTTTTGCTGCTGGGCTCGGCGGCGCTGGACCTCATGCGCCAATCCAGCGAAACCCTGGCCGGGCGCGTGGCCTACCTCGACATTGCCCCGATCAACCTCCTGGAGGCCACAGCCACCGACATTGCCGACAGCACCCTGTGGCTGCGCGGCGGTTTCCCCGATAGCTTGCTGGCACCCGACGACACCCAAAGCCTGGACTGGCGGCGCGACTTCATCCGCAGCTACCTGGAGCGCGACGTGCCCATGTTTGCGCCCCGCCTGCCCTTTGATGCCATTGGCCGACTGTGGACCATGCTGGCGCACAACCAGGGCAGCGTGCTGAACCAGTCGCGCATCGCCAGTGCGCTGGGCGTGGCCAACCCCACCATCGACCGCTACATCGACCTGCTGGTGGACCTGCAACTGGTGCGCCGCCTGCGCCCCTGGGGCGGCAACCTGGGCAAGCGCCTGGTCAAGTCGCCCAAGGTGTATGTGCGCGACAGCGGCCTGCTGCACGGCCTGCTGGAGCTGGAAGCCCTGAACGACCTGCTGGGCCACCCCGTGTGCGGCCTGAGCTTTGAGGGGCACTGCATCGAAAACCTGATCCAGGCCGCCGGAAGCCGCCGCGTGCCCTACTTCTACCGCACGCAGGTGGGCGCGGAAATTGACCTGGTGCTGGAGAAAGGCGGCAAGCCCGAGATGGCCATCGAGATCAAACGCTCCATGGCGCCCAGCCCGGAAAAGGGTTTTGCCATTGCCTGCGACGACTTGCAGATAGCGCAACGCTACGTGGTCTACCCGGGGCTGGAGCGCATCCCCCTGCGCCATGGGGCGCAGGCGATGGGCTTGCAGGAACTGCTGGGGTTGCTTGCGGACGTTTGAGGGTCAAATAGGCCGCTAGCCCGCGTGGTTATTGCGGAAGCAGCTATTAAAACGATAGTGATCTGGCTAAGCCTCTAGCCACCGTACGGACGAGGAAGGGGTTAACCGCGTCAAGGTCCGCCAAGTTGCTCAGCGCTACTTCCACATTTCCGGTGCCCCAGTGCCCAATGTCGGTCACAAAGCGGACATTCGAGTGAGCTGCGTTGTACAGATACGATGGACAGCTGAAGCGCAGCGCAAAGTGGTCATCTCCACTAATAGGCTGATGCATGTCCAACCCCGATCCCCGAGATAGCGACCATCCGATGAAGAGGCAAATCACCCGCGACAACCACTACGTTCCGCAGTGGTACCAGAAAGGTTTCCTGACCAAAGGGCGGCACAAGTTGCATGTTCGAAATCTCATGCCAGTCATGAAGACATTTCCGAACGGAAAAACTCTGCTTGAACCAGAGGTAGAGGAACTCGGGCCCAAGCTAATCTTCAACGAGTTCGACCTTTACACAACCCGCTTCGGAGAGATATTGAATGACGACATCGAGACGTTCCTGTTCGGCCAGATCGACAAAACAGGTGCGGACGCTGTCCGTGGGTGGATCGCCGGCGACCCGATTCAGGTACACCGCAAGTTTCAGGAATTTTTCGGCTACATGGACACCCAGAAGCTGCGCACACCGAAGGGCCTTGACTGGATTCTGAAGCACTATCAAAGCCTCCCTCAGGTGGAACTGATGGCGCAGATGCAAGCACTCCGCCAAATGCACTGCACGATGTGGTGCGAGTGCGTCCGCGAGATTGTGTCGGCCGCGAAATCGCCAGTAAAGTTTCTTGTGAGCGACCATCCCGTCACCGTATTCCACCCGAAGCTCGGCCCAGATGTCGACGAATGTCAGTATCCGGGTGACCCGGGCATTCAGATGGTGAGCACGCAAACCATCTTCGCGTTGGACGCAAATCATTGCTTGATCCTGACTAACCTTGAATACGCCGAGGATCCCGCAGCAGCTGATCACATGGCGCGTCGAACCAATGCTCGGTTCCGCGGTGAATCAATGGCGCGCACTGACGCCATGGTGCGCGGACGTGAGCTGACCGAGGCGGATGTCAACGCGATTAACCTTGTGCTCCTGTCGCGTGCAAAGCAGTATGTGGCTGCAGGCCGCCCAGAGTGGCTATATCCCGAGCGGAACTGCAGCCTCTCCTGGGAGGAAATCGCAAAAATTCTTCTACCCCGTGACGGACTGTGGAAGTTTGGTGGCGAGATGTATATCGGCTACGAGGATGGCACATCGGCATACCGCGACAAGTTCGGCCGCACTTCGAGAGCGCACGAGTTCCTCGCCAAACCGCCATTGTCGAGCGATCCCGAACCTGACGCTCCGTGTGGTTGCGGAGGTGGACTGAACTTCCGGGACTGCTGTGCGGACATCTTGCCGCAAAGGCGTCCGTCTTGGCGCGTAATGAGTATCAGGGAGCGCAATCTCGCCCTCATACGCGGGATATCAAAGATTCTCGAACTGGATGATTCGGAAGAGTCTTGGCTCCGTGTGCGTCGCACACTGTCGGAGGATCAAGTGCGCCGTATTTACGAGGTGCATGCGGCGCTATGGCCGACGGACACACAGCTGATCGATCTTCTACCGAGCCCTCAGCGCAAGCGGTCGCGCGCACTCTATTTGGGCATGACAGATGCGCGGACGCTTTCCGAGAAGATCACAGGCATGCTGTCCTACGTGGACGAATTGGTCGTAGTACACCCGTTCATGAACGCCAATGCGGTGCGCAAGGAATTCAGCCCAGTTCATCAGCCCGCTTCGTTTCTAGACCAGACCTTGAGGAATGTGTTCGCGCTGTTAGTGCTGGAGCGAGCGATCTTGGAAGGTCGTGTCCACCTCATACCCGACCCGCTGGACTTCGACCCCGGCTTTCGCAGTGAGATCATAGCGATTACCGATCGTCTTGGACACAAGGTCGAGCTCGGTCCTTTGGACAAGGCGATGGCGCGCGAGCTTGGGCAAGACGAGATGATGCGCTTCGTCAAGCGGCTCCCGCCTGACGAGATGAAAGCCTATATCCGGCGACGCGTTCCGGCTGGCGCGCAGGAGCTCACGGATGCCGACATCGATTCGGTCGTTGAGGCCTGGGGGAAGGAGGTTGAGCGGGACCCCATGGCCTTGCTCACGCCACCACCGACGGGTCAGCGCGGCGAGGTTAAGACGATGAAAAGCTTTGCCCGCGAGACAGGCCTGTACGTCGCCACGCTAACGGGAGCGTTCGTCTATACCGACTCAGATACGCAGTGGGAGCGGCTACACCAGACGGACGGCGTGCATCGATATGAACAGGATCCAGCGGCAGGGGCAATCATTGGTAATTTGACTACTCTGCAGATCAAGGTTCCGACACTCACATACCACCGTGAGTCGGAGCCGGAGAGCGTCGGTATTACCCGCGCTTTCCTTCGGGAGGTCGCAGTAGCGCTACGTGCAGACGCAGCGCTTGACTTTGGTGTCAAGGTGACCGAGCCGGGGCTCGCGACAGCACCGGAAGACGAAGGATTGCTCACCTGCAGGCTTCGCGCATCTCTACCGGTTGGCGGATTTCAGCGCACCGATGTCTCGCGTTTGGTTATGACATTTGGTCGACTAGAAGACGTGCCACCAGTTCGACTGGCCTTGTTTATCGAACCGATCTTGGGGTCAATCTAGGATTTCCTGACTGCTGGTCTCGCCTAGCCAACGGCTCTCCGGAACGACCGTGGGCTCTTTATTGCGCAAAAAACGCCCCACTTGGGGCATTTTTCAGAATTGGTGGGGGCCGAGGCTCTCTTAGGGCCTAAGTTTTCCTAAGCGAAGTCATGACTCCCCTGCAGATTCCAGTGCGCATACCCCCAGAAACCTCGCGCCCTTTCCATTGCTTTGCAGCTTGAATTTCAGTTTCATTTCTTTCCTTTCGTTTTGATCTCGATCTCCAAGGAGACCTTGAACACCATGAACAGGGAAGCAAACAACACCAGACATCCGCTGAGGAAGTCTCCGAACAACACTGTGGTCGACACAGCACCGAAGACAGAAACTGAGGACAGTTTATCCGAATCCATAATCCGCTGACATGTCGGCAACTTGACAGGTTGAATCCCTTGATACCAGCCATTCGCTAACTACCGCATCTGCCCAGTGCAGTCGACAGCCCAATCCGAAGTTGGCAAACATCAAATAGGGCACTGCCGGAATATTGAAGTCGGATGGTCAACGAGTTCCGGAGCAGGTGATCAGTCATACCAAAATATGCAGGCTTTTCCAGGTCAGACGCGCTGCCTTGCAGTTCGGTGGCGGTGTCACCAAATAGGTGGAAGAGTTTGATGTAGCCCTTGGGCTAGTTTCTCGCGGGGTTGAACGCGTTTCGCTTTTTGCAGGCGCCAGATTTTTGCCGGTTGCCACGCAAACCCATCAAATGCCCAGCAAGCAAATTTAGGTCTACAAGCTATTGATGTATATAGTCTTTTCTCGGTGTTGCGGGGCGATTGCCTGAATTTTTCAAACACCCAGCAAGCAAATTCAGGCCCAGTGCGGCAGATAGCGCCGGGTTTTGGGTGGCGCATCGAGGACCTGCAGCGGCTACGCCCAACTCACGCCACTCGCACACCCGTCGCAACAGTGCATGCCGCAGGTGAGAGAACTCCGCTCAGGCCACGATCACCATCCAGCCCACGCCAAAGCGGTCTTCTAGCATGCCAAAGCAGGGTGACCAGAAGGTCTTGCCCAGCGGCATCACTACTTTGCCGCCTTGCGCCAGCGCGTTGAAGCTGCGCTCGGCTTCCGCCGCATCGACCACGCCCAGGCTCAGGGTGAAACCCTTGAAGCTGGGCTGCATGTCGCTGTTGCCGTCGGACACCATGAGGTTCATGGCGCCGATGCGCAGGTTGGCATGCATGATTTTGTTTTCAAACCCTGCGGGAATCGCGCCGGGTGGAGGTGGGTCCGGTGCTTCGTTCATGCGCATCTTGAAAGTCACTTCTGTGCCGATGGCTTCTTGGTAGAAGGCGATGGCCTCCTCGCAGCGGCCGTTGAAAAACAGGTAGGGTTCAAGTGTCATGCGGTTCTCCTGGGTTAATCCGGAAATTGTCTTTCTTTCTACGCCCCAGTGCCATGCCCCGCGCACACCTCCAGCAGGCATCCGCGCAGCCAGCGGTGTGCGGTGTCGGCGTCCATGCGCGGGTGCCAGAGCATGGACACCGTGAACGCGGGGGTGGGGACTGGAAGGGGAAAACTGAACAGATTGGCGCGCAGCTTGCCCGTGTGCCGTTCGGGCACCGTGGCCACCAGGTTCGAGGCGCGGGCCAACGCCAGCGCGCCCGCAAAGCCACCGACGGTGGTGGCGACCTCCCGCTCCAGCCCCTGGGCCTGCAGGGCCTCGTCTACCGGCCCCTTGTCCAGGCCCCGGCGCGAGACCAGGATGTGTTGACCCGCCGCATAACGGGCGGGCGTGATCTCGCCCTGGCTCAGCGCGTGCCCCAGGCGTACGACGCCTATCAAACGGTCCTGGAACAAGGCCCGCGTGCGCACTTCCGGCCCCGTCGTGTCGCCGATCACGCCCGTGTCCAGGTCGACGCTTCCGTCGCGCAGGGGCGCGCTGTCCTTGTCCGACTTTTGCACAAAGCGCAGGCGCACGCCGGGCGCTTCGGCGCTGATGCGCGCCAGGAGGGCGGGGCCGAAGTTTTCCACAAAGCCGTCCCGGATGCGCAGCGTGAACGTGCGCACGAGCTGCTGCAGGTCGAGCGTCTCGGCGGGGCGCAGCACCGCCTGGGCGTCCTGCACCAGTTGGCTGACCTGCGCACGCAGTTGGAGTGCGCGGGGGGTGGGCACCAGACCGCGCCCGGCCCGGACCAGGAGCGGGTCACCCGTGGTCTCCCGCAAGCGCGCCAGCGAGCGGCTCATGGCCGAAGGACTCAGCCGCAAGCGCTGGGCAGCGCGTGCCACGTTGCCCTCCGTGAGCAACACATCCAGGGTGACGAGTAGGTTGAGATCGGGGGTGGACATGCAGCCACCATAGCGCAGTTGGGCCGTGGCATGGCGGCTGTGACATGGCGTTTGGTGCATGGACACAGTGCAAACGGTGCGCCTTCCGCCAGGCCAGGCAAAGAAATACGCTTGGGGCGACTCCATTTCGGGAGGTTTCACACACAAGGAGTCCATGGTGAAAAAAAGCATTGCCAATCCAGATGCCAACCCAGATGCAGATGCGGCCGCCACCGCGCATTTGTCCCCGTCGGTGCGCTGGGCGCTCGCCAGCTTGTCGCTCTCCATGCTGCTGTCCTCGCTGGGCACCAGCATCGCCAACGTGGGCTTGCCGACGCTGGCACAGGCGTTCGGCGCCTCCTTCCAGCAAGTCCAGTGGATCGTGCTGGCCTACCTGCTGGCCATCACCACCCTGATCGTCAGCGTCGGGCGGCTGGGGGACCTGACCGGCCGCCGCCGCCTGCTGCTGGCCGGCATTTTCCTGTTCACGGTGGCCTCTGTCCTGTGCGGCATGGCACCCTCGCTCTGGTTGCTGATTGCCGCCCGGGCGGTGCAGGGCCTGGGCGCGGCCACCATGATGGCGCTGACCATGGCCTTTGTGGGGGAGACGGTTCCCAAGGCCAAGACCGGCAGCGCCATGGGCTTGCTCGGCACCATGTCCGCCGTGGGCACCGCGCTGGGCCCCTCGCTGGGCGGTGTACTGATCGCCGGGCTCGGCTGGCAGGCTATTTTCTGGGTCAACGTGCCGCTGGGCATCCTGACCTTTGGGCTCGCCTACCGCTACCTGCCTCTTGATTCTGCTGGCCGCCCCAAGCCGAAGTCGGACCAGAGCCGCTTCGACCCCCTGGGCACGTTGCTGCTGGCCCTGACGCTGGCGGCCTATGCGCTGGCCATGACCACCCGTGACGGTGATGGGCGCGGCAGCTTCGGTGCGCTGAACCTGGCGCTGCTCTTGGCGGCGGCCGTGGGTGGGGGCCTCTTTGTGTTCACCGAGTCGAAAGCCGCTTCCCCCTTGGTCCACTTGGCGATGTTCCGCGCGCCCGGCTTGAGTGCCAGCCTGGCGACCAACGCGCTCGTTGCCACCGTGATGATGGCGACGCTGGTGGTGGGGCCGTTTTACCTCTCGCGTGCGCTCGGGCTCAACGCGGCGCTGGTGGGGCTGGTCTTGTCCATTGGCCCCGTCATCTCCGCCCTGAGCGGCGTGCCTTCGGGTCGCATCGTCGACCGTTGGGGCGCACCGCGCATGGTCATGGTCGGGCTCATCGCCATTGCGGCGGGGGCCTTGGCGCTGGCGGTGCTGCCAGCCCTGTTGGGCATTGCGGGCTACGTCGCGGCCATCGTGGTTTTGACCCCCGGCTACCAGCTGTTCCAGGCCGCCAACAACACCGCCGTCATGACCGATATCCCCGCAGACCAGCGGGGCGTCATCTCCGGCATGCTGAATTTGTCGCGCAATCTGGGGCTGCTGACCGGTGCCTCCGCCATGGGCGCGGTGTTTGCGTTCGCCTCCAGAGCCACCGACATCTCCACGGCGCAGCCCGAGGCCGTGGCCACCGGCATGCGCACCACCTTCCTCGTCGCGGCGGCGCTGATCGGCGTGGCACTGGCCATCGCGGTGGGAAGCAGGGCGCGGGCTGCACGCCCTGCGTGCACATCGGCATAGATTGAATGCGTGTTTTTGATATGGGTGCGTCAGAATGACGCCATCAGTCTATACTGGGTCCTCCACCAACGAAGCTCCAAGGAGGTCCCCATGCTTGCACTCACTGGTAAACGACTGACCACACGGCTGACTGAACATGTGCAGGACAAATTGCAGACCGCTGCCGATTTGGTCGGCGCGACGCTGAACCAGTTTGTCGTTCAAGCCGCCCTGGAAAAAGCAGAACGGGTGATCGAGAGTGAGTCCACGCTCGTCTTAACCCGCGCCGAATCCATGCGGCTGCTGGAGTTGATGGACAACCCGCCACCCCGCAACGAAAAATTCTTGCAAGCCCAAGCCCGCTATCTGAAGACAAAGACCCATGCTGATCGTGCCCCTGAATAACGGGCATGACCGAAAAGGCTTTGACTGCGGAGATGCGGACCTGAACCGGTGGTTTGCCCAGGTTGCCAAGCAGCACAAAGACAAAGGGGTGTCATCCACTTTTGTGGCCGTGGACGGGCAGGACAGCGCGCAGGTGTTGGGTTTTTATGCCCTGAGCCTGGCCGAACTCATCAATGCCGACCTGCCGCTCGCGCAGCGCAAACGCTTGCCCGCCAAGGTGCCGGTTTACCGGCTGGGGCGGCTGGCCACGGCCAAGGCCCACCAGGGTCGGCGCATCGGAGAATTTTTGCTGTTTGATGCCATCGACCGCGTGACCCGCATTGCACAGGAGGTCAGTGGCGCCGGCTTGGTGGTCAACGCCAAACCCGGTGCCGTCGCGTTCTATCAGCCCTACGGCTTTGAGCCCATGGCGGACCACCCCCACCATCTGTTTTTGCCGCTGTGAACGGGAGGCCGCAGACGCCCATTCCGTGTTTCCGCCGCCCGCCTTATTTGGCGGGCCGGTGCAGCGCGCAGAGCTTGTTACCGTCGGGGTCGCGCAGGTACGCCAGGTAGAGCTTGCCCATCTGGTGCTACTTCCAACTCAGGTCAAGCTTGCGATGCGTGGCCGCGCAATCGCGCAAGTACAGGTTGATGAGGCTTTGGTATGGCATACCAACATCTTCGGAAATGGACTTGAAGTAGTTGATCGACTCTTCGTCCAAGCGAATGGTGATTTGCTTTTTAAGCTGGGCTGCATAGGGGTTTTTCCTGGCAGCTGAAAAGTCATATTCTTTGCGCATGTAACACCTTTATGGATAAGCCTTCGCCTCATTGGCGCTCGCCTTGCGAGCGGAAATGATACGAATCACGTTGCCTTCACTTCTGTAGCAGTGGCACACCAGCAGGAGACGAAGCGTGCTACTCAGGCCCAGGAGAACAAAGCGCTCTTCATCTTCGGAGTGGTCCGGGTCATCAATCAGCTTGGCACGCTCATCGACGAAGACCGATCTCGCTTCCTCGAAGCTCACGCCGTGTTTCTTGGCATTGGCAGCGGCTTTTCGGTCGTCCCACTCAAAGTGCAGTGTGCTCATGGGCTTAGTGTAGTTACATCGTAGTTTTGCGGCAAGCGGTCGGCCCTATTTGGCGGGCCGGTGCAGCGCGCAGAGCTTGTTGCCGTCGGGGTCGCGCAGGTACGCCAGGTAGAGCTTGCCCACGCCGTTGTCCCGAAACCCCGGCGGCTCTTCGCAGGTGCTGCCGCCGTTGGCAATCCCCGCCGCGTGGAAGGCGTCCGCCTGTTCGGGGGACTGCATGGTGAACCCCAGGGTGCTGCCATTGCCGTGCGTGGCGGGCTCGCCGTTGATGGGCGTGGTGATGCCGAAGGTGCCGGTGGGGCTGCGGTAGAAATAGCGGTTTTTGTTGGCCAGGCCTGGGCCGATGCCCAGCGTGCCCAGCAGCGCGTCATAAAACTTCTTCGAGACCTCAAGGTCACTCACACCCAGCATCACATGACTGAACATCGTTTTCTCCGTTGGTGCCCGGTGGCGGGCGAAAGGGGGATTGGGGATGGTAATGGATTCGGCACCCCAGGCGGTGCGGAAAATTGCCCCAGACTGTGTGCCAAATGGGCCTCCAGCCCCCGTGGAGTGTGCGCAAGCAGCTATCAAAAACAGAGCAAAACACAAGACCTCTCGGAGCGGCAACTTCAGCCTCAAAATAGTTCCTTCTTGACGCCCCTCACCTGACCACCCCACCATGCGCATCCTCCACACCTCCGACTGGCACCTGGGCCAGCATTTCATGGGCAAAAGCCGCCAGGCGGAGCACCAGGCCTTGATCGACTGGCTGCTGCTTCAGGTCGATGCCCATGCCGTGGACGCAGTGCTCATCGCCGGCGACATCTTCGACACCGGCGCGCCCCCCAGCTACGCCCGCGAGCTGTACAGCCAGTTGGTGGTGCGCTTGCACGGCGCGGGCGTGGCCCTGCTGCTGCTCGGGGGCAACCACGATTCGGTGGCCACGCTGGGCGAGAGCCGCGCCCTGCTGGCTTGCCTGAACTCCACCGTGGTGGCGGCCGTGGACGATGCGGCCCACCAGGTGGTCGTGCTGCCTTTGCGCGGTGGAACGGGGGACAAGGGCGAGGCCGGCTGTGTGGTCTGCGCCGTGCCTTTCATCCGCCCCCGCGACGTCTTGCAAAGCCAGGCCGGGCAGAGCGCCGAGGAAAAGCAGCAGTCCTTGCAGGCCGCCATCCAGGCCTACTACCAGGCGGTGCACGACGCAGGCCGCGCGCGCCAGGCGGAACTGGAAACTGTGCTGGGCCGCACTGTGCCGCTGATCGCCACCGGCCACCTCACCACGGTGGGCGCCAGCAGCAACGAGTCGGTGCGCGAGATCTATGTGGGCTCGCTGGATGCCTTTCCCACGGCGGCCTTTCCGGCGGTGGACTACCTCGCGCTGGGCCACATCCACAAGCCGCAAAAAGTGGGCGGGTTGGAGCACATCCGCTACAGCGGCTCGCCCATCCCCCTGGGCTTTGACGAAGCACGGCAGCAAAAGGAGGTGTTGCTGGTGGACCTGGGCGCGCAGGGGCTGACGGCCATCACGCCTTTGGTGGTGCCGCGTTTTCAGCCGCTGGTATCGGTGAGCGGCAACCTGCTGGAACTGGCCGATGCCATCCGCGCCGCCGCCCTGGAAGGCTGTGCCGAGCAGTCCGTGTGGCTGGAAGTCACCGTGGCGCAGGACGACTATCTGGCCGACCTGCCCGCGCGCATCGACGCCCTGACCCAAGGCCTACCCGTGGAGGTGCTGCGGCTGCGCCGCCAGCGCGGCAATGCGGCGGCCAGCATCACCGGCGAGCTGAGCGAAACCCTGGACGAACTCAGCCCCATGGATGTCTTTGCGCGCCGCCTGGCGCAAGAAGAACTCGCACCCGAACTGCATGTGGCCCTGGACCAGCGTTACCGCGCCGTGGTCACCAGCCTGACCGAGGCGCAAGCATGAAAATCCTCGGCCTGCGCCTGAAAAACCTCAACTCACTCCAGGGCGAGTGGGCCATCGACTTCACCCAGGCCCCCTTTGCCGACAACAGCCTGTTCGCCATCACCGGCCCCACGGGCGCGGGCAAATCCACCCTGCTGGACGCCATCTGCCTGGCGCTGTACCACGAGACCCCGCGCCTGAAAAGCATCTCGGCGTCCGCCAACGACATCATGACGCGCCACACCGTGGACTGCCTGGCCGAGGTGGAGTTTGAGGTGAAGGGCGCGGTGTACCGCGCCTTCTGGAGCCAGCGCCGCGCCCATGGCAAAGTAGACGGCGCGCTGCAGGCCCCCAAGGTGGAGCTGGCCCGCGTGGACCGGGCCAGCGGCGCGGGCACCATTCTCAGCAGCCAAAGCATCGACAAACTGAGGCGCATTGCCGAGATCACCGGCCTGGACTTCCCCCGTTTCACCAAGTCCATGCTGCTGGCCCAGGGCGGCTTTGCGGCCTTTTTGAACGCCAGCGCCAACGAACGTGCCGAGCTGCTGGAGGAACTGACCGGCACCGAGATCTACGGTGACATCTCGCGCCGCGTGTTCGAGCAGGCACGCGAGGCCAAGCAGCAACTGGACCAGCTCAGCGCCCGCGCCGAGGGCGTGGACCTGTTGAGCGCTGAACAACGCGAGGCCATGCAAGGCGATGTGGACCGCTGGGGAATGGAGCTGGCGGGCGTGCAAAGCGCCCACCAAACCGCCGTGGCGCAAGGCCAGTGGCACGAGAACCTGGCGCACAGCGCGCACGAGCTGCAGGCCACACAGACCGCATGCAGCGACGCGGCAGCCGCGCTGCAAGCCGCCGCGCCCGAAATGCAACGCCTGGCCGACAGCGCACCCGCGCAAGCGCTCCAGCCCCTGCACCACAGCTGGCAGCAAGCGCAAACCGCGTGCCGCGACAGCGAAACCGTGCTGGCCACACTGCAGCAGGAGCGCCAGCGCGAGACGGCCGCGCACTACCAGCAGCACCATCTGGCCCACAGCCTGGCCAGCCAACTGGCGCAGCACGCGCAAGACCAACACACGCAGACAGCAAAGGCACACCAGCAGCACGCCGACTTTTGCGCCGCGCACCCCCAGCACGCCGCCCTGGGCGAACGCCTGGGCGGCTGGCGCCAGCAGTTTGCGCAAGCCCACAAGCTGAAACAAACCCTGGCCGCCCAGCAACTGGCCTTGCAGGCGCTGCAAGACGAGCAGGCCGAGCGCAGCCGCACGCTGAGCGTCCAGAGCACCGTGGTGGATGCCGCAGCGCTGGCCCACGCCGCATCCGGGGCCGCGCAGCAGTTGGCCCAGACCGAACAAGACCAGCGCCTGGCCGGGCAAGCCCTCTCGGCCTTGCGCACGCAGTGGCAGGCTGGGCAGGGCCAGGTTCACCGCTGGCAACAGCTGGAGGCCAGTGCCCAGCAGCGCCGCGAATTCGGCGTGCAGCAAACCGCGCTGGCGGCAGCGCTGCGGCAGGGCGAGGCCGTGGTGGCGGAGCAAGCCACGGCGGTCTCCCAGTTGCGCGAGCAGTACAAAGCGGTGAAAGAGCAAGTGGCCGACAAGCAAAAACTGCTGGACCAGGAGCGCCGTATCCAAAGCCTGGACGCCCACCGCCTGGCCCTGCAGCCGGGCGAGGCCTGCCCCCTGTGCGGCGCCATGGAGCACCCCGGCATAGCGGCCTACCAGGCACTGGACGTTTCCGCCACGGCCAGTGCCTTGCAACACAAGCAAGAGGCCCTGGAGGCACTCAAGACCCAAGGGGAAAGCGCTGCCGCCGCTTTGGCCGCCAGCAAAGCCCGGCAAACCGGGCGCCAGGGCCAGCAAGACACACTCGCCCAGCAGATCCGCCAGTGGCAGACCGAGTGGGTCGAACTCCGCAGCCAAGTCCACGCCACCCCCGGGCTGACGGGCGAGGATTGGCACAGCGCCGAAACCCTGGCCGCCGGGCACCACGCGGCTGCGCAAACCCTTGCCCAGCGCGCCCGCGACCTGCAAGCGGCCGAAACGGGCGAGCAAACCCTGCAGCGCGCCCTGGCAGCCGTCCACCACAAGGCCCAGGCGCTGCAAGCCGCGCACACCCAGCTGGCGCTGTTGCAGCAAGCCGCCCACGATGCGCAGCTGCGGCAGGCGGAGTTGGTGCAAACCGGCCAATCCACCCAGGCCGACCTCGCGGCTCTGGAAGCGAGCCTGCAAACCACCCTGGCTGCAGCGGGCTACACCCTGCCCGCCGAGCCCACGCCCTGGCTGCAGGCGCGCGATGGCGAATGGCAGCACTGGCAACACACCCAAGCGCAGTTGCAAGACCTGGCCCAAGCCCTCACCCGCCAGCAAGCCCAGTGCGACGCCGCGCAGGCGCAGGCCAAGCTGTGGGCCCAGCGCTGGGCCAGCCTGCAAGCCAGCGCCGATGCACCGGCGGATGCATATGCCGGTACACATGCCGCTTCACAGGCCACGGCACTCCCCACGCCGCCGCTGCTTGCCCCCCAGGACTTGCCCACCGCCCTGGTCAGCTGCGCCGATGCAATAGACCGCCTGACCCAGGCCATCGCGGCGTTACAGGGCCGCCACACACAAGCGCAGGCAGCGTTGGAGCAGCAAGGTCTTGCCTTGGCCGCTGCAGAAAACGCCTGGCAGGTTGCGCTGCACACCAGTCCCTTTGCCGACGCATCCGCGTTTGCCGCAGCCCTTTTGCCCGAGATGGAGCGCCAGCGCCTGAGCGCGCTGAAAGAATCCCTGCACGCCGCACAGCAGCGCGCCAGCGCCCTGCTGCAGGCCGCCCGCGACAAACACACGCTGCTACAGGCCCAGGCGCTCACGCCCCTGGCACCCGAAGACATCGCCACGCAACTGGTGGCGCTGGAAGCGCAGCGCACCACCCTGAATGAACACATAGGCGCCCAACGTGCGCTGTTAGAAAAGGACACGCAGCACCGCGCAAGTCAGCAAGCGCTGTTGGCGCAAATCAAGGACCAAACCGCCGAGGCCGACATCTGGCAGCGGCTGGACAGCCTGATCGGCTCCGCCAAGGGTGACAAGTTCCGCAAGTTCGCCCAGGGCCTCACGCTAGACCACCTGCTGCACCTGGCCAACCGGCATCTGGCCCGCCTGCATGGCCGCTACCTGCTGCGCCGCAAGACCACGGGCGAGCTGGAGCTGGACATCGTGGACGCCTGGCAGGGCGACGCCACGCGCGACACCCGCACCCTCTCCGGCGGCGAAGGCTTTCTGGTCAGCCTGGCGCTGGCCTTGGCGCTCTCGGATTTGGTGAGCAACAAAACCTCCATTGACTCCCTCTTCCTCGACGAAGGCTTCGGTTCGCTGGACGGCGACACGCTGGAGATTGCGCTGACGGCACTCGATTCACTCAACGCGAGCGGCAAGATGATCGGCATCATCAGCCATGTGGAGGCGCTCAAGGAGCGCATTCCCGCGCAGATCCGGGTGGAGAAAGGCGGCGGCGTGGGGCACTCGCGGCTGGTGGTGTAGCGGCGGGCTTGCGGTGGCAACTTGAAAAGCCTGCGGCCCAAGGCACAATGTCATCCAACCCCGTTCACACACGTCCTATGCATCCCGCCCTTCGCCTTGATGAGCAAACCATAAAGTTGTTCTGCGAATCCCACCGGATTCGCAGCTTGGCCCTGTTTGGCTCACAAGCCAAAGGAACTGCCCGGACCGACAGTGATGTCGATTTGTTGGTGGACTTTGAGCCTGATGGCGTGCCGGGCCTGTTGGGTATGGCTGCATTGGAAGATGAGCTTTCGGCCTTGATGGGCGGGCGCAAAGTAGATTTGCGCACACCCCATGATCTGTCTCGCCACTTCAGGGAAGAAGTGGTGCGTACCGCCCAAGTCCAATATGCGCGCTGAAGACCGCATCCGGCTTAAGCACATGGTTGAGGCCGGGCAGGCGGCACTGAAATTCGTAGACGGCAGAAAATCTTCAGACCTTCAAACGGACCAGATGTTGCTTTTCCTTGGCGCGCCATCGTTGGCATGCGTAACCGCTTGGTGCATGCCTACTTTGACGTGGACACGGAGATGGTCTGGAAGACGCTTCAAAATGAGATTCCTGGACTGCTCCGCGCTCTGGAAGCGCTAATCGCAGCTGATCAAGGTAGATAGTCAGGCTTGCGTCCACGTTCAGTGGCTGCCTTCGACGAGCACGGTGTCGTCGCTCTGAGTAATCACAGTGTCGTTCCCAATGGCTTGCATGGAGGTCTCCGGGAGGGTTGGTTGGGGACGCCATTGCCACACGGCGTGAGCGTCTGGGCGTGCCAAAACAGCCTGCTGCTGGGGCAGATGCAAACGAGCAAGAAGTCCAATGAAATCACGGCCATCCCCGAGGGCATACAGACAGGCAGGCCCCTCGATCACATCGGGGTGGAGTCCGAGCCCCCGCACATAGAAAACGCGTTTTTCTATGCACATGCGGTGCGACGTGCATAGAAATCTGTATTTTTTATGCTGAATGCGATTCAAGGCAGCGCTCATCCAACAAAACAGGGCTCTGGCAGCCGCAGACCAGGCCTGGCACACACCAGCCTCTTTGCCGACGCCTGCGCATTGGCAGCAGCCTTCTTGCTTTGCGTCCAACGCAATAGCGAATTGCAAGTGAACATGCTGCACGCAGCGCCACTGCTCGATACACTCCAATCGAATTCAGGGGGACGCACCCTTTGAAGTTTTCTGAAAGGCACTTCAATGACGGGGCGACCCACACCCACCGCGAATGAACCAGCCGTGATCACCTTCCGGGGCGATTCACTGGAGAACTCCTATATTGCACATGTGGCTGTGGTCGACGCAGATGGCACGGTTTTGATGGGGTTCGGTGATGCCTCGCGGAAAACACTCGCGCGGTCAGCGGCGAAACCTGCCCAGGCCTTGGGCGTGCTGGAGTCGGGCGCCTTTGAGCGCTTCGATTTTGATGAAGCAGACCTGGCACTGATGTGTGCCTCCCATAGCAGCGAGAGTCGGCACATTGAGCGAACCTTGTCGATGCTGTCCAAGGTGGGCAGGCAAGAATCCGACCTGCGGTGTGGCAGCCATGTGCCGATTTCAGACGCGGTCCATCGGGAGTGGATCAAGAGAGACTTTGTGCCGACCCCCGTATGCAGCAACTGCTCCGGCAAGCACGTCGGAATGCTCGGTGGAGCACAAGCCCTGGGCCAGTCGATAGGGGACTACCACTTGCACGACCATCCTGTGCAGCAATTGGTCAAAAAGGTCGTTGCCGAAGCGGTCAATCTTCCTTTCAACGCGGTGGATTGGGCCATTGATGGTTGCAATCTGCCAACGCCGGCCTTTCCGCTGGACCGTTTGGCGTACCTGTATGCGAGCTTGGCCCATGCAGCGGATGCCGTGGATGCAGGTGGCGCTGCCATTTCTCCGCGTACAGCGTCCTTGGCGCGCATCTTCCATGCAATGACCCGCTACCCCGAGCTGGTCGCTGGGGAGGGGCGCTTTTGCACCTTGCTTATGCAGGCCTTTGGTGGTGCGGTGGTGGGCAAGTTAGGGGCGGATGCGTGCTACGGCATTGGTATTCGGGCCACCGACCAAACCCGCCGCCTGGGTGCCAAGGGGGCCATAGGCCTCTCGGTCAAGGTGGAGGACGGCAATATGGACGTTCTTTACATGCTGGTGAGTGAGGTTCTCGAACGTCTGGGGATCGGGGCCGCGGAGCAGCGGGCAGCACTGGACGCTTTTCACCATCCGCGCATGCTCAATACCCGAGGGATCGTTGTGGGCCATGTTGAGTACCCCTTCACTTTGCGCAGCGTGTCAGGGGCATAGGCATCGCGGCCCTGTCGATTGAAGTGAAGCCGTGAAGGAAGAATGATGGCGCCGTATGTTAGCGGCTGTGTAAATGCGCGTAAATCTGGCGGAGTTTGAAACTGGTGACGCACGAAAGCAAAGGGGCCGATCGGCCCCTTTCTGTTTTTCCCAATAATGAACGACTCAATTCAAAGC
>Ga0209343_10004404_pt1 | contig 17399 bp, 18 predicted proteins | sample RifCSPlowO2_02_FD_184026 | JGI IMG/M metagenome (GOLD analysis project Ga0209343, IMG submission 184026) | Groundwater microbial communities from Rifle, Colorado - Rifle CSP2_plank lowO2_0.2 (SPAdes) (version 2) | ecosystem: Environmental > Aquatic > Deep subsurface > Groundwater | place... | reverse complement strand
GCCCGACCCGCGTATTGGTATCGATGGCCGCTTGCCAATTTCTCTGACCCTGGTCGACCATTCTGTAAAGGTCGTAGCAGTCCTTCGGATATGCAGCGGTTTTGTCGACGCTCTCACTGACCTCTGCGTCCTCAGCGTATACCGCGTTCCGGTAGTTGTTGCCCTCCACATCTGCCGCGTCGTAGTACTCCGGGGCGGTACCGTTATCCACTTTAAACATCTCCCGTTCCCAATACTCCTTCGTCGGGATCTTATAGCCGGTGAGGGGGACAGTTTTGCCATCGAATGGGTTCTGCTCGAGCGGGATCGACTTCAAAACCGCCACGCCGGCGGAAACACCATCACGAATAGTGGTGCCGCCGTCATGATTGATCAGTGAGGTTGAGGTAACGAGCCTGTCTAGGTTTGGGTCGGTACCCTTCAGTTTGTCGATTATGCCATTCGCCTTTTCCCACTGAATTTCAGCTTGGCCTATTCCACCGGAGCCATAGAACCCGACGTAGCGTCCAGCGACCCGTGCAGCGGGGTTCTTTCCTGCGGCAGCCTCAAACGCTGGTTGGCAGAGGTTTATGTAGTCCTCATACATGGGTGCCATTGGGCTATCGATGAATCGTTTTAGCGTTTCTTCATCAGTGACGTGATAGGCGGAGTCAAACGCTATCTGAAACGCATCATCGTCAGTTATTGAATCGAGACCTTCTTTGAAGATCTGGTAGATGTTTCCCATGATTTGGTACGTATAACCTGCACCGTTCACAAGTTGAACATCCTCGTAAGCACCAGGAATAGAAAAAATATTCGGCGTCAAAAGAAAGCTTCCCGCCACCACCATCACGGTTCCCCCAGCCGCGGTTTGGAGACGGTCGAACGGTGCCTTCAACATCTGCACAGCAACCCACGCTATTCCCCCCCAAAGCACGATGTTTAGCGCGATAGACGCAAAAACGATGTGGTAAACCTGGAATATACTGATGTAGTGGCCAGCTAGTTCACCGAAGTGCTGATTTACGAACTTCAGAAAATCATACGATGCAATCTCCGTTGCGCCGCCAACAGTTTTGTCGCCGACGGCCATTACCGAATGCTCCTATAAGTAGCCTGCAACAGTTCATTGCGTTCAATATCAGCGTTAATACGACTCTTGAGGATTTCGTATTCTTTTCTTAGTGCCTGGGCGGACAGGTGATAACGGTTGATCATGTCAGGGCTGATCAATTCGCTATCTGCTTGGTTAGACAGGCCAGTCAAAACACCAAGTTCCAGTTTAGCAACAAGCGCTTCCAGCTCTTTCATCATCCCAAGCGTCGCAAGATTTCTTTGAGTATTTTCGAACATCGCCGGGTTTGCGCCCGCGAGCTGGCGCATGAACTTAAATTCATTTTCTGAAATTACTATTTCAGCTCGATTCACCAGCTCCTTGTATTCATCGGTCTCTTGGTAGTTACTTATTTTGCTCGCGTAGACCCCTTTATAGAGCTCCACGTAGTCGCGTGTCATTTTCTTGGAAACAGTCTCGAGTGTCTCTATTCGTGGAGTAACGGTGGTAGCTCCTTCCTCGGTGCTGTAGGACGGCAAAAGTCCACCGTAGTCCTTGATGTCTTCACAACCTAGTTCGGAAGCAGCGAGCAGTAGTGCCGTGGTGCCTTCCGGTGACACGCCCGAGCAGTTTTTGGCGGTCTGTAGGGAGGTACTGCCTGATCCGGAGCCACCGGTGGAACCGCCTGAACCATTAGTCCCGGAGCCTTTTACTCCAATGAGACCGCCAGTCGCCCCGGATACCGTGCCCATGAGAGCGCTGGCACGCGCCGAGGCTTTGGACTTCATCTCCTGTGCGCCTTTGATAAGGGAGCCAGTGAGGCCGTCGCCAGCCATACACTCAGCGCTCTTGTATCCCATTTCGGTAGTGCAATCCGCTTCAGCGAGAGTTTGCTTCTTCTCCTCGTAGGCCTTGTCGGCCAGCTGCCGTACGCCGCTGCAGGTCATGTTGGACATGTCCAAGCCGAACTGTCCTACCATGTTGAGCTGATCAATCACTGATTTCACGGTTGGCTGGCTGTAGGCCAGGTACATGATGGCAAGCGACGGCGCATCTGAGATGAACTGCTCAACCATGGCCGAGTATTGGCCGATCTGACCGTCGATAACGGTGCCGAGGTTGAGGCCGTTGCAGCCGACCCCGACCTCGGTGGCCCCGTAGGCCTGTATTAGGTTCTGCTGGTTGTCCTGGAAGGGAGTGAAAGTGTCGAAGCCGCGAGGACTGAACCCCGCCCCGGTGGCATTGATGGCTTTGCCTTCGAGTTTCGCGCCAAACAGGTCGGGCACGTCGGCCATGCGTCGTTTCCAGGGTGTGTCGTCAGACCCGGTATCAGCATAAACGTGCAGGCTTGAGCATAGAGTCAGTGCGATTGCGCAGCGAAGAAGATTGGCTTTACCAAAGTTCATATTATTGCCCTGCCTTAGCGGTCTGTACGTAAGTCATTGCCTGCAGACGATCTTCGAGTTGGCTCAATGTCCGATTGCCGATCAGCACCTTGCGTCGAGACACAATGGTGTTGTCGACCCAGGTGACCGGCCAGGCCACAATGCCCATCCCCTCCAACTGCTTTCGCTCTTCTGTGGAAACAATTCGGCCCGATAGACCTCGTCGGCTTACATTACGGACGAACGCCTGCTTGTCTTGGTCAAGCTGGAAAATCTTGATTCGCAGATTCGGGTACTTTCGCTGTACTTGGGCAAGGGTTTCCAATTGCCGTTCGCAAACCGGGCAGGTGGATTCAACAAATACTGAAAGATTAACTGCATCGGTATTAATGTACTTTTTTGCAATTTGCTTTGATTTCGCGGCATCTAGGCCTTTGATATTTTCAAGCTCCCCAGCTTTCCACATCGACATCTTGTAGAGTTCGGCGGACTTCTGATACTCGCCCCAAGTTTGATCCATGTAAGCGAGTAGGGCGTTTGCAGCCTCCGGGGTTTGCTCAAGCTGCAGTCGGATTACAGCACTCGGGGTTCCAGGCTGAAAGTTGAATTCCAAACCTTTAGCGTTGGTGACGCGCACCGGTGCAGTTGGGTTTTTCTTTGCGTTCCGGTTCAGCGTCGTACAGTTCTGCATCCACTCCATATTTTGGCAATCGAGGATGTTCGGTAACTTGTCGATCTCCTCCAGCTCGCGGTCGGCGTTATAGCGATCAACTTTTACCAAAGCGGTTGCAACCGCGTCGGCCAGCAGGTCGTTGGGGTTCGCGACGGTCGAAAGTACAGTCGGGGCATTAAAGATAAGTCCGCCTGCAATAAACGCGAGTGTGAACTTCAGTTTGCTGTCCATATTTATCACTACCTTAATACCGAGGAGACTTCAGAGATCACGTCTTTTACGCTCGCCAGAATCCGTGGCTGACCGCGCTCTGGAATGAAAACAATCGCTGGCATCGTTCGAACGCCATATTTCGCCGCTTCTTCACCGTTGAGGTCAGGCCGGAATCCTGTGATTGGCATCGACCCTGTCGATGCCGTGAAGACCGTTCGCGGGTTCCACTGGCGTTGGTCGATGACCACGTAGAACTGGAAAGAAACCTTGTCTCCAAATCGGGCCTTGGCCTCTTGGGCGGCGACTATCAGGTTCTGCATCGAAGCAGCGTTCTCGGTGACGAATGCTTTGACGGTCACCTGCGGGAGTGAACTGGGCAGCGCCCCAACGAAGCGGCCAACCTGGTTTTGCGCTTTTGCGTAGGCCTCCTTTGCCGCGGCAAGGTCCGAAGGGAGGGGGACCCCGCTGCTGCCAGCTATTCCTGGGATCTCGCCAGCTCTTGCCAGCAGTCCGTTGACCTGGTCCAGCATTGCGGCACTTCCCTTGTGGCCACGCTCGGCCGCGGCGGAAAAGAACTTTCGTGCACGCTGCAAGTGGTCGGCGTACTCGGGGGAGCGAGTCATCATCACGCCCAGGTGGTACATGGCAATCACGTTCCCAGCCTTGGCCTCCGGAAACAGAATCTCCCACGCGCGCGGCTTCTCGCCCTTGAGCATGAGCATAAGCCCCTCACCAACCCGCTGATCCTGTGTCGATCTCAGCGGTTCAGCTTGAGCGGCCCCCAGCCACAGGCTAGCGAGCAGCAGCCAATGAAACGCCCGCATTGCGCTTCTCCTTGTTGTACTTGGGCATGAAGCCCGCCATATAGAGTTTGCGCAGGTCATCGGTGGCAGAGTGGTAGTAGCCGGCAGCGGCCAGATCAGACCCATGCTTTCTCCTCAGGGCCGCGAGGTGGGAGGCCGCATAGTCCAGGTTGAAAACCGGGTCCAGCCAACGCTGGACTGACGCTACGCCCTGCCCGTGCCACCGGTAGCTGATCTGCGCGATGCCGAGATCTGTGTTCACCATGCGGAGCTGTCGCACGCGTATCTCGCCGCGATCGACCGCTTTTGAGTCGTCGGTTCGCAGCCTGAGCGACCTGGTTCGGGAGAGGTGAGTGGCATAGGCCTGGGCGGCCGGCTGGGACTGGAAGAAGCGTCTAGATGCCTTGTCACTTAGAGGCACCACTTTGACCATCCAGGGGGCTTTCGTGAGGCCCCACAGTGTGCGCACGGTGGTGCTCTTATCGTTGAACCTGAAGGACTCGCCGTCAGCGTTAAAGGTCCAGGGATTTTTGCCGGATTCCTGCGCCGCGATCGCCCGAAGCACTACAGGATCGACACCACGGCGGCGAGCTGCAGCGTCGATCAGTGGGTCGTATGGCGACGCGGGTAGTTGCGTCGCGATAAGCATGATGACTGCTGCCGCGAGGGTTCTCATGGGCGCACATCGTCGATGGTCGTGAAGTTGTGCGCCTGCAGCCAATCAATAGCCCGGGCGCGCTGCGGAAAGCATTTGTCGAAGCGGCGGAAGAGGGGCGGATGGGGATCGAGCGCGTCGGTGCCTAGGTGAATGTGTAGGAACTCGTGATGGACGACGTAGCGGACAACACACTTCGGAGCGTTCTGCCCGATCGAGGCGCTTAGCCCCTGATGCACCAGGATCACTGACTTTCCGTCACGGACCTCGGTACTGCCGGCGGGGACATAGAGACTATCGGTGCTTACCCTGTTGATCTGTTTGGCTATGACGTCCCAGTTCGGGCAGCGCAGCTTCTGCAGAGTCTTGACGTAAAGCTTGGAGGCTTCGGCGTGGCGAGCATTTACGAATTGCTCCAACCTGTCTCGGGCTTCCTCGTAGTTCCGGTGATGGAAAGCCAGGATTGCCAACTCTAGATCGTGCTTCTGCTCCGGCGAGAGATCGTCAACGATCAGCTTCGGCTCGTCCGCTTCGCTAGCGCTGGGAATGCCCCAGCGAACTTCGATGGGGATGGCCGCGCGGAAATAGCATTTGGATACGTCAGCGGCAAGGCGCGAGAGCGCAGCCTCGTCGGCTGCACTCACGGTTTCATGGATGTTATATCGCGGGGCACCCATTCGGCTGGCTCCAGAACTTATGAACGACATCTCCAACCGAGTTCTGAAGGTCAAGGCGATCACCTGTGATCGATGCGCGGAAGCCAGCGATGAAATCTCCTTGCCCGATCATTATTTCCTCGAGGTTCGTATCTACGAGGAAGGCGTGAGCGACGCAGGTGCTGCAGTTTCGTGCTGGTGGAGCCACAGCTTTCACACAGATTTTCGGCCTTGGCCTAACCTTCGCAACCGCAGGTACGGTGGCGAAGGTTTTCGGCTTGGTAGAGTCAGCAGACGTCTTATTTACAGCCCGGGGTTGCGGCCTCGGTTTTGATTCGGCGGCTTTCAGTTGGGCTTGGATATCGGCGATAGCTTTCTCCTGGAGAGCCAGTTTTGCCTTCATCTCGGACATCTCTGCCTCTGCATTACCTTGCAGACTCGGCTGCTGCTTACTATCCGGATTCTCCGAAGGCACGCCAGCCAAAATGGGGTCACCTTTTTCCGATGGGAGAGCAACTTTGTTGGCGCTTGGCGTCCTGGTCGTGGATGACGTGGCCGGTACTTGTTCAGTCGGTGCTGCCGTGAGGCTCTCGGCGCTCATGGTGTGCTCCACTCCGAACGGAGAGCCCGAAGCCGGCCACGTCGGTGCCGTGGCGGGTAGAGTAGGAGTGGTGGCTTCAGAGGCGGTAAGCGGAGCCTGATCAGGAAACCCGAACGGACTGGCGTCGGCTGCTTCCAGAGATGCAGGTAACTCCTGCTTCGGCGCTGGCGCAACCTGCAGCGGGCCGTTTAACTGGAGGGCGTCTAGGGTTTGGCCTACGGCGCTATCCAGGTCATGGCCTTGGGTGCCGAAGCCGAACTCTGCTTCAGCTCCATAGTCGGACGGCTTCGAGCCAGTAGGATCTACCGAGGGAATTTCTGCCGCCGCATCTGCTGTGGCGTCTCGTTGTGTCGCCTCGTCGGACGGCGCGCTGCGGAAGTTTTGGTAGATGGTTGCTGTAACGATCAGGAGACCTACGAGGATGAGGCCCTTCTTTTGGGAGAGCTTGGCCTTCGGCTTGGGCTGCTGTGCTTGCTCGTCCGCCTGGATATCGAGGAGAAGTGACTCCTCATCGTAGGCATCGTGCCGCGGATGCTCCCTATCGGGGGCGGGCGCGTTTTCAGGTGCGCCAATGGTGGGCTCGTTTTCGCGCTCGGGTCGCAGGCCGTTGAGGCGCTGCGCACCGTCCTGAACCTTGGAAAGGAAATCACCCAGACGGCTTTTTGGCTTTTCGTCGTTGCTCATGTCTTACTGTCCTAATTCCGGCAGGTATGTGGGAGCCTCTTCCGTCCAACGGCCAGGGGCGATCTGCACGCACTCTTCATGCGAAGGGATGAGCATGCCGTTTACTACTCGGGCAGGTATCCGCACGCCGCACTCCATGTGCGGAGCGTCGTAGGTAAAGCGGTTGCGCGCGCGCATCTTGCCCTTCATGTCGGTGAGGACCTGCTGAACTCCCTCTTGATAGGCCACTCGCTCCTGTTCCGTTTTCGGCTGGTACATCTCTTTCGCCGGCCGGCGGTTCATCTCGTCCAGGATGCTTTCGCGGGGCTCGTATTTGTCTGAACAACCGGCCGTTGCGACGACCAGGGCCGTGAGAAAAGCGGCGTTAAACAACTTCGCCATAGCGGGCTCCGTAGGGGTGAGTTTTGGAAAGAGCGACGATTGCGCTCTGCCGTGCTTCGGAAGCATCAACGCCCTCCTTCTCGACGATCTCTGCGGCCTTGAGCTCGCGCATGTTGTAGTCATCGGGGTGAGAGCTTGCGATCCACAGCGTCATTGGGCTGGAGAACAGCCGGAAAACGCCGCTGTAGTAGAGGCCCTGTTTCGAGCGCATCCGGTAGAAGACTTCCGAGTACATGGGGGGCAGCGATGCGAGGGACTTCCAGAGATCTATTTCCACCGGCTGGAAGTCCAACTCCTCGCGTGCAATCCGATAATCGGACTCACTGCATGCGAGGAAGAAGTAGTGCGAGGTGTTCTCCAGAATGCCGTCCTGGGAGTCGCCACCTCCGTTGGTTTCAGCCTTGATCAGGTTGACGAAGTCTTTCACCGTTTGGCTGATCAGCAGGCAACCGGCGCCATAGCGGCGCAACTCTCGATAGAAGCTCGACAAGGCACTAGCTGCGTTGGGATCAGAGAGGGTCGACCAGGCCTCGTCCACCGCCACGACCTTCTTTCGGTCGCGTGGCAGCTTGAACTTGCAGTAGAGATCGATCTGGCGAAACAAGGCCAAGGTGACTACGCCGAGTGCCGGTGACTTAGCCATCCGTTGCGTTTCTAGGACGGTGAAGTCGTTGTCCCAGTCGACTTGCAGGAAACCGTCAAATAGCGCTGCGAAAGGACCGGTTCCGTAGTACAGCCGCAAGTTGTCGACCAGCACCTGGCCCTTCAGCTCCGAGAAGTCGGTTTTCGCCAAGTAGGGAATGAAATCGCTGAATCGTGGCTCATCGTTCGGTCGAGTTTGCAACCAATCGGAGAAAAACTCGTGCAGCGCGTCGTAGAGGAGGGAGACGGTGACCTTGGTCAGAGTAGATTTGGTGCTCCCAGAACCGTCGCCGGCTTCCATCATCATGATGAGCATGCGTGCGATGAAGAGCTTGTCCTCCAGCGATGGTGCCTCGTATGTGCCGCTCTCATCTTTCTGAAGGGCAAACGGGTTGATGCAGATAGGGTGGACCATCCGCTTGGTAACGGGGTCTTGGAACGACTCCGTTGCGAGGCGAACGTAGTTTCCGGCCAGGACCAGGCAAAGACTCTCGTATGAGTCGCCCTTGTCGATAATCCAGACCTTTGGCTTGTACTTGACCCGGACAGCTATCAACAAGTTGTTGAAGGTGAACGACTTACCTGTACCTGTTGCACCACAGATAAGGGAGTGCGCGGTGTTGACTGAATTCCCCCACAGATCGAGGAAGATCGGTTGGCCGGCCCGGTTGTTCATCATGATTGCCGGGTCAGCTACGCCTTGATACTCGACATAAAGCGGGGCCATGTGGGAGACGCTTTCTGTCAGGTGCGGAATGCTGCGCTTCAGCAACTTCATGCTCGAGGCGCGGAAGTTGAACGGAAGACTGTTACGGACTACTGCGTCGGCACGGAGCGACTCTTTGTGCCCGATCTTCCACAACAGCGTTTCCAGCTGCATTGCCTGATCATCGATGGTTGCCTTGTCAAAGCCCATGAGGTTCACGTGGATGGACAGGTCAAAGAATTGCTCACGATTGGTCACGTTTTCGGAGCTGATCCTGGCTTTGACTGCCTCTAGATCTGCGCGCTGTTGCGCTCGGGTGTCCTGGTCACCGACCCTCATCGACTCCTTGGCAGCCATCATGCGGCCGCGGATGCCAAGCCGCGCACCTACAAGAACTGCTCCAGGGACCGTCCAGTTCATGGTGATCAGGTTTTCACACTCGATACCTGTCATTCGCTCCTGCAGCATTCCCGGGAAGCTCTTGCCGGGCTTGCCCAAAACGGATACCGGCCGGATGTAGTAGGGCACATCGCGGTCGTGGATGACCCATCCTTCCGGCTGTGTTTGGACGTGGGCGAAACTAGCTGCATCGGAAAGGCTCGCGCGGTTCGGTACCAAGCCGGGGTCCTGCAGGGACTGTACGATTGGAATGTCAGCGCGGTATTTTGGTGGCGGGACTTCGAAGCAGCGGACCGGGTTGAGCAACTGATAGTGCAGGTTGATGTAACCCTGGCCAGTCACCACCTCAGGATGGAAGTGGTGAGCTGCCAGCGTTTGCTCAATGTCGTGGCAGTAGGTGCCGAATTCCTTGGCGTGCTTGGTATAGGCAGCGTGAACCAGCTTGTTTGGGTCAGCCAGCCCGACTGCGGCGAGTGCGGTTTTGACCGCCGAATCGATGAGGCGGCCGAATAGGTACTCCGGTGTCCACATGAAGATCAGGTAGCAGTCCGTAACGAAAGGGAAGCGACCTTCCCGGATCTCGCGCTGAACTGAACTTCTCGCGGTTTCAAGGATTTCGTCATCCGTGTCCTCGCCTATTGCCGCGAGTTCTTCTGCCTTCATCTGTTCCAGCATGCTCTTGCTGGTCTGGCCAAAGAAACCCCGGGGGTTCACCGCGGCGCGCATCTGGCGCTCAATGATTGAATAAGCAATCTCAGTGGCAAACGCGCCGGCCTCCGGATGAATATTGCTCTCGTATCTAGTGATGACCTCGCGAATATCTCGATGGGTGTGGCGTATAAATTGGCCCGTGCTGCCGGCGGGATACTTGTTCAGGACATCCGCAAAGTTGCCGCTCACGCCGAACAGATCTTTGGTGTCAAACAGGGAGTAATCGGCCCCACTAATCGCCCAGATCTTCGCGAACCGGCCATCAGTGGTGTGGAAGTAGCGACCGGCCGGTTCGTAGAGGAAGGCGTCCGACAGAAGCTGGATGGGCATGCCGCCCTGGTAGTTGCGCCGCGCGAGTCCGGCAAGTTCGGAGTCGTACAGGTGCAGATCGTCGTGTCTAGCCATTGTGGGAAACCTTTTTGGTTGCAACTACAACGCGGGATTCGGGGTACACGCTGATCCGGGCACCACTGACGCGTGTGAGGTATTCGGCGATATCACGCAGGGAGTTGGCCTCGCTGTTCAGCCTGATGACCTGGCTCAGGTCGACTTGGGGATCGAACGCTGTGTCGTAGCCGCTGGCCGCGGATGCGAGGTTGAGGATTTCCCCCAAAGTCAGCTCCTTCTTCTTGAAGATCTGCGGCCACGGTATTTCCGCAGGCGGCGGGAGAGGGCGCTCGTCCAGGGTGTTCGGCTTTTCGAATATGCGGCGGTAGAGGTTCACATCAGGCTGGCGGACCGTCAGATCCTTGCCAGAGCCCAGAATTTGCTTCTCGTAGTGCTCGCGGATCACGTCCTTGTGGAACTGGGTGATGCCCTCGGCGAAGGCTTGCGTGCATACGGCGCACGCGAGAGCCAGGATCAGTTTGCCCAATCGGCTTCCTCCACAATGATGTAGTCCCAGCGGCCGCCATGCTTCACCCCGGTTTTCGGGTCGGCGTAAGGCACAACCCAGACGGGCGCAACCACGTCAGGGTTGCGGATGGGGTAGTACGGTTCGGTGGAGCCAAGCTCGGGACGGGCGCGTAGCCCCTCACGGAGCAGGCGTACGGTGTCCTGCGCGCCGCCGGGATTAACGGCCTCGTAGATCTCATCCATGTTTGGCTTGTTTCTGAACGGATCTGTCTCGCTGGCGCAACCGGAAACCAGAGCGAACAGGGCAGCGGCGATTGTTTGCTTGATCATAGAGTTGGTCCGGTCAAATCAGGGTGTCGTACATCGAGGCATCGATGTCTAAGGGTTCCAGGGGCTTCAAGACGCGTATTGGCAGCTCAGTGACGAACCGCAGCTTGATGCCCGGTTCAACAAGGACCGTATCCATGGCTGCATCCGCCTCGGCTTCAAACCGCTCAGAGATCTTCTGGAACATGGCGCCAATACCCTGAGCAATGGCCGCCTTGGGCGCGTTGCCGGTAAGTTGGCTGGTAGCTGTCGATGCGCCTCGCTCGAGAGTGCTCGATGTGGTGAATTCTGCGGAGCTGAGTGTGGTTGCGTATGCTGCGGCAGCAGCTGCTGCAGACTGAAGTGCCAAGGTCCGGCCAGAGGCCTTGTCGAGCTTTCCGTACACGTCTGCCTCGTTGTCGCGGGTATCGACGATGTATCCGACGGCCGGAACCATTTGCGCCCCGCCAGCGGAGTCCCAGTAGCTGAGCTGTTCAATCCGAATCATCGCGCGGCCGGTGGTAGAGGAAGATGTGCGGCGACCAGAACAGAGACCCATCAGGTGAATCGTCCCCAGATCCCGCTCGACGCCATTTGGGCCACGGAAAATGCCGCGAGCTGGTAGAACGATTGGTTTCGCTTGGACCTTTGCTGCACCGCTCGAGCCGGGCGAGTTGGCACCAATAGGGCAGGCCTGGCCGTGCAGCGGGGTGACCTCCACAAACGAAAAGGCTTCGACCACGTAGGTGTCCAGCTTCTTTTTCAGGGCGATTTCCTCGGCGGACAGAGCAACAGGCCTTGCACCGGGATCAGCAACAGGAGCTGACTTGTTGCGGCCGTACATCTCGTCGAATGTGGCATCCATATTGTTTCCGCCACGTGTGGCCGCATGTTCGAATGCATTTGTGTCGGGAGCCGACATTTCACTGAAAAGCGCGCTCTCTGACTGGGAGCCCTCGGCGCCGCCGCTCTTGCCTTGGTAGGTCGCCTGCGCCTGGGGTCTAAGCACGGTGTAGTTGGGGCCGTACAGGCTGGCGGATGGAGCCTGAACAGGGGTAGGGGGCGATGCTGACCCGAGGTCAAAGTCTTCGTCGAACGTTAGGCCCCCAGACGGGAGGGGGACGTTCGGCACATCGGGGAGAGATGGCGAGGATTTGTCGACGGCGTTGATACCCTGGTAGGCCTTGTCGATTATGTCCGTCTCAAGCTTTGCGATGGCTTCCGCCAGAGCGCGGGCGTTTGCATCGTTCTCCTGCTTGAGTTTTCGACGTTCAGCCTCTTGCTTCCTGCGCTCCTCTTCCCGGGTCTTCTCTGCGCGATCGAGGCGAGCAGTCATCGACTCAAGCTTCTTGGAGAACTGCACCAGCGCCGCGTCCTTGTCCTGGCCAGTGATCTGATTTATCTGATTGGAGCCCACGTCGATGACTGGTGGAACCTGCCCAGTGTCCTGCTTGACTTCCGTCGGGGCGCCAATGAGTGTCTTGTAGAGGATGAATACAACACCGACAGCAGCGAACACCCAAAGAAGGTTCTTCTGCGGTCCGGCTGGAGGATTGTCTGCGGGAGCGCTCATTTGGCTTTCTCCGAGACGATAAACAGCAGGCCACGGTGGGAATCGCCGTATATCTCTGAGATGTATTCGGGTGACGGACCGAGAATTCGTGAGGTTGGCAGCATCGCTGACTGGCGAGCGATGCCCAAGGACTCACGGACCGCCCTGTTGGAGTAGTCAATCTGGTCGATGGCCAACTTGAACGAGGTGCGCCCGTGGTTGACCACCTCGTACGTGGTGCCGACGTAGGTGGGGCCAACCACCTGAGATTGGAGTATGAACTCGACAGATCCCTGCCGGAAAACAACGCGCTGGTCTCGGCTCAGCTTTTTGAAATCGTTCCTGCGATACCCGTTTGGTGTCTCGCCACTGAAGAGATAATTCATCAAGCCTTTAACACGCCCCTTGGCGTCGCGGTCCAGCTGGGATCGGTCCATTGGAGCCTGATTGGCGATCGTCACTTGGCTATCCGCGCACCCGGGACGGGTGATCAAATTGATCAGGTACGACTGCTTGGAGGGGCCATCCACGGTTACTTGACCGACATACAGCGGATCGTTGCTTCGGAACGCGAGTTTGTTCTTAATCGGAGTCGGGAAGAACTCAACCCCCTCTGGGACTTCAACGTAAATGCCTTCGAGATACTGTTCCGGGAAAATAACTTCAGCACGTTGCGTATCATTTGAAATATATACATCCACAGGGGCGTTCTGATAAACAACAGTGCGCGGGGAACGGTTGCATTCCTCGTTGGCAAAAACGTTTGAAGCAAAGACTGCGGCAACCATTGCAGCCAAGACGTTCAGTTTCACTGGGTTATCTCCTGATATTGCATATTGTCGGCGACGACTGCCCACTCGAAGTGTTTCGAAGGCTTGATAGCTTTAATCAGTAGTTTTATGTCATAACGCTTGCGGTTAAACACTGTGCTTAAAGTGGCCCGGTACCGGGCTCCTTTGAAGGAAACGACATAGCCACCGGCCTTGGTGTCCATCTCTACCTTGTAGGGAGTAGTACGAACGAACACCTGGGTGATCTGTTGGTCTTCAGACTGTTTTGCGCTCGCCTTGAGCGGCTCTTCTTGGGCAGCCCTGAATCGTGGGGACATGAGCCGCAACGATTCGTTGGCGTTGGTAAACGCGGACTCAGGAGAGAAGTTGTAGAAGTTGTTGAGAAACTCAGTGACGAACCCAGTTATATGGCGCTCAGGAATCTGGCGCTCGCTGACAAATACACCTTCCGAATTTGGGAAGCCGTACATAATTCTTTGTTGTTGGAGCTGCTGGTTTGTCTCGTGGAGCTTAATGTTTTGCTTAACTAGAGCAACAATAACGCCCCCCATGATTACGCCAATCGCGATGCATGCAATCATCATTCGGCCAGTGCGAAGTTCGCCTTTGCCCATGACGTTGAAGAGCTTCAAAGATGGTCCGTATTGCTCGCTCATGTTAGGGCTCGTATCGATCACAATAAGTGGGGGATGGCAAAAGCCCTTTATCAATCCACAGCTTTGACATCTTTCTGTTGAGCCAAACCAGAACCGCTTTTAACGGCGGCACCCGTTGGGCAAGTTCACTGCGCTCCCAATCACCGGCGAGGAGATTGATGCGAAGCAACAGATGGCCCTGGGGAAGTCCGTAGGTCAGGCGCTTGTAGAGCCACAAGCAGAAAACTCCCACGCCGAATGCCAGCAGACTTTCGCCCGTTGCGTTGTGGGTGAGCGCCATCGGGATCATCCAGAAGAACAGGTCCTCTTTGTCTATCCCGCCGAAGTTCAGCGGCGACGTGGCGTACGCGAAGGTATCGCTCTCGCTTTCGCTTGTGACTCTGAAGCGCATGGTTAGGTTTTACTCGTACTGAAGCCGGCCCAGTTTCCAACTTGTGTCACGAGTGGCTCGCCGAAGAGGGCGAGCAGGCAGAAGCAGACAGGAATCCACCAGAGCTTGCCGCCGAAGAAAATGATCGAAATAGCCAGGGCACCAATCGAGAGCCAAAGACCCCAGCCAGCAACAGCCTGGAACCAGCCCTTGAGACTGTCATCCGTGTTTTTCTTGAGATCATCGCTCGGGCCGAACTTGCCGTCCCATGCGGCTTGAGCTATGTCGGGGAAGGCGAAGAGCGCGGCGATCAAGACCAGCAAAAACATACCGATCATGAACCGCCGCACATCTTCTCTACGCGTGAAGCTATTGAATCCTTGGACGGTCATCGTCTCATTCTCCGATTCGTGTTGGCGTGAAGAAGAACTGGCCATCAGGCGTGAGCTCCCGGTACCGCACGCGTTTGCGCTCGGGCACGAGGATCACGTTGATGGTTTCTTCCACAGGGCGGATCTGGCTCAACATCTGAACCAGGTCCAATCCGGGAAGGGGGTGGTTGGCCTCTGCCTTTTTGAGCTCCGACTGGGCTAGGCTCAGGGCCTGCGCGGCGTTGGAAAGGTGCTCAATCGCAACTTGGTAGCGAGAATCGCGCTGATCGATAACGAACGGATCGTCAGCGCAGGCAGGCACCGCAGCTATAGTGGCTGCGATCGAAATGCAGAGTGCCGAGAAATGGGTTTTCATCTAGGTAGTGCTCCTTTCCATGAATAGTGGGAAGGCACTGCCCCATTTCCGGCGGGTAGGGAGAAAAAAGTTGTAGGGAGGGTGTACGGGGTATCAGCCCCGCGCTTTGGACAGGTGGTCCGCGACCCAGCGTCGGGCTCGATGGAAGTTGGCCAGCAGCACCCTAGCCAGGAAACCAGCCAGTTGCACCGTTATGAGAGACAGTACAATTTGCAGGTAGGTGAACACCATGCGAATTGTTCCGCTGACGATCAGCGAGGTGAGGCCACGTGTCGCCGGGAAAGCCAGCCCCAGGCCGATGAAGAACAGCAATATCCCGATATAAGCGGGCCACCCCCAGATTTCGAGGTGAAACCCGATGGTCGTCTTGAGCCAGTCCAGCACTGGCTCGGCACTGTAATCCCAGTTGCGAATGCTTTCGAGCCAGGTCATGAGTGGTCCTCGTAGAAAAATTCTGCATGCGGAATGTTTTGTTTTAGAGTTGGAGTATTCGGCGGTTCTCTTCTGAGAACTGGGCCCACGCGTTGACGCCAGCGCGCCCACGCGTGTGCCGGCGCGTCAACTCCATCTTGCTGAAGTGCACGTTCGGGAATGTGTTGCGAACCATCGGCATACGGACTCTGTAGGTGCCTGATTTCGCGATGATAATCCCGTCGCCCTGGTCCAGGGTCTGGAAGTCGTCCGGCTGGAGCAGGTCCTCCCTGGTCGCTTTCGTGCCGGTGCTTCTGCTGGTCCCAGCGCTCTCATTGGCGATGACGCCGGATTGCTCTGTGCTGTGGCTGCTACCAATGCTTACGCCTTCGCTTTCTTGCTCGTAGTTGGTGATCACGGTGCCGGCAAGTTTGCACGCGAACTCGCGCGTGGCTGCATCCCTGATATCGCAGTAGACGTGAGTCCAGCAGTTGCCGAGGACCATCTCGACAAACGCCGGCGAGATGTTCTGCAGGAATCCAACGCCCTGGAACGCGATGATGATAGGAACGTTAGCGCTTCGCGCGAGCTGGAACAGCGACACCTGCCCCTCATCCATGAATGACGGGTATTCGTCGAAGATGGCAGGGCAGATCATCAGGGGTTTGAGCTTCTCCAACTGGATCTCGCCAACTGCGCGCGCTAGGTCCGAGATGAAGAGCTTGCCGAACAGCTCCACACCGTCCTTGTCAGCCAGGGACGACATGGAAAGCACCACGACTTCGCCGTTGAGGATCGACTCCTTCAGGTCGACGTCCGGGTTATAAGTGTTAACGATCTGCGAGTATTCGGAGTGCGCGAACGCGGACAGTTTAGAAATAGCGCCTTGGAGCAAGGTCTTGAACTGGCGAGTGTTCCACTCCTGCTTCTCTTCATCCCACCAGTAGCGCATATAGGCGTACAGGAACTCCTTCCCGTCTGCGTGCGCCTTGGAGTCGGTTTCCCGGATGCGGTTAACGAAGCTCTTCAGCAAGTCGAAGCTGGAGAGCAGGGCGATCAGGTCCTTGAGGTGGAATACTGGCTCGCCCGGCTGCAGCTTCATGCAGAGAATCGCAGCAGAGAGCGAGTATCTGTTGACGTCCTTCCAAAACTCCTCCTTCGAGTTGGCCTGCATCTTCATCGCGGTAGATAAGGTTGCGCGCACGCCACCGGAGTAGACCGGGTTATAGGTGTGGCTGACCTCCGGGAACTCAAAGTTGATGAGCTTGAACTGGTCGAGCCGGTTGGCGGCTTTCATCATTCCGTAGATCGCACCGGCGAAGTCCGAGTCGGATTTCGCCTCGACTAGGATCAGGCCAGCGCCCTTTTTGATTTGTTGCTGGATGATGGCGAGGATAAGCTCGGTCTTACCGGTGCCGGTGGCGGCCAGGAGCGCTACGTGGCGCGTCATGATGTCGTCAGACAGCATGAACGGGATCATTCCAGGGTAGGCATCGATGAGGCTCTGGCGGGTGTCGTCTGCCGTGACGATCCCCTTCACATTCGAAACTTCATTCACCCGTTCTCGCCATTGAGCCCACGGCATTGCCTTGCCAAGGAACGTTGATCGCTGAAAGTCACAGTCCGGCAGTGTGCTCTGTGTATAGGTTCGGTCCCACACCAGAGGCGTATCGTTTTCCTGTTCCTCTCGGTCCAGGAGGAGGCTCCAGTATGCGCACCCGGCCGCGATGGCCAGGGTCAATGGCAGCGGTAGGAACGGAATGGCGGCGCCGACGAGGGGCAGGCTGAGCGCGATGTTCCGCCGGCGCTGGAGGTCCGCTTGCGCGGATTCGCGGGCTTTAAGTCGTGCAGATCTGATCGCCATGCTGGGCCATCCAAATGGGAAGCATTGAACGAACCCGGGTCGGTTCGCCGTTCGGGAAGGTGTCGCTGATCTCGTCAATCTCTCCGACAAGGACAACCGTCTGCCGGGTACTGTTGAGTAGGGTCGCGAGCAACTCAGCGTTGAAGAGGTGGAGGTGTTCCTTCAGCACGACCAGGATCACCACTTCGTAGACGCGGCCGCGGAGAAACTTGGGGATGAGCACGCCGCCGTGGAAGAGGTTGAGGTTGCGTGTCAGGTCCAACTCGATCGGACTCTCACCCCGAGGCGTAGCGAGCATCCGC
>Ga0209343_10004403_pt1 | contig 17402 bp, 20 predicted proteins | sample RifCSPlowO2_02_FD_184026 | JGI IMG/M metagenome (GOLD analysis project Ga0209343, IMG submission 184026) | Groundwater microbial communities from Rifle, Colorado - Rifle CSP2_plank lowO2_0.2 (SPAdes) (version 2) | ecosystem: Environmental > Aquatic > Deep subsurface > Groundwater | place... | reverse complement strand
CATGCGATTTCGATAAGGAGGATGCCGTGCAGATGCGCATTGCAGCGGCCGATCTTGTCAGTAATACCTGTTTCCCCGCGCTCGCCGCGGATGAGTTAGGCTTTTTCAAGGCAGAGGGTCTGGACGCCCACATTGAACTGGTCGCCGCGCTTGGGGCCACTAAGGCGCTGCGAAACGGGAGCGCGGATGCCATGATCGCCGGCTCGGTGCACGACGTTCTGACGGAATTTCCCCGATGGGAAGGGGCGAAACTGGTCGTGGCCCTCTCCCAGGGGACTCCTTGGCTGCTCGTTGTACGGGCCGATCTCGCCGCACAGCGCGGTGATATCAACGCGGTGAAGGGGCTGCGTCTTACTGCAGCGGAGGGACCGGACCTGGCGCTGAAACAGATGCTGATGGACGCCAAGATTGATCCCGGCCGAGACCTGAAGATCGTCGAGCTCCCGGGCGCCAAGGCGCGCGATGTCTCCTTCGGAGTTTTCGCGGCTCGGGCTCTGGAGGCAGGGCAGATCGATGGCTTCTGGGCCAATGCCATGGGTAGCGAGACGGCGGTCCGACGGGGGGTGGGCAAGATTCTCATTGATGTCCGGCGGGGCGATGACCCCGCGGAAGTCCGCCGCTTCACCTTCGCTGGGCTCGCGACGACGGAGGCGTTGATCGAGCGGGACCCGGAGTGCGTCGCGGCCGCTGTCCGGGCCATCGTGAAAACTCAACGAGCCCTTCGGGCAGAGCCTGCATTGGCCGCGGAAGTGGGGCGGCGCAAGTTTCCTGCGGAGGCTGCGGAGTTGATCACGACGATCGTTGCACGGGACGCACCGTTCTACGACCCGGTCATCTCCGAAGAGGCCGTAGCCGGGCTCAACCGCTTCGCCCAATCCATCGGCCACCTGCCCGGCCCGGTCCCTTACGAGCAGGTGGTGGCAGTTCGCTTCCGCGAGCTTTGGCGGCCCTGAGGGCGCCGAGCAGCCTGATTTCCTAGCCTGCACGCCGCATTTGTTCCGCAAGGATGTCGGAGAAATTAATCGTTCTCCCGGTACTTTTGCCTTTCCTTGCGGCTCGCCCGCCTTGCGCGAAGGGACTAGCTCTCAGCGTTGGACTTTGACAACAAGTCCTATATAATTTGTTTTTCGGCGGCTTCGCCGGGCCGCGGTGATTCATCATCACGCTCCCCTGCGCTTTCACTGCGGCGGACAGAAGTTTCCCGGCTAGGAAGGGGAAGAATTCAATGGCGATTGTGGATCGTTCATCAAAGGAGAAGAGTCGGCGCAAGTCCTTCGTGTTCGAAGAAGGCGGCGGCAAGATCATGCTGCGGCTGCGGGTCAACGGAGAAATCAGGGAGGTGGCCACCGAAGGCAGCAAGACCCTGCTGGAGGTCCTGCGCGAAGACATGGGTCTTACCGGAACCAAACACGGCTGCGAGTTGGGCGAGTGCGGGACCTGCGCGGTCCTGCTCGACGGCGAGCCCGTGCTCTCCTGCTTGCTTCTCGGCGTCGAGGCGGAGGACGCCGAGATCCTGACCGTAGAGGGGATGATGCGGGACGGGAAGCCGCATCCGCTACAGAAGACCTTCGCGGCGCTCGGCGCCACACAATGTGGCTATTGTATTCCCGGCGTGCTGCTTACCGCGAAGTCCCTGCTCGACAAAAACCTGCACCCGACCCGCGACGAGATCCGCGAGGCCCTGTCCGGCAACCTGTGCCGCTGCACCGGGTACACCAAAATTCTCCAAGCGGTAGAGCTCGCCGCCAAAGGCGAGGAGGCGACATGAGGAAAAAAGGTTTTTCGGTCATCGGCAAGCCGCTGCCAAAGGTCGATGCCATGGCCAAGTGCGCGGGGGAGACCGTCTACGCTGACGATCTCCACCTGCCGCGCATGACCTACGCGAAGCTGCTGCGCAGCCCTCATCCGCACGCGCGGGTCTTGAGGGTCAACCCCGAGCGGGCGCTTCGGCTGGAGGGCGTGTACGCCGTGCTCACGGGCAAAGACCTGCCGGAGAAGTTCGGCATCATGCCTGCGACGCAGGACGAAGAGGCACTGGCGTTAGACAAGGTCCGGTACGTGGGCGATCCCGTAGCGGCGGTGGCAGCCGTGAGCGAGACCCTCGCCGACAAGGCCCTTGGCTATATCGATGTCGAATACGAGATCCTCAAACCCATTCTAACCATCGAGGACGCGCTGGCCTCCACCGACGAGAGCGCGCGCATCCACACCTGGAACCGCCGTGCCAATATTCAGAAAGCCGTGTCACTCGAATTCGGCGACATGGCTGGAGCCTTCGCTCAGGCTGACCACATTTTTGAGGACACCTTTTTCTACCAGGGCAACACCCACCTACCGATGGAGCAGTACTGTGCCATCGGTTTTTACGGCCCGGACGAAAAGCTCACATTGTGGTCTTCGACCCAAACTCCGCACTATCTTCACCGCGCCCTCGCCAAAGTCCTCGGGCTTCCGGCGAGCCGGATCCGAGTCATCGCCACCCCCGTAGGAGGCGGATTCGGCGGCAAGAGCGATCCCTTCTCGCATGAGATCTGTGTAGCCAAGCTCTCGATGATCACGCGAAGGCCGGTCAAGATCACGCTCACGCGGGAGGAAACGTTCTATGTGCACCGCGGCAGACATCCGGTAAAAATGTGGATGAAAACCGGGGTCAAAAAGGACGGCACCCTTCAGGCAATGCATTTCAGATCGTTTCTCGACGGGGGCGGCTACAGCAGTTACGGTCTGGCCTCCGTCTATTATACGGGCGCGCTCCAGACCGTCGCGTACAAGCTCCCGGCCTATAAGTTCGAGGGCGTGCGCGTCTTTACCAACAAGCCGGCGTGCGGGCCGAAGCGCGGCCACGGCACTCCCCAGCCTCGCTTCGCCTTCGAGGTGCAACTGGATGAGATCGCAGAAAAGCTGGGCATGGATCCCACCGACTTGAGGCTCAAGCAGCTCACGGAACCCAACACGGTGACCGTGAACGGCCTGAGAATCGGCACGACCGGGCTGCGGGAATGTATCGAGAAAGTGGCAGAGCGGGCGGAATGGAAGAAGAAATTCCGTAAGCTTCCCTTCGGTCACGGCATCGGCTTTGCCGCCAGCACCTACATCAGCGGCGCGGGTCTGCCGATTTACTGGAACGATATGCCCCACTCGGGGGTGCAGATCAAGCTCGACCGCGGCGGTGGCGTCACGGTCTTCTGCGGCTCCACGGATATCGGGCAGGGATCGGACTCGATTCTCGCCTATGCGACAGCGGAAGAGTTCGGCATCGACCCCGCCGATATCCGGGTAGTGACGGCGGACACCGATCTCACGCCGGTCGATCTGGGAAGCTATTCCAGCCGGGTGACGGTCATGACCGGCAACGCCACGATTGAGGCCTGTGGCAAGCTCAAAAAGACGCTCCTAGAGGTCGCAAGCGAAGTGCTCGAGGTGCCCGCCGACGATCTCGAGTTCGCCGACGGCCGGGTTCGCAGCCAGAGCCTCCCCGAACGCGGCATAAGCTTCGTCGAATGCGTTCAGAAGACCGAGGCCAAATTTGGCACCCTCGGCGCGACCGGGAGCTACCGACCGCCCAAACACCCTGCTAACTATAAAGGTTCCGGATGCGGCCCGACGCCGGCCTTCACCTTCTCCACCGCCATCGTGGAGCTTCACTGCGACCCTGAGACCGGCGAGATTAAAATCGACAAGGTCTGGATCGCCCACGACTGCGGTCGGGCCTTCAACCCTCTGCTCGTGGAGGGCCAGACGGAAGGCAGCGTCTACATGGCTTTGGGCGAGGTGCTGATGGAAGAGCAGATCTTCCGCAAGAGCGGCCTCCATAAGATCCCTTCCATTCTGGAATACAAGAGCCCGACCACGCTGGAGACCCCGGAGATCGAGACCATCCTCGTGGAGACCAACGATCCGGAAGGTCCGTATGGCGCCAAAGAGGCGGGGCAGGGACCGCTTCTGCCCGTGATTCCCGCCGTCTCCAATGCCGTGTATGACGCCGTGGGGGTAAGAATCCATGAGATTCCGATCACGCCGGACAAAATCTTAAGAGCGTTCGACAAAAGGCTCAAGCCGGTTTCGATTCCCGACTATCAATTTCCTCCACCGATCAAGTGGCAGCCGGGGGAAGGCGTGCAAGTACCGCAAAAGAGTTAGGCTATGTTGAGACTACCAGAGACGGGGACTGGCTCGCTTGCGTGCCTGTCCCCATCTGCCAAAAGAGTTAGGCTATGTTGAGACTACCAGAATTTGGCTACATCCGGCCTCGAACGTTGAAAGAGGCCACAAAAGTGTTAGCGGATTTGGGTCCCGAGGCGATGGTGGTGGCGGGCGGGACGGATGTTTATCCGAAGATGAAACGGGGGCAGTTCACGCCTCGGCATCTGGTATCGCTGAAGACCCTTCGAGAGCTTAAGGGGATTCGCCGGAGCAAGGAAGGGATATGGATCGGGGCCGGGGAGACCTTGACGGCGGTCTCCGGACATCGGCTGATCCAGAAACATCTTCCGGCTTTATCGGACGCGGCGGAGTCGGTCTCCACGCCACAGCTACGCAACATGGGAACCATTGGAGGCAACGTGTTGGTGGACACCCGGTGCAACTACTATGACCAGACGTTTTTTTGGCGGCAGGCTGCCGGCTTTTGCATGAAGAAGGACGGGCAGATTTGCCTGGTAGCGCCCGGGAGTGACAAGTGTCTGGCGATTTCGTCTTCGGACACCGCACCCGTGTTGGTGAGTTTAGGGGCGGAAGCGGTTTTGGTAGGGCCGCAAGGGGATCGGCGGGTGAAGTTGGAGGAGGTATATCGGGACGATGGAATAGACTATTTGGGCAAGGGAGTAGATGAGGTGCTTAAGGGGCTTGTGATTCCCGAGGAGGCTTTGGGATGGCGTAACGCCTATTTGAAGCTTCGGCGTCGGGGATCGTTTGACTTTCCAGTGCTTGGGGTAGCGGCGGTGTTGGGCATAGATGATGGGGGTGAGTGTCGGCACGCGCGGGTGGTGTTGACGGCGGTGGCCTCGGCGCCGAAGGTCGTGGAGGAGGCAGGCCGGTTGCTCGAGGGGAAGAAGGTGACCAAGGAACTGATCGAGGCGGTTTCGGAGGCGGCGGCGAAGGTGGCGCATCCGTTGGACAACGCCGATCTGGATTACTGGTACCGCAAGCGCATGGCCAAAGTATTCACGAAGAGGGCTCTCGCCTCGGTCTCCGGCTGTGAACTGTAAATACGAAATGAGTGGCCGGACCTCGGGCAAGCCAGCACAAGCAGCAACATGAACCCGGAATTCCAAACGCTTTTGTAAGTTCCCAGCCATCCTTCCGGCCCTTACAAACTTGCGGGTCGGCAGTGACACCCAACCGTTCAGTCTCAAGGTAGCCCAGAAGATCCTGACGAAAAATTTCATCTCCCAAAGCCAATACGGCACGACGAGCCCGCTAAGAAAGAAAGGCCCCGAAATAACAGGTCCAATCCTCGCCTTGGAGGCACCGACCTTCGGGGTGTCAACCGTTGGGAGGGCTGGTCCGTTAGTAAGATCAGGGGGCGGAATGGATGAGGAACGCGAACGCGGCTTGGATAATCCAACCTCGTACGAAGAGCTTTACTCCGCCCACCGCCAACAGGTTCTCCGAATTTGCCGTGTATTGCTGGCGGATCGCCACGAGGCTGAAGAGGTCGCGCAAGAGGTCTTTTTAAAAATGTTTCGGGCGTACCAAACTCAAGATCACACCCAAGCCATGGACTGGAAGCCATGGCTCACACGGGTGAGCGTCAACGCGTGTCGCGACCGGCGGCGTACAGGGTGGTGGAAGTGGTGGCGACTAGCCAACATAGAGTACCGGGAAACGGACCACCCGAGCAGAGGACGAACCCCCGAAGAAGAGGTCCTCAGCCGCGAACTGCAACGGCACCTATGGTTGGCGTTTCGGAAGCTATCCGCGCGCCAGCAGGAGGTGTTTACCTTACGTTACGTAGAGGGCTTTTCCACGGAGGAGGTGGCGGAGACCCTGAGAATGAGCGCCGGAAGCGTCAAACGACACCTTTTTCGGGCCGTTCATCAGCTGCGCCGCTCGCTCGGAGATCACTTATGAGCCGATGTCTGAGGGATCGAACGCTCTTGTTGCTTTACGAAGGTGAGGGAACCGCCGTACAGCGGGGACACCTCTCGAAATGCGAATTCTGTGGGGTACGCTACCAAAGGCTCGCGCGGGATTTGGAGAGGATCGGCCAAGCGCTCCGAGAGGAGCCCCCTCCGGGCGAGGTGGTCCGCGGCTTTTACAGGCCCGTTGTTCCGTGGCTCTCCGTCGCCGCAGGGCTTATGGTAGCGCTTGCGTTGGCTTGGGGAGGTTTGTGGACGTGGAACCCGACTCCTCCCGTCCCCACCGACAGGGCCGATAATGAGGAGGTCTGGAGTTTTTTGGAAGAGACCTCTACGGCGTTGCTCATGCCGGACACTGCGAGCGGAGCGGAAGACGCGTCCCAGGCTTCGGACTTCCCCTACGTGTCAGCGGCTCTGGGAGAAGAATTGCCCTGCGAGGGAGTAGACCTATTTTTCGGTTGTGAAGGATGAAGCCTCAGGAAGTATGTAAAGGAGGTCATTTATGAAAAGAATTTGCAAAATCATTGGAGCGGGGTTGATGGCGTTAAGCCTGATGCCGGGAGCTGTTTTGGGACAGACAACCCTTCGACACAGCACGCCGGTTCGTGTGATGCGAGGCAGCCCTGGAATCTTCTCGCCTTGGATTCTCCGAGGGCTCGATCTCACCGCCGAGCAGCAAGCGCAACTGCAAGAGATTAGGGCAGCCCACCAGGCGACTCTTAGGGACCTTTTCAACCAAATACGTACGGTCCGGGGAGAAATTGCGGACAAGCTCTCCGCTGCCGGGGAGGCAACAGCTGAAGATTTTACAGATCAGACCGAGCGCCTCGCGAAGCTTCAGCAGCAACTACTGCGGGAAGGTTTGACCGTGGCCCTAAAGGTTCGCGCCGTGTTGACGCCGGATCAGCGTGCAAAAGCTGAGCAGATAAGACAGCGGCTGAAGCAACTTCATGAGGAGATGCGAAGCCTGTACGGCGCCAAGAGGTAGCGCCTTTTTCTGGATTTAGGCGAGGGGTTTGTTGTGGCAGAAAATATCGACCAAGGACGAGACATTATCTCTTTGTTTCAACCTGATACGCTTCTCGTGGATACCTACCTCGAGACGATCCGGGCAAAATTCCATCTGGATCCCGAAAGGGACTTGATGCTGGCCGTCCTCCGGGATGCCGTGGATTCTTTTCAGAGAAACATGTTTTACCGAACGGAAAAAGAGAAGGCGGCATTTCTGGAGGCAGAGGATTGGATGTTCGAAGAGGGGAGCGATTGGGTCTTCTCTTTTGAAAACATTTGCGAAACCTTGGGGATCGATCCCCATTATCTGCGCAAGGGTTTGAATGCCTGGAAACGGCGAAAGCTCCACGAGCATCCCGCAGGCGTCTCGTTTCAGCAGGCATCAAGAGAAGACGGATCGACAAGCGGCGTTTCAGATTCTGCTTTTGGACTGACCGGGCCATTGGATTGAAGAATGGCACCGGTCACGGGGTAAGGCATGGCTATGCTGAGCATCACACAAGACGATATGGAGGACCGGTAGCTAAGCGGAAGTAAAGATCAACGCGTTCCCTCGGCTATTCAAGCATAAACCGGGAAGCGTAGCGCCCGCAAAGAGGCGCCTCCTAACAATCCCGCATTTTTTCCAGCCAGCGGCCGTCTCCGATTTCCGGCCCGATATCGCCCCGCAGCGGCGCTCTCCTAAGAATCCCTTCGAGAGCAAAATAGGCGAGGAGATAAGCTCCCCTCTGATCATCTCCGGTTACGTCAACGGCGGCATCGGTCAGAGCGGCAATCAGCTCGCCGAGTGTGGTCTCGATTTTTTCTGACTTACTGTCAATCATCATTCCAATTACCCTTTCCCCGTTCTCCGCACCCCGACCCCTGACTTCGGGCAATTTCCAAGAGGATATGCGTGCAAGCGCCATGCCACCGACAAAAGCTCGTTTTGGCGCTTTATCAGCGGCTGAATTTTGCACGACTGCGAAAACTAAAAGGGAATAATTGCAAGAGTTGGAAATAAACGATACAGGTGACGCGCTTGCCGTAGCTTCTTCACCATTTTTGGTTGGCACGATTTGTGCTCTGAAATCAATTGCAAAGCCTGGCGCTCTTAAGGAGCAAAGAGAGTTGTGAATAAGATTCACAAGATTCTAGCACCTACGGACCTTTCTGAGATCTCACAGGCCGGAGTTCGGTATGCTTTAAATCTGGCCCGAGCAGTTGGGGCCGAAGTCACCGTGTATCAAGTATTAAGCCCGGAAGAGGTCATGCAATACGGGGACAAATTGAAACAAGTCGAGGCGGGAGAGCCCACGCGGAGATTGCCTTCCCCCATCCTAGAGCGGTACGAGGCAGTGCTGGCACGATTCTTAAGCGAGAACTTCTCCGATCTTCTCCCGTGGCTCAAAGTGCGTGAGAAGGTGGAGGTGGGCAGGCCCGATAACGCCATAGTCCAGCGCGCTAAAATCGAGGGATCCGATTTGATCGTCATGGCCACCCATGGCAGGTCAGGTCTCGCACACATGCTGTTGGGAAGTGTTACCGAAAAGGTCGTTCGCACTGCCCTCTGCCCGGTCCTGACCGTTAATCCGCGTGCAGGGAAAGAAGCGATCGCAAAATACGCTGCTTCAGCCTGAGTCGTCTTTCCAAGTGAAAATATAATTTGGGCGTCGCAGCCTACGAGCTCAGGTCCCGCCTCATCGCGTCGAACTGCTCTTTGCTGATCTCGCCGCGCGCGTAGCGCTGGCGCAGGATTTCCAGCGCCGAATCCGATCTGGCTTCCCTACTCTGGCCGATGAGCCAGCGGATCAGGACCACCAGACCCACGATGATAAGGCCCCAGAACAAAAACATCATGAGCATCATCCCAAGGCCCCAGCCCCACCACATCGGATGCATCCCCCATCCCCACTCGTAAGGGCGTTCTTGGGCCAAGGCCACTGCCGGCATTATCGAGAAACTGGCCAGCGCCGCGCGACGCAGCTTTGTTCGCGTCATGGGACCGCCTCCTATTCCTTCAACTGGGAGAAGAACGGCCAAATTTTCTCTCGGCAACCGCCGCAAGCCAAAAGAGGCCCAAGGCCATCCCCGCTATCAGAATTGCAACCACCCACGGAGAGAGCCCAAATAATCGCGGCAGAGTCTGTATCCCCATATCGCCGCTCCAGACAAAGTCGTAGATAGCCGGGTAGATTTCAGCAAAGCCGAGGATCCCTATAACGATTCCGATCATGAAAACCAACGCATCCAATTTTCCGCTGGCCGCGCCCACGGCCGAGGTGCCGGGTCAGTAGCCGCCTATAACAAAACCTAGCCCGATAAGCAGGCCTCCAAGGGCCTGGGGCCAGAGGTAAGTGCCGGGAATCGCCAGCATGCCGAGATCTATCTGGCCGGCTGCTCCCAATAACAGCAAGCCCACCGCTCCCACTACGACCGCGGTAAACATGACCCGAAGAAGCGCGAAGTCCCGGAAGTAAAAAATAGCGGTCAGCTTTCTTGCACTGCCGAAGCCGGCCCGTTCGAGAAAAAACCCAAAGAGGAGCCCGGCGACCAACGCGAAACCGAGCCCGATCTCTGGAGTCAAGATCTCATTTGGAATGAGGGGTCCCATCATTGCCATGCCCTCCTGGCGAACCAAGCAAACATGTACCCGCCGAGAAAGAAAGCCACCGTGAAAAGCCAGCTTCCCACAGCCAGCACTGCGCCACCGGAGAGGGCTTGCCCGCTCGTGCAGCCCTGGGCCAGCCGCGAGCCGAACCCGACGACGCCCCCGCCTACGAGCGCGAAGATAAGTCGATCTTCTCCCCCGATCCTTGGACCACGCTCGATTTGAAAGCGGAACCGTCTCGCAGTCAGCGCCCCAAGGAAACCTCCAAGCAATACCCCAAACATTTCGATGACTATCCAGCTCTGAAAAAGCGACCCCAGATGAAGATAGCTCCTAAGGTAGGCATTGGCTTCCGCGTGTACCGGGGCTTCGATTTGAAGCATCCTGGCAGAGAGTTGGGTATAAGCCCCCGAGGCGCCGAGACCGTGCCCCATGACGTAGTAAGTGAGGACTAACGTTAGCCCGATGGCAACGCCCGCAAGGTAAGGAGACCAATAGAGCGACTTTTCCGTGGAGGGATTTTGTTGGTCCACGAGTCCACGCCTCTGCAACAAGCCCCGGAAGGTTTTCACTCCTGGCGGCCTATTTTGCTTCCTCTTGTGACCAGGCAGTGCCAGGAACGGATACCATCAAGATCAAAGCGACCAGAAATGCGCTAACCGTTATCATCATTTTCATCCTGAGCCCTCCTATTTGGTTTAAATGTGCCCCGTTTTATCCATCAATTTTAGGTACCAATCCGGGAGCGCAAAATCGTCGACCCGGTATTCCGGCCGGTAGCCCTTGATGTCCAAAATCGGTGTGCCATCGAAGTAATCGAGCCCTTTTACAAAGAGCCTTCGCCCTTCTCTTTTTATCAGCCGCACAAGAGTAAGCCCGATCGGATTCGGCCGGGTCGGAGAATCCAGCGCAAAGACGCCCAGAAGCGGAAGATCTTCCAGCTTAAAGCCTCTCCTCACCAACCCCCTTGGCTTCACCTTGAGCGGCCCGATCTGCTCAGGTCTCAGCTTGTGAAAATAGCAGATGACGAACAGGTGGGAGTAGCCATCGATTCCTTCCAGGGCCTCTTCGAACTCAGGAAAAATCTCCACCTCGCTTTCGATCTCGCCTCCACCTCCCCGGACCTGCTCCCCCGTAGCGTTAGTCCTTACCGCTCCAATGGGTTTCAGGATAATTTCCACGGCTCTCCTCCACGTCTATCCGGCCTCCCCCGGACCGCTCAGATCGTCGCTGACAGCCTCTCCCCTTCTCCTTTCTAAAGGGCGGACTCAGGTACGGGCGGACAAGGAACGGTCGGATTTTGCTCGCAGAAAATTTGCGGCTCGAGCTTCACGGCGCTCTTGATGGAATTCGAAATCAGACAATTCTTTTCGGCCTTTTCCAGGATCCTGGCGGCCCGCTCAAGATCGCGACGCTGGCGAATGGTCAGCCGGGGCCGAAGCAGGATCTCCGTCATCTGGTAGCCGAGCCTCTCAACCTTCTCGAGCGTTCCCTTCGCCTCACAGCTAAAGCTCACAATCTCAAGCTTGGAGTTGGCGGCAATGGCCAGAAACGTAGTCATAAGGCAGGCATTGACAGACGCAACGAAAAGATGCTCCGGAGTCCATATGCCTTCGTGTCCGTGAAACTCAGGCGGGGTAGCCACCTGCATGGTCGGAAGACCCGGCGACCGCAATTGCCCTTGGAGCTCTTCCTTCCATTCGACTTCCGCCACAAAGAATAAAGGGCCTTCTTTTTCCATCGTGAGAGTCCTTTTAAGTTTGTGTCTCCCGGGCCAGAAATTCCCGTAGCAGGTCTGTATACGTGAGGATTCCAACAGGCGCGCCTTTCTCATCTACCACCGGCAGGCCGCCGATCTCCCAACGCAGCATGAGCTCCGCCGCTTGCCCGAGTGAGGCATCGGGCTCGATGGAAACGGGGTCAAAGACGGCCGCTTGCCGCACCGAAGTCGACCAGAGCTGGATCGCCTCGTCTTCCCCAGGCCCAAATGCTCGCGAAGGACGGATCAACCGGATGTCGCGATCGGAGAGCATGCCGATCAGTCGTCCCTGTTCATCGACGACGGGAAGATGGCGAAAATGACCCTTGCGCATCTTATCGATAGCGTCATGGATGCTCTCTTTAGCTCGCACGGTAACCGGATTCCCGGTCATGCGCTGTCTCACTGTGACCGATCTCCTCCCCACCGGAGGATACATCCATTCGTGCAAGGGAAAGGGGAAGTTCTTCACGTATTCCCGCTCCAGGCTTTCGTGCTCCACCACCCGCACGCGACCATTGGCAAGGATCTCCTTGACCTCCGCTGGCGCGGAACCCTCTTCTACCCAGAACACCTTGACTCTCTTCTCGACCGCCTCTTGAGCCAGTTGCGTGAGATCCATACCCGCTTTGAAGTAAACGAGGAGAATATCCAGGTCACCAGGAACGTCTTTAAGGCTCGTAAAAGTCCGCATCCCGAGATACGTCTCGCAGCCGGGAAGCAGGGGAACGATCTCCAGGCCCAGACCGAGCAACTTTTCTGCTGCAACGTAGCTCTGACTCTGCCGGTCCAAGCTCGCTCCAACGATCCCTATGCGGCGGCACTTTTCGAGAATTTCCTTCCGCTGTTTTCTCAGGAGATATTCCTCTCTGGCTATTGCTGCCCTTTGGAACTTCTCGAGCACCTCTGCCCTCCGCTCCCGGTAAAGATGTCCTTCCCTTATCTGTCTCTTCGCCATGGGCCACTCCTTTCAGCATCGTCTCCGCGATATGACTTCTGCCACCTCGGAATCACAAGAGAAGGACAGCAAGACCTATGCCAGAGAATTCCGGCGCTTTTTCGCCGATCTCAAAGCATCATCTTCGCAGAACTGCGAAGCAAATGGACGAAGAATCGCAAGGGTGAGAAACCCTATTCGGAGAGAAAGACTTCCATCGCCATATCCGCAGCTATGGCGCCGAAGACAAGGTGCTCGGCCGGCCCGATCCCGCTCCAACTGGATGCGATCTTTTCGTGGGAGAAACTGATGGCATGGTTAACGACCGCCCAGTCTCCGTGCGAGGCCTACAAAGCCACCACCGACACGAAAACCACCGCCAAAACCACCCAGACAATCTCGACCTTCACCAGCAAGGCGACAAATGCCGCGCTCGCAACAAGAGCAAGTGACGCATCCCACGTCATGTTCAAAGCAAACCGATAAGTGACAGTGAACAGAAGCCCGACAAAAGAGTTGAGCACGCCGCGAATAGCTTTATTAAAGGCAGCGGATGCCCGTATCCGGTCAAAGTAGGGAACAATGGTCACGAGAATTAAAAACGAAGGTAAAAAAACGCCGAGTGTAGCGATAATCCCGCCGATGGGACCGTGTAGCATATATCCGATAAATGTCGCGGTGATCACAATCGGCCCCGGAGTGACCTGACCCAGGGCGATGCCGTCTAAGAATGTCCCCGGCTCCAGCCAGCCGCGCACTTCGACGATTTCGTGGAACATGAGGGGCACGGAAGCAAAGCCGCCCCCAAAGGCGAAGAGGTCGATTCTGAACATGAGAGCCGCAAGATCGAACAGGGCTCGGTCCATAAAGAAGAGCAAAGCAAACCCCATGGCCGCGACCACAAAAAGGGGAAAGAGATATTTGAAAGGACCGGCCGTCGCAGGTGGGCCCGCCTCAGAAGAGACCGCTCTTCTGTCAAAAAAACCAACCGCTAAGACCCCGCTGATTAAGATAACCAGGATAGGGCTCATCTTCAGCCCGAACATCCCGGCGGCAAAAGCCGCGAAAAAAAAGTCCTGCCATTTTCTTATCGATGTCCTACCGAAGGATAGCGTCGCATTCGCAACGATAGCCACGACCGCAGCCTGAAGCCCGTGGAATACAGAAACGACCCCGGGCAGCGAATAGGTTCGCGTATAGATCGCCGAAAGCGCTATCATCAGAGAAAAAGCTGGAAGCCCAAAGCCAACGAAGGCCGCCGCAGCCCCCGCCAAGCCCCGCGCTCTTAGCCCGACATAAGCGGCGACTTGCATCGCTGTCGCGCCCGGAATCGTCTGGCAAAGAGCGACGCCATCGGCGAAGGTCTTATCATCCAACCACCTTTTTCGCTCAACAGTCATCCTGCGAATGTAAGACACCATGGCTGGCCCGCCAAAGGCCGTTGTCCCTAACTTTAGGAAAGACAGAAAGAGGGAAAAGAGCGAGCGACTTCCGCTCAGGTTGACCTCGCGCGATGTTTCCGAAAAAGTCACGAATCAATAGTCAATAAACGAAAACAGCCATCGGGTTAAAGCTGAAAATAGTACCGAAGCCGCAGCTCCACACGGTAGTCGTTCTGCTTTTCACCATATTCGGTTCCTTTGCCTCCGGATAAAATCGCGCCTCTAAGTCTCACCTCGAGATTCGTAACGGGACTGTACGAAAGTTCCGGGATGAGAACCAAGCTTCCATCCGTCGCATTTAAGATGGAGGTCAAAGCGGGGGTGAAGTACAAGATATCGAAAGGCTCCTTCTGACTTACCCTGAAGTAAAGATAGTGTTGACCCGGATTGGGCCTTCCATAGGCTCCCTTGGCTAACTGCTTTGCCCGCCGAATAGCTCCGTCATCGCCGGTAGTTCGAAAACTCAGATCACCGGCATCGACAAAGTCGACAAAGCCCTCAAGCTGGTTTTTGGTGAACCCGGTTCCATTACGGTAATATTCCAAAATATAGGTGGTCTCCATCTCAGTCAGATAGCGGAGTCCAAGAAGGTAACTGAGCGCCTCTGACTCCCGAACGGAGGTGAGCCCTCTCTGATCAATAGACATCAGCTTGAAGTTGTTGACGACCGCGAACTCCCCATGGATCTCAAGATTTGTCGTCAGGTTTTTGGAAAAGTCAAAACCGTATCGGGTCGTCCGACTTGAGCCAGTGAACACCATGAAATCGAGGTCCGTATCGTAAAGCAGGAAATAAAGCTTTGAGGCAAAATTGAGGTGGTATAACTCTCCGAACTTGGCGTTGACGTACCTGTAAACCGGGATAAGCGCCGTCGTCAAGGTTGTCGTCTTTAAAGGCCCGTTGAAGCTTCGTATGTAATCGGCTGTTGCGACCGTGGACGCAAGAAGGTCATGAAGTGGGTCTTCGGGATTCTTGGGCCGGTCGATGAAGCTTGCCGGATTCCAAGCATATCCCTTCCCCCACTTCATGACCTTCTTGCCGGCATCCAGGGCAAGACCCGATACCGGTTTGAATGATAAATAAGCTTCGAACAGCTTGGCGTCCTCGTCCCAGCCTTGAAAATCATTGCGAACGTGCGTGTCGGTCTTAAAGAAGACGGAGAAGGGATCTTTTTTATAACTCCCATCCAGCCGCAGGCGGAAATTGTACTGCTCGAAAGTGCTGTCCTGACGTTGTCTGAAGAACTGCAAGCGGGAAAAAGCGGAATCCCGGTCTATCCCGAAGATCTGGGGCTGAAACTCAAGGAAACCTCCAAGACTGTACGGCTTGTCGGCCGCCCTCTGGATTTCTTTCTCGATATCGGAGAGATCAACCTGATATTTGTCCTGTGCCCAGAGCCGAGCGACGAACAACTGAAGATGCAGGACAATCAGGAATATCGTCAGCCATGCCATCTTTTACCGAATGGTCTCGATTCTTGAAAGGAACTCCAGCGTAAAGACTTCATCCGGAACGATTCTCTTCTTGACCCGGGCATAAACTATGATGGACTGATATCCCTTATAGAGCGGGCTATCCGTCTCGTTAACCGAAGGGCGTAAGATCCCGTCGTCAAAGGGTTTCATCTCTTTGAAGTAGAGGGTCTTGATCAAAAGACCGGTCGCTGCGAAGCACTCGATCTTTGTCGGGACCAGGATTTTCTTGTCCACCCACATTTTAAGCCTGTCGTATGCGACCGCCCCGGTCTTTGCCTTCAGCTCCAAAACAAACTCGTTCCCTTTTTCTTCGAGAGCGCGCACGTCGTATTCCACGTTGTAATCGAGCCGCATGATATCGGCGTTATTGAAAACGCCTCCCACGACCGATTGCAGGCTGGTGATCCGGATAGGCTTTCCCACGTTCGGGATGTAAAGCCACATGTTATCGCCCAACCTCAACGTGGCTCTTCCCTTTTCGCTCGCGGGAGAAAGGAAGAGAGAAGCGATCTTGTCATGGCCTTTCTTCAACGTATAGAGAAGAAATTCCCGTTTGGCTCCGTTGGGCTCGATATTGATGAGCTTGCGGTACGATTCGAACGATTCCGGCTGAAGATTCGCGTCAACCTTTTTCAAGATCTCAGTGCCATCCAGAGCGAGACCCGAGCTTGAAAGGAGCAAGACCAGCCAAAGGCCCAGGAGAACCCTCATCTCTTCCCTCCTAAACGTGCCGCAGCGCATCGATGGGCTCCATCCTGGACGCTTTATACGCCGGCTGCAAGCTCGCAAGGACAGAGACGGCAATGACCATAATCGAAGCCATTATGACTTCCAGCGGGTCGATGGTCGGGGCGAGAATGAGGCCTGTGGTCTGCCCGAAGTCAAACGTAATCTTCGAAAGGTTTAACACGAAGATAATTCCCAACCCCAAAAGGACACCCACAACAGCGCCGGTGAGTCCCAGGCAAAAGCCTTCCACAAGAAACAGAGAGAGGATCTTGCGGGGGAGAGTCCCAATCGCCGCGATGGTACCGATTTCTCTCACCCGCTCGTAAACGGCCATGATCATGACGTTAAGAATGCTGATCAGAACGATGGCAATAAGCATCAGCTTGATGAAGAAGGTCATCACGTCGATCATCCTGGCGATGTTGGCGAAGGGAGAGAGCTCGGACCACGTATGGACTTCGAGGCCGCCCCCCTTCTGTTTTTTCTCTCCTAAGCCAAGCCCTCCTCGGATGCTCTGGGCCACCTCTTGCACCCGCCCCAGGGATTTTACGGCGACCGCGATCTCGCTCACTTCTTTGCCGGGTAACCGCAGGATTTCTCTGGCGTCTTCGAAATGGATGTAACCGTCCCGTCCACCAGGGCCGGTCGCGCTCTCCAGAATTCCGCTCACGAGAAAGGTCTTACCGTTGACCGAGCCGTCCTTGTTGGTGGCAACTACCACTACGGTGTCGCCGATTTTCACTCCAAATCCGCGCGCCAGCAGACTGGGCACCAGGATCTTTCCCCTTTCCAACGCGCGGACGCTCTTTTCCCCTTGGGAAATTCGGGAGAGCATTTGCGAACAGGTGGCAAATTCTTTGTCCGGATAAACCCCGTTGATCCTGATATTGGTGGTCTCCGTGAAATTGCTGAACAGGGCGCCGAACTTGATCCGCTCTGAATAAGACTCGACTTCCTTCAGTCCCCCCAACACTTTTTCAATAGCCGAAGCCCCCTCCGGTGTCAGGTTCAAATTCAAAGGAAGACTTTCAATGGAGGCCACATAGCCCGCACGATGGATCTGAAGATCCCCTAGATAAGAATCGGTGATCTGGGCAATCATGAAATCCTTGATCGAGGCGGTCACGGCAACGAAGACCAGAACAAAGATGACTCCGAAGGCGATCAGCGAGACCGTCAGCGCGCTTCTCCGTTTGTACCGCCTCAGGTTGCGCAAAGCGATCTTGAATAGATTACCCATGGGCTTCCTCGCAACCCACCAGCCTGCCATCTTCAAGGGTGCAAATAATCTCTGCCGCTCCGATAATTCTCGTGTCATGGGTGGAGAAGATAAATGTGGTATTGAGTTCATCCCTCATTTTCTTCATGAGTTTGATGAT
>Ga0209343_10004402_pt1 | contig 17408 bp, 15 predicted proteins | sample RifCSPlowO2_02_FD_184026 | JGI IMG/M metagenome (GOLD analysis project Ga0209343, IMG submission 184026) | Groundwater microbial communities from Rifle, Colorado - Rifle CSP2_plank lowO2_0.2 (SPAdes) (version 2) | ecosystem: Environmental > Aquatic > Deep subsurface > Groundwater | place... | reverse complement strand
GGACAGTAGATTTGTACAAAATTCAAAACAAAGACGAAATGATCAGGGAGTATTTCAATACAAAATTGGAAGAACCGCTTGAAGATTTTCAAAAAGATATTCAAAAAGCATCTTCCAATGAATTGGCGATTCGCGCCGCTACTTTGATTAAATACAGGAATGAACTCAAAAATTGCGAGTGGCAAGGAAAAGACAAGTACCGAGATGTTCCAAGGGAGAAGTATGTTGAGATGATAAAAGAATTGGAGCAGAAAATTGACATCTTAAACGGAATATTGCCAAAGAAAGAAGGCGTTTCTCCGGAAGCGGCACTTAAGGATTTAGCAATTAATGATTTTAAAAAAATAGAGAAAGAGCCGGAATACAAGGGCGGATATCCGGCGGTGATTGAAGGCGAAAAGCTAAAAACAGAAATGACGGCCGAGCAAACGGCGCGCGTGGAAAGTGTTTTGAAAGAATTTAATCTGACGGGCGAGGACGCGGAAAAAATAGAAGGGTTTAAGGACTTGTCTTACGGGCAAAGACTTTTGGCGCTACAAAATCTTCGCCAGCTCACTTTGCGCGATGTGAGAATGGGTGCCGTGGAAACGCAAAAAGAAGAGGCCGCCCAGACGCAAGGATTTTGGAAAAAAGTTTGGAAGGGCATTAAGAAAAGATATGACATTGCTAAACATGAGAAATCAATCGCCAATGATTTGAACAAAGAAGATTATGCGGCCACACTCGCCCAATTGGCGCGCGGGATGAAAGAATTGAAGACAGATGTAGTTGAAAAAAACGGCCAGCTGGAATTTCAGTATGTGAGCGGCTTGGAAAATATGACTCCCGAACAAGCGGCCAGAGTGCAGAGATTCAATGAAGTGGCGAGCGAATTGAGCAAATTGCCAATGGAGTGGACAGCGGACAATAGCAAAAAAGGATTTTTCAGGCAAATGATGGATAAGGCCGGTTTGGGGCAAGCCTGGTCGCCGGATGATCCGACGAGATCCCAGCATCGGCGCACCGGAGAATTGAACGCCGAATTCCAATCGCTGAAACAGGAAGTCGTCCGGATCATCAAACGGCAAAAAGACAGCGATCTAAAAAAAGCCGGCGTAGAAAAATTTGACGATTTGGAAACCCAAAGCCACGCCACGGCTCAAATGCTTCAGATTGAAAACCTCTTGCGCTACAATCGGGCCATGAATGTCAATCCGGATGCGGAAAAAGCGCTTTTGGAAATCAAATCGGCGCCGCTTTGGAAAAGAGCTCTGAATAACATTGCGACCGAAAAAGGTATTTATTTTGCCGCCGGTTTTGCGGCGCGCAGCGTCAGTATGTCGCTTTTGGGTACGGCCGGAATAATCGGGGGCGCGGCCGGAATGGGCGGCTATATAGGCTATAAGCGCGGCAAAGAATCTTTACAGGAGAATGACGCTCTGGCCCAGCACAAAGATTTTGAAAAAACTAAAGCCAGAAGGATTAAAAAATTTGAGTTGCAAAAATACGGGAAACCAGAAATAAAAGAACCGACCAATAAAGAAGAAAGAAAGCAAGCAAAGAAAGAGGCGAAATTTGAAAAATTCGCAGCACAACAAGAAAAAATAGAGAAAAGAATAGAAGATGCGAATGTGTTGTCGCGCAATTTGAATAATTTCGTTGAATATATCAAGGAAGAGGATGATCCAAAGCGGCGCATGGATTTGTCCAGGCGTTTGCGCGATCGGGTAAAATTTATCAAAGACGCTTTGGATCAGGGCAGGATAAATTTTGGGGCAACCGGAGAAAGAGCAGCCAGTCTTTACGAACTGACCGATAAATTAAACGACGCGGTCAATTGCGTTGAGATTTACCACCCGTCCACTCGCCACGAAGCGGATCAATGGAGCGAAGAAAACAAATCGGAAGTAATGGAAAAATTAAATAAATATTTGGAAGAAAGCAAAATAGAATTGAACGCGGAAAGAAGAAAATATTTGGTAAAACAATTAGCCAAAGGAGCAATGTATGGAGCGGGATTTGCCAGCGCCGGCATGATCGCGCGCGAGTTGTTCAGTCATTTGGATCCGCATATATTTAACTCGCAAGGCGAGACCGATCTTGGCGTGCGGTGGATTTCCGATAATGGCGTACCGGGAAAACCTTTTATTGGCGGAATCGTAGGAAAATATATGCATGGCGAGCCGGGCGGAGGAGGCGGCGGACACATCCCGCCTCATGAAGCGGGAATGCCGGCGGGAGGCGGATCCGAAAAATCGGCCTATGAAGCATTTATGGGCAATAAGCCCAAGAATTATGATATGTTTCCGTGGCAAAAATCTACTGAATCCGTTCAGGAGATCCCAATAGGACAAGGATCATTTGCGGAAAGATTTTTAAGAGCCGTGGGAATGCACGAGGGATCGCCGACCAAGCCGGATTTGCAGAAAATAGTTGCTGAATATTCTGAATATTTTAAGAACCATCCGGAACTGATAAAGGTGAAAGGTTCGTCTAATGCTTCAAATGCTCATTCATTGGAATTTATGAATCATTTAAAATCCGATCTGCAAAGCGCCGGACTGGATGGCCGCGCGGCCGATTCAATTGTTAAAAATTTCAGCACGGAAATGGGTAAAATGGGTACCGGTTATTATCCGGAAGGCGAATCTTTGCCCGGAATTGAAACTGTCGGCGTGAGCGGAGGAGGCGGCAGTGCTGCCGAACAAGCGGCCGCGGCGGGTGGAGTTGGGAAAGCGGCTGACACATTGGTGGGCGCAAAGCAGGACATTTTAACTTCGGCTTTGGAAACCGCGTCCGGAAAAATGGATTCAGTGTGGAAGATGGCCGAGCATCAGTTGGATCAGAAAGGATTTTTCAAAGACTTAGTCGGAACAGCCGAAGAAATTGCGGCTAAAAAAACATATTTGATTGACGCTATTAAAGATAAAGTGGCTGAAAATCCGCATGCTTTTGGATTGAAAGATGTTGATGAATTGGCAGTCGGGCAAAAAGTGGATTTTTCAAAAATTTTTGAAAATGAAAGCGTGCTCAAACAAGTATTGCTCGCCAAGGCGGATAAATTATCACCCCAGGAAATTATCAGTATTCTGGCGCATAATAAAAATATTGCCGATTTCCATCATTTACATCCGGATTTGTCCATTACATCGGAAAATGTTGATCAGATCGCGTCAGGCCACGGCGAAGCGTTATTAAAAAAAGCGGTAACGCAAGCGGCCTCCGAGCAAGCCCAACCGTCTTCGCCGGAAACGATAATTCAGCCGGGATCGCCGAAGGCGCCGCATCATCCGCTAAATCCTTATGAAAGCATGTTGAGAAACGATTTAGAGGGGCAAACCAAAGAAGTGCAAAGATTGGCGGGCGAGACAATTGCCGAGCGATTGAACAAAATATTCAATTACGCTTTCGGCCGGCAAGGCGCGGAGACCAGCACTTATCAAGATATCAAAGGCGAGATAGTGGATAATTTCTTAAAAAGAAATTTTTCCAACGAAACGGATGTTAATAATGCTTTCGCGATTGACAGCGATGACGCGCGGCGCTATGGCGATCTTCAGCAATATGTGATTGAATTGATAAAAGAAAATCACTCTGTGCCTAAAATGGGCGAAACGGTCGCCGCCTTCATCAAGCGATCGGTTAGCGCTGCGATTCGTAGCGACATCAGTAAGTTGACAGAATCGTCCATTGATCCAAAATCGGAATTGATATAATGATTATGAATAATCAAAAAAATGCCGCGGAAAAAATAAAAAGCGCGCTGAAAAAATTTCATGAAAAAGTGGCCGGACGCGCGGCCGGATACAAAAAATTCATCCAAGGATTAGCGCGCCGGATTGACGAGCGGCGGCTTGATCAGGTGCGCGATAAATTAAAAAATCTGAAATAATATATTTTTATGCCTGCTGCGGAATTAGCGTCAAATGAAGAGCTCGCCAAAACTCAAGGCCGATTTGAGAGCGGAAACAAAAACAATCAAGATCAGGAAAATATCGGCGAGACAAAAGAGACTATTGAATCGGCTAAAGGACCTGAAGAAACGGGCGAGTTGGCCGATAAAGACATTGGGCAAACAGTGAAAGAAGCTGAAGCGGACATAAAAGAAAGATTCGGCGCTATTGCTGATCATGGAGGCGCTACCCCTAAAGATATTGCCGCGGCTAAAGAAGCCGGCGATAATATTTTGGCGCTAAACAATCAAGACGCCCGAGGAACCGAACAAGAAATTGGAGATTTAATTCAAAGCGATGGGCGGCTTTCCTATGAAGAGGCGCAGGAAGAGGCGGGAATAATACAAGATCGCGCGGTAAAAAGAAGAGTTATTGAAAGTCTGCACGAGGACGATGCCCCATTCTATGACGAGAGAAAGGTGGATAAATACAGCATAGAGGCAAGAACAGAGAATATAAAGGAGGATATGGCGGAAGAATTGATGGAGGATCATTATATTAAAGCGGAAGAAGACATTGAAAATAGTAAGGGTAGCCTAGAAAGTAAAAACGAAAAAGCAGAAATGCTTAAACTCGAATTGGAATATCTCAATGAAAAAATAGATTCAATTGATGATCAGCTTTTTGAAAAGAAGGATATGGATATTGAGCTGAGTGAATATGAAAAGGCGATGGACAGATCACGCGACAAAATGGTTGAAAGGCTTCACTCAATTAAAAAAGAATTGACGATAATGGAAGCCAAGGAAAAGTTTAAAGATTTTTCCGCGGAAATTGAGCAAATCACCACGCGCGGAGACGGCACCTTGATAAAAAGAGAAACATTTTGGCGCGATGATATTGATTTTGGCGCCTCTTTGGAGCATTTGAAAATTCATCACGACGGAGAAGTGGCGGGCAGCCAATTTAATAATGAGTTATTTAAAAATCCCCAAGAAGTGGAGATTTTAATAAAAGAGCTTTTACCAAAGACGCTTAAATACGATCAACACGGCCGCGCCGAATTAACTTTAGATATCTCTCATAATAAAGAAAAATTAATCGGCTGGACAGGCGTGAAAAGCGTTGAAGAAGTCCGTCAAATGTTTCCGGACGCGAAATTTGAAAAAAAACAAAGAAATTCCGGAGGTACGGAAGCGGTGGAAGACGGAATCAAAGGCGCCTGGTATCCGGAAATGACGAGAGATCCGGAAACCAATGAATTCGTCGTAGCCAAAGATGCGGAAGGAAACATCAAAAATCCAAAATACAAATTTGAGCCGGATGCCAATATTGCCTCTGTTTCAAGAGAAAAGTTTCAAGAAGCTTCCAAGACCGATAAACTGACTGTGATTATTCAAAAAGACGGCAAAACCGAAAAGCCGGTTGTACTGACTGTTTACCCGGGAGAATGCGCGCCGGCCTTCCCCGCTAAAATCAACAGTGAATTGGATATACCAAATACTATTGGCGATTCCAAAGAAACAAAATTCTGGAGCGAACATGCGTTTATCAAGGCGGAATAATTTTGAAAAAATAATTATTAGTATAAATTAATTTTTAGGAGGGTATGCCCAGTAGTGAAACTTTGACTTCACGGCAATCAATTGGTTATGATCAATGCTAACCGCTAATCTTATTAAAGATAAAACTATCTAATTATTAAAAATATTATCTTTTATTTAAACTTTGATAGAAAAAATTGTCAAAGTTCTACTACTGGGTATGAAAAAATATTTTTCAAAATTATTTCTCGCGTCATTATTGGCCGGGTTTTTGGTTCTGCCGGCGTCTCTTTTCGCTTTAACGCCGTATCCGGATGGCGATGTTATTTATCCTTATAATAGAAACACCAATACTTCAACCGCCGTCAATCCGCAAAATTACGGCCAGACGCATTCGTATAATGTTCTTTTGCGCGGCAATGGAGAAGCCGTGGCCTGGGCGACCGTATCAATTACCAACGGCGATTCAACGCCGATTTCCCAATTGGTTTTCAAAACCGGCAATATGAGCCCCCGGCTTTTTGAAGTGTGGCAGGAAATGTCCGGCAATAATCAATATCAATATAAAAAACTAAATGTCCAGCAGTCCGGGAAAACAGCGACTGTCACTCTTTCAAAATTGATTTCTCAAAATCAATCGGGATCATTAATAATCAACTATCGCGGATTCGGTGCCGTGAAAAAGGGATTATTCGGCCGGATGAAATTTGACTTTCAAACATTGGAATCAAATGATCGCGTTCGCTCGGCGCGCGTAGTGGCGGAAGCCGATGTTGATCTTTACATCAAAGGCGACAAATCAAAAATTTCTTATGTGGAACAAGCGCCGTCCTCTTTCGGTAAAGTATCGGCAGGCGGAATGGCTATGGAGAGCGCGTTAAGCGGCGCCGGACTTTCCGATCGTTCTTTGTCTAATAGTATTGGAAGTTATTCTTCTTCAAGATCAATCGCCAAAAACGCGACCGATCTTTTGGCTGGCGATGTGTTTCATGTGCGCGGAGTTTACGCCACTTCTTGGTTCGGAATGTATTGGACGGGATTTGCCTGGTTTATTCTCATAATCGCGGCCATTGTCGCGGCAATCATTTTCGGACGAAAATATTGGCATAAAATTCATCCGCCAAAAACGGGCGGCGAATCAAATAATAAAGAGATAAATAAAACATCCGTCGAATCCGGCGCCTTTAAATCGCCTCTTACTTTTTGGCGCACGATTTGGGGAGCAATGGCAATGGGATTTTTAAATGCGATTGTCACGGTATTTTCGGTTTTTCTTGTGCCGTTTGGCATGAATGCGCTTACCAGCACTATGAATTATGGCTACAGTGATGATTTTATGAGAATTGGTCTAACACTCTTACTCGCCTTAATTAGTTTTATCCTGTTTGTCGGAACAATATTCGGCCCTTCAATTTATTTTGGAATTCGTTACGGCAAACAATACGGCTTAATCGTCTTTGGCTCCCAAATCGCTTCATTGATTTTCTTAGTCTTTTTTGGATTTTATTTCTTCGCGATAATGGCGAGAAATATTTTCTAAAAAATCAAAACTAAAATAAAAATATCATTAATTATCATTTTAAAAATGTTTGACGATATGATCGTATAAACATTTGAAAGGAAAATTATATGCGATCAGTAGAAATGGGCGCACAGCCAGAACAGCAAGAAATTACTCCGGAAGAAACATTGCAATATCTGGAAAAACTGGGAAATGATATAGCTAAGTACGCCAAAGAGGCGCAAGCAATGTTCGAAATCGCAAAAGAGCGAGGCGTGGAAGTTAATTTTAATGAAAACGAAACTTTAAATAAATTCAAGCCTCAAGGCGAGTATGAATCCCAATTGGTCATCCTTGAAGGCGAAGTTTTAAAGCTGAAAACCATAATTGCCGACAGCGGTTTAAAAATTAAAAGAGAGGAACTTGAGAAAAAAATGAATCAAATGGAGGCTGGCGCTGAAGAAAAATAAGGAAAGAAAGGATAAGTCCAAAATATTATGGATCAAGCCGATATTAAACAAAAAGCCGAGACAATAGAAGCTATTCGGCGAAAATATATAGCCGAGCTTTTGCGGTTGAAGAAAAAGCAAAATGAAATCATTAAAGATTTTATCAAAGCGCTGGAAATGAAGAAGATTGATCAGTTGCGCCAAAAACTTAATATTCAATAAACTATGCCCGCAGAACTAACCGCCAATCCGCAAGAACAAGAAATGAAAATAAATACTCACGAATCAATGGGAGCGGAATTAGAATTGTCTTCTTCGGAAGATTTGGAAAAATTTGGCGAGACAGTCGTGCAAGACATAGATAGTAAAGCCAATGAAGTATTAAGCGACGGACAGAAATCTTTTGAAAACGCGAATCAGTCAATCAGATTAAGCGAAGCAGAGGCAAATCAGGTGGCGCAAGAAACCGGCGCCGATACGCAATTTAAATCAGTTCAGGAGGAAATTGCTCGTCTTTCTCAAGACGCCACGGACGAGATAGCCGCGGTTATCGATAATGAGAATCATGGAAATCAGTTTAAAGATGAAATAACTGAAGACCAATTAACCGAGTTAAGAGAAAAAACAAAAGAAGATTATGGTGACGGTCTGGTTAGGAAATATCATAAGGGAGCAAAAACGCTGCAAGAGGACGAAACGGCGCAGTTAAAAGCATATGAAGCGTTAGATGCTAAAATAGAGACCGGGGCAGTGGATCCAAGCTCCATTGGTTCAGATATGCTTAGCAGTTTAGATTTAAGAAACAAACAAGAGATTACCGCAGAAAACGCAGAGCAAATTGAAGCATTCATTTCCCTGGAATTAAAAGAGCTGACTGAAAAGGGTTTTATTAAAGAAGATGAAGCCGCTTTAATCGCTCAAGAGGCGGAAAAATTCTCCTCAGTTTACGCAGAAGCTTATCTGGAAGCGAATCCGGATAAAATCTTTCAAATAACAAAAGATAATGCCAGAAAATTAGTCTATCAGACATGGCGGGATAAACGCGTTTTTTCGGGAAGCGATCACGGTACAAGACATATTTTGGAAGGCAATATGACAATGGCCGATATGATTGTTGAGAGTCTCGGAGACAAGGTTTCAGCCATCGATAAGGTCTTAATCCGGCAGATAATAATCGATCACGATTTAGGTTATACGGTTGGCGTCGCGCAAGCAAAAAAAAGTTTTGACGCCTCAAAAGATCATCCTTTATTTAGCGCAAAATTTATAGAAGCGAATCAAGAATATTATCAACAAAAATTCGGCCAAGAAGGGTATGAAATGATTAAAAACGGTGTCTTGTTGCACAGTTATCCAAAATCAGAATATGGCACGCCGACTGATCCGAAAAAAGGGTTTAATTCTGATATTATCAGATCAGTTACTTCCACTGTTGATTCGCTTGGCGTAACGGCCGAAACAAAATGCCCCGCTTTTTTCAGAGAACCGGAAGCGATTCGAGTGTTGCAAAAAGTCAAATTATACGCAGATATTCACGGAGGAAAGATTTCCGATGAAATGATGACGGTATATAAAGATCAGCTCCGCGAAATAGCCGATGCCGAACCAAACGAAACAAGAAGGCAGGGGTATTACAATGCAATAGAAAATCAATTTGATCATAATACCGCTGAAATGACCTTGGGTCAGTATACCGGCGTGTTGAAGGGTGTTAATATAATTGAAAAAAATGGAAAGATGACGCCTCGTGTGTCTATGGATGTTTCGCAAGTTCAGGCATTGCTTGGAAATTTGTTTGGCGATAAAATATCTATAGGGGCCTTCACCAAAGCAATGGCGGATTTCGGCATTCCAGAGGATGTATTCAGCGACATGGCGGACACAATTAAAAAAATAAGAACCGCAAAAACAGATGAGGAAAAGAAGTCTCTCGCGGCTAGCTTAAGATACGAGAGCGATAAAGCCATTTTTGAATTCGCGCCGGATTTCGCGGAAATAAACCCAGAAATTGAAAAAGTGTTTGAAGAGGCTGAAAAAATAACGATTCGTAAAGAAATAAGAGAGCTGGCCAAGGGGCTCGAATCTCCGGAGGCGCGTACTCCTAAAAATGTCGAAATGCTTTTGTTGAGATTTGATACGGCGATCCGAGATCGAGCTGATGACGATGATCTTAAAAGAATAATAGAACTTCAAAAAGAAATAAGAGCCAGCTTTGATGGGCCGGAAGAATTTGAAATCGTCTTAAAGAAAATAAATACATTTTTAACAAGAAAAGAAAAAGAATTTATTGGAATTAATTAAAATTAAATATATTTAGTTTATGAATGAAGTTATGAATTCAATGATAGACAACAAATCAGAGGAAGAAATAATCAATTCAAAAAAGGAACAATTTAAAGATGAAATAAAAGAATACAAAGATTTAATCGATATGCTCAATGCTGTTGAGGGTATTATTATTGACACAAGTCAAAAAATTAGCATTGCATTTATAATCGAAGAAATGAAAAATAAAAATCCGGAAGGATGGCGGGACGAACTTAAAGAATTTAAAGATAAGATAGAAAATAAAGCAAAAGAAGGGGGTGAAGCGGAAGTTAGTTGGTTTTTATCCGAGTATATAAGCGCTGTTTATTTGGATTTTCTGAAAAGGAGAGAGGAAAGTGTTAAAGATGAGGCGTTAAAAAAAAGGATAGGAATGATCAGAGAGAATTCCGAGGAGAATCTAAATTTTAGACGCAAGCATCACAAAGAAGGCGAGCCGGTAGCTTTCGGAGGAGTATCAATGGACTATACTCCGGAATGGCATCGTTACAAGGATTTGTGATTATGTCTAAACGCCAAAGTCTGATTTCATCCGACTCCGGCCCGTGCGAGCAAGTGAATTTAAACGAAGTATAAAAAAGTTGACATAATTTTATACTTCGGTATAATAATGCGGATTTTTGCGAAACCACGAGGACTGCGAAGCTGACTTCTTGGTTATTTTTGATGAGAAATTCCGGAGAGTCGCGGAAGTTAAATTAAACAAATTTTTCAGCGGTTTGGCGTGATTACCTTATGCCCGAATATCAAAAACCAAATCCATCCGACACTGGCTTATGCGAGCATGGGAATTTTTTGCCGTGCGCGATTTGCGAGGAAGCGCAAAAATCCTTGCAAAGCATTGAAAACGGTACAGAACTTGGCGATGAAGCGATTGAGAGCGCAAAAAATGAATTGATGGAATTGGGCATAGAGTCTACAAAAGAAAATATTGAAACAGTGGTTGAATTGAAAAATACGCCGCAATTTCCGGAAGGTTGTAATGATATTTTGAACAGTTTGGATAACCCGCAAGACTTAAAAGAAATAATGAAAAAGCGCGGCATTAGCGCGATTGTCCATGCCGAAGGGAAAAGTGTTTGGGATCATGTGCGCCGATCAATTGAGTTGGTCAACGATTCCGATATTCCGGATCGGGAAAAAAGAATCAGAGCGCTTGTTATGCTTTACCATGATTTGGGAAAAACCGAGGTTTGGGATAATGAAAAAAATTCCGAGCGCACCAAGAAAAATCTGGAAAAAGGAGAGCTTCATCAGGCGATGATCGGACATGCGGAAGCCGGATTAAATAAGATTCAGGAAAGATTGAGCGCCAACGGCATTTCACAGGATGATTTGGAAATCATAACGACAGTCATTAAAAATCATATGCAGACATCCATTGCGGACCAAGATCCTAAAAAAACCAAGGTCTTGATTGAGTCGTTCGGAAAAGACGACGAAGAGAGGAAAAAAACGGTTGAGCTTTTGGCGTTTGTTTTGCGAACTGACGGCAATGCCACGGAACATATTCAATTAAGCGACGGAGAGCTCTATTATTCAAAAAATGAAAAAAAACTTGAATTGGATTTTGGAGTAATCTGGGAAAAATATGAGCAAGGTAAAACGATTATTGCGCAGGAAGAAGCGGAAAAACAAAGCAAACAAGCCGAAGCCGATCGACAAACGGAAGTTCTCGGCATGAAATTGTCCGATTATATCAAGCAAAGAGGAGTCAAGCCCGGTCCGGATATGGGCAAAGCGATGATTCGTATAAAGAATATAATTACCGACAATGAAAGCAAATCTGTAAATGAAATCAAAGAAATTATTGACGGAATCCATTTGTAAATTTTATGCCGGAATATCAAAAACTAAGCGCCTCCGATACCGGAATGTGCGAACATGGGAATTTAAGTGAGGTATAAAAAAGTTGACACAATTTTATACTTTGGTATAATAATTCAGTACATAGCAAGTTGGCTTAATTGTAGCCGTAAATTCATTGTTTTATGCTTAAAAAGCGGTATTTACATTCGCATTTAGCCTCTGATTTGAAGGAAAAAATGGTTTTTATCGGCGGTCCCAGGCAAGTGGGTAAAACCACCCTGGCTCAATTTATCGGCAAAAACAATTATCAGCGCCCCGTCTATTTAAACTGGGATTTCAGAGAAGATCGCAAAAAGATTTTAGACGAAAAATTTGAATCAGAAGCGGATTTGATTATTTTTGATGAAATTCATAAATATAAAAATTGGAGAAATTACTTGAAAGGAGAGTTTGATAAAAACAAAGATCGGTTTGATATTTTAGTTACGGGCAGCGCCCGGCTCGATCTTTATCGCCGAGGCGGAGATTCGCTGCTCGGCCGTTATCACTATCTGCGTCTGCACCCCTTTTCCGAGCGGGAAATCATGAACATTGATCCGAATATTGAAATATTCAAAGAGCTGAAGTTTGCCGTTCATAAATACGCGCATGAAATCTTTGATCAATTATTTCAATTCGGGGGCTTTCCCGAACCGTTTATCAAAAAAGATTTGAAAACATTGCGCCGTTTTCACAATGAGCGTTTGGATCGGATTGTCAGGGAAGATATCAGAGACATAGAAAATGTGCGCGATCTGTCCTCTTTGCAAGTGCTGGTGGAGATTCTGCCCGGCCGGGTCGGTTCTTTATTTTCCGCCAATTCGTTAAAAGAGGATTTGGGAGTCACTCATAAAACAATTTCTCTTTGGCTTGATGTCTTGGAAAGATTTTATTATCATTTCCGAATATATCCGTTTACTTCAACGACTATCAGATCGTTGCGCAAAGAACCCAAGGTGTATTTATGGGATTGGTCGCAGATTGATAATGAAGCGGCTCGATTTGAAAATATGGTGGCATCGCATCTTTTGAAAACAATTCATTTTTTGTATGACACGGAGGGTTATAAAGCGGAACTGCATTTTTTGCGGGACCGCGAAGGCCGCGAGGTTGATTTTCTGGTTTCTGTTAATAAAAAACCATGGATGGCCGTGGAGGTCAAATTAAGCAACAAAGAGATTTCAAAAAATTTAAAATATTTTTCCGAGCGTCTGAAAATTCCTTTTATTTATCAAGTCGTTAAAGAAAAAGGCGTTGATTTCACGGTTAATGGCATAAGAGCGATAAGCGCTGACAAATTTTTAAGCGGTTTGGTGTGATTGATTTTATGCCGGAATACCAAAAATTAAGCGCCTCGGACACCGGCCCGTGCGAGCATGGTTTTCTCATTTAGCCCAATCCGGCTGAATTTCGGCGAATTGTATTTTTGCGAGATTCCAAGAAATGTTAAAAACGGAAAGCATTGTGCTGTAAATTTCCGGATTTTCCACGATAACGCCGATATGCGCCTTGTCCGAGAAAGTGACAAAAGAAACTTTTTGTTCATAAATATTCACATCAGTGGCGAAGGGAAATGTTTTATGGTCAACGAATAAAATTTCCGTCACCTCCATAGCCGGATATTCGTACATATGCTCCATTCCTTTGGGATTATTGGGAATAAGCATTTGTTCTTTGATTCCGAGCTTTTTTCTTTTTAGCGCGTAATAATTCAGATCCCAATCTTTCAGATATGTCGCGTATCCGGCCGCGTCGGAAAACGAAAGAATGTTTTTTTGTCGGTTGTTGATCAATGTATCTTCCAATACTTGTTTGATTCCGTCCAATCCTTCAAAAAATTGCGCGCCAGGCTTGCCGATAGACAAATTAAAATCAGAAATGATTTTAGGCAGGACGCCTTCCAGAGCCGCTTGCGCGTCTTTGGCTTTTTCCTCGCGTTCTTTGGCTAAAGTTTTGATTTTCAAAGGATGGGCCGGAGAAAAGATGGCCACTTCCCGCGATTTTTCTTTTTTTTCAACCAATCCGATTTCTGTCAGTTCGTCAAGAATTTTATACACTAAACCTCTTTTCAGCGGGGTCTTTTTGCATACGGCGCCAGCCGGCATCGATCCGGTTTTTACTAGAATTTCGTAGATTAAAGCCTGATTTTCGGTCAAACCGGCTTGGGTTAAAACCTGTTCAAACATAGTTTAGAGGTTAAAGTTATTGATGAGTATAGCTATTATATCCCAGTATAAAATATTTGTCAATACCAAATGACATATTTTTAGCTAATATTAATAAAATCCTTTGTTTTAAATAAAGGATATATGACAATATATTTAATAACTTGTCAGAAACTATTGACATAAACGGTAATCGGACATATAATGCAGTATTAAGCTAATAAATAAAAGCTTAATGTTCTTTAAATAAAGGAGGAATAATAAATGAGTGCGACTAAGACAGTTTTAATAATGACTGCTGTTCTACTTGGTATAACAGCCGTTCTGATAGCGCTGGCGCTATAGTCAGCGGGGCTAAGCGGATCGCCTGGCAACAGAATTATCCGCGGTGATAAAAGTTGTGATTTTAAAGAGTTCTTGGGGAGTTCTCTAAAAAAACTTCCCCCTTTTCTCGAGTCCATCAGAATAGTCTGGCGGGCTCAAGGTGAAGGATGGTTCTTTACAATCAAACAAACGAAAGGAGGTGATCAGATGGAAAAGGTGATTATAGATGTTAAAAACATCTATGGCGAGACCGCAAAGCTCGCGGACATGCCTCAATATGAGACCAAGGCCGTTGAGCTTGCCGGCGAAGGCAACGAAGTTGTTCTTACCGGCGCCGGTCCGGTTTGGTTGTATCTTAAGATTGCGCACGCCCTGCACGGGAAGTGTTTGATGCTTAAGTATACCTCTCCGGCCAGCGGTGAAGTGGTTATTTTTGACCATAACCCTCACTAACCGGTTGCGGCGAACTGCTCCGAAACGCGGAGCCGAGAATACAGGAAGGAGTAAAAGTTCTTCCGATCCGCTTGGGGACAGAAAGGGATAATTCTGGAGCAGATTATTTTATGTCTGCTCCTTTTTTATTACAAAAAAACAAGGAAGATTATACTATGACGATGCTTTTGATTTAGATTCCGCGGTAAAGAGAAAAGGAAAATCTTTTTTTAAAAGCTCCGATTGAAATTTTTTAGGAAGATTTTTTGACACATCAAGAATCTCAATGCCGATTATTTTATTTTTTTTATCATAATCAAAAATCACCCCTTCTTTTATTTCATCGCTTTCGGAGTAGCGGTTTTCATTGAAGCGGATATAAAGCGCGTCTTGTTTTTTGTCGTAGTGAAATCGCATAATTATCTGATGAGATATTTTTTAATCTTAGAAGTAATAAAGGCCGTGATAATTTTTCCGCTAAACCTTTTTTGCTCGTAAATTATCACTAAACAATATTGTTTTTTACCGGCGGTAAATAATTTTATCGCTTGCCGGCGCGTATTTTTTTGGATGATTACAGCGTCCGGCAACCGCATCGCCTCTATGATTGATTCTCTGGAAATCCCTCTTTCTTTCATCTGATGAACGGCATGGTCGGTAAATACAACAATCATATTACACTTCTATGATATATTTTTTTTTTGCATCGGTCAAGCGTTAATGAGCGGATGTCATTTAAGCGCGTTGATTTAATATTAAAAATGTCAATAGTAAATGACATATTTTTAGCTAATATTAACAAAATCCTTTGTTTTAAATAAAGGATATATGACAAAATATTTTATATACTGTCAGAAACTATTGACATAAACGGCAATCGGACATATAATGCAATATTAAGCTAATAAATAAAAGCTTAATGTTCTTTAAAACTATGCCCGTACCCAGACGGCCATAATTTCTGGAAAAGGAGGAAAATGAACAAAATAATTGAGGAAAGAATAAAAAGTTTATGGCAAGAATTTGTTGAGATGGTGGAAGGGCAAGGAATGGAAATTCCTCCTGATGACACCCCTGATGGAATCCTCGTTCGGAATGCTCTCATCTTCGGCTTTTTAGAAGGGAGGGGAAAGGTTTGTTGTTCTATTACGAGCTTTCTCTGCTTGAAAAAGTAGAGTAAAACTCACGACCTTTAGCTTGCTTGCGAGCGATGAGGAGGCAAAAGCTCTTGGAAGTTTCAGCTTCTGCGAATAATGCGCAGGAAAACTTCTATTTCCGGAGCAGATTTTAAACAATCTGCTCCTTTTTTATTATCTTTAAATGTAATATAATATCCAGCATGAATATTATTCAAATCATTTCCGGACTTATTGCTGCCGCGCTTGGTGCGCTGGCCGTGATTTATACTGAATGGATCATTCAGAATGTCGGGTATAATGAATGGGCCGAGGAAAAAATGTCTATGTGGGGCGGCAGCCGGATGCTGTACAAGATAATCGGCGTTTTGGTCGTCTTGGGCGGACTGCTTTACGCCTTTGATCTATTGGATAAGTTTATTTTTGGCTTGGGAAAGGTGTTTGTAGGTCCCGAAGGTGGTTAGAGATAGCGCGAGCCTGTGGATAACTTTTTAAAATGGGGATAAATCGGTTAAAGTTGGCTAAAATTAAATAAAAGACCACATCATTGACGGAAACGCAAATCCGTGCTATACTTACATCAGTTAAATTGAACTTTGACAAAATGCCTGATCGAGAAGTGGGAAAATCTCTTTTTCCTGGATTTTTACAGCGATAAGAGATTTTCCCTGCTTCTTTTAGATATATTTGAAGATCCCAAATGTATCATTAAAAAGTTTTTGCAAAACAAAAACAAAAAGGTTTACATTTTTCTGTTTATTGCCAAATTTATTTGGACTAATAAGCGCTAAAGGGAAATGATTGACCAACATAGGAGGCAGAGAAAATTGCTTTAGGATCAAAGCTCTTTAGCTTTTATACAATAAATATATTCAAAATTGTTCAATAGAACGAAATTGAATTATAGTATAAAAGCCAAGAGGGCGCACACGGCTTTATTTCTTTTATTAATAAAAGAGGCGCCGTTACGGCGCCCTCTTTTTAATTACTTTTAATTTGCCAAATTCCGTATTCTCTGCTATTCTTGTACTATTGATAAATAAATCTAAATAATATGACATTGGACCGGCAATTTATTGAAAAAATGAAAAATAAATTAATGGAGGAAAAAGGACGGATTGAGGGAGAATTAAAGAGATTTGCAAATAAAGACGAGCACGATAAAGAGACCTATAATCCCAGATTTCCGGATATGACGGACAAGCTGGAGGAAAGCGCCGCGGAAGTCGCGCAGTTTGTTGACGAGTTGGCTCTGGAAGGGAACTTTGAGAAAACCATGAAGGCTATTGATCACGCCTTGGATAAAATAAAAGCCGGCACTTACGGCATTTGCGATGTTTGCAAAAAAGAAATAGATCCGAAGCGATTGGAGGCCAATCCCTCGGCCGCGACTTGCGTTGAGCATGCTAAATAAGTTCAAAATTTAAAGTTCAAAGTTAAAAATTACAGTTAAAAATTAAAAGTCATTGATAAACTTTGAACTTAAAATCGCGGCTTTGAATTTTAGACTTTTAACTTTTAATTGAGTGTTTAGGATTTAAATGATATGTCCGTCCGGCTTTATTTTCTGATCGGAGGATTAGCGATAGTTGATCGAGCTTTAAAGATTTGGATACTTTCCCTCCCGGATTTCGGAGGGTTTTTTATTGGGGATTTTTTCGGCATTAAATTGTTTAAGAATTATGAAGCGATTTTCGGTTGGCCGAAGATTTCCCCCTTTTTTGAAATTGTCGTAATAATCATCGGAGTAGTTTTGACTGAGGCGGCGATTTCCGCTTGGCATAAGAAAGAAAATATTTTATTTTTCGGCTT
>Ga0209343_10004398_pt1 | contig 17412 bp, 15 predicted proteins | sample RifCSPlowO2_02_FD_184026 | JGI IMG/M metagenome (GOLD analysis project Ga0209343, IMG submission 184026) | Groundwater microbial communities from Rifle, Colorado - Rifle CSP2_plank lowO2_0.2 (SPAdes) (version 2) | ecosystem: Environmental > Aquatic > Deep subsurface > Groundwater | place... | reverse complement strand
TGATGAGTTCTTCGAGCTATCGCACATCCATCGCAGAGTCGCGCCGCCAGATCAAACAGGGCAAAGGCTACCGCCTGGATTTGAAAGCCGGGAAGTTCAGGAAAATTCGGAAACCCTGATGGAGATCATCTTCTCCGAGCGGGCGAGACGAGAGTGGACCCGTCTCGAACGGACCGTTCAGGACCACCTTCGGGAGAAGCTGAGTTTATACCTCGAAAGCGGGCAGCCTCTGAATTTCGCGGAGAGACTGCACGGCCCGGAGTTGGGAGAGTATCGTTTCCGAGTCGGTGACTATCGGATCGTCTTTGATGTGGAAGGCGACACGATCCATGTTTTGAGGGTCGGCAACCGAAAGGAAATCTACAAGAAATGAACCCTTGGGCCGGCAAAGGCTGAAGCCAGAACGAGGGGAGGCCGTTGAAACGGCCTGTAAGATTACATTTGGCCGGTGCCTCGGTCCCGCTTGGCGGGACCGGGGCTAGAGAAAACCCACGGCGAGAAAAAGAGCTCGCCGGGGCGTTCCCGCTTCTGGGAGGCAAGTATGGCAGAAGAGGAAGACTTCGAGGAATTTGACACCGAACAAGAAGAAACGACAATCGAGGAACTTGAAGAGCGCCTGCAGGAACTCGAATCTAGGCTGGGGCAAGGGATAGGAAACGGAGGCGCATTCCCAGTCGGAATCTATGGATTAGGGAGTATATTAGCAGCAATCCTTTCTTGGGACGGAAATCGTGCCATATTATGGGCAGCAATTCATTGTATCTTCTCCTGGCTTTATGTGATTTACAGTGTGATTGTGCGTTGGGAGAGCATGAGGTTTCTTTAAGGCGGGTAGCCACGGCATTATTTTCATGCCGTGGGCAAGTTCTGAATTGGATTTGGGCACAAAAGCCCACGGCACAAAGAGCGTGCCGTGGCTACCAGTTCCTTTGGAGGATAAAAATGTTGGACCTGGGAATGCAGCTGCATATTCGGCCGCTCTGTGACAAATGTAATCAGCCAATGACCCGCGGTTTATACAACGTCCCGTCTGGGCTGACCGTTGATTCTAATGGTCAACTGTCCCAAGCCGAACTGGCCCGGGCGTACAAATGCCCGGAAGAGAGCTGTCAGCGTCACTACGACATACTCAATGGCTACTTCTCCATTTCTGGAGGACGAATTCAAGCGCAAAGCACCCCGCAAACGTGTCAGGCAAGGCATGGGCGCCTCATGCCGATGTACATCGCCGAGATCAAATCCAAGACATCTGAAATTGTTTGGCGATGTGCGTTTAGGAACTGCGATAAGACCGAAACTACAACAGGTATTACTTCGTAATCGGGTAGCCACACCGAATGCGACCGCTTAGGCCACGAAGCGGGGGGATATATGACACGGACAGAAATTTTGGAAGAACTACAAAAGCTCCCGATGGCGGAGCGCCTCGCCATCGCAGAGGCCGCCTTGCGTTTGATTCGTGAAGAGCTGCGGAAGGCCGAACCCTCGGTGACGGGAGCGAGAAGACCGGAGCAATTAGTTGCGGCCGCAGAAGCCTTACTACCGGATTACAGTGCTCGGGGTGAGTTAACCATTTTTACTTCTCTGGCATAGAACTATTTGATTTCGCATGGAGCTGGAAGGCAGAGTGGATCGAACGATCAAAGTTGCAGTCGTTGGCGTCGGCCGTTTCGGCCGGCATCATGCGCGGGTGTATCACGAGTTGCCGGACGCGGAGTTGGTGGGCGTCTATGACAAGGACGCGGGGCGGGCGACGGAGGTTGCGAAGGAATATCAGTGCCGCAGCTTTGCCCGGCTTGAAGACTTGTTCGGCGAGGTCGAAGCCGCGAGCGTGGCGGTGCCGACGGAGCAGCATGCCGAGGTCGGCGGGCGACTGATCGAGGCCGGAATAGATATCCTGGTCGAGAAGCCGATGGCACGAAGTCTCGCCGAGGCGGACCGGCTGATTGCCGCCGCCGGGCGGCACGGCCGGATTTTGCAGGTCGGGCATCTCGAACGATTCAATCCGGCGGTGGCTGCGGCCCGGACGATTGTCCATTCGCCGCTGTTTTTTGAGGCACACCGGCTGAGCGTCTTCACCGAGCGGTCGCTCGACGTGGACGTGGTCCTCGACCTGATGATCCATGACCTCGACATCGTGCTGTCGCTGGTGGACTCGGAGCCGGAAGAGATTCGCGCTTCGGGCCTGGCGGTGCTGACGCCGAAGATTGACATTGCCAACGTGCGCCTCGCGTTCGAGAACGGCTGCGTGGCGAACTTTACTGCCAGCCGCGTCAGTCTGGAACAAGTCCGCAAGCTGCGCTGGTTCCAGCCGCGCGAGTATATTTCGGTGGACTACGCCCGCCAGGACGCTACCGTGACGAAAGTGGACTTCACCAATGTCCCTGGGGGGCAGCCGAAACTTTCGCATCGAAAACTGGAACCGCCCCGCCAGGAACCGTTACAATTGCAACTGGCGGACTTCTTGCGAAACGTGCGGGAGCGGCGCACCCCGGAAATCGGCGGCTTTGAGGGGCGACGCTCTCTCCGTTTGGCGCATCAAATACTTGAGCAGATCCAGCTTCACCACGACCGTCTGGTGAAACACGCTGGGACGGGGATCGTTCCCGTTCCGGCAGCGATTCTAGGAACCTGACCTCGCGCTCAGCGTGCCACGGAAAATATGAGTTTGGACCTGGACGACCCGAAACCGAAAACGGATTTCGCCCCCAACTTGATCGTGGGCATTGGCGAGGCGGATGAGCGCACCTCCGCGCGCATCCGGGAAACCTTTTTTGTCTCCGTCATCGTGCACCTCGTGGTTATTTTGATCGTTGTGACGAACCCCGATATTTTCCAGCGCCTCTTCCCCGGCCAGGTCTTTGAAAATCCACCACCGCCTAAAGACGTGACGATGCTTTACGAGCCGCAGGAGGCGCCCAAGGTGCAGCCGCCGAAGGTTCAACCGGCGCCGCAAGCCAAGCCACTCGTTGAACCGCCGGCCCAGCGGCCTGTAATGCCGCGCCTCCCTCAACCTCCAGTCCCGCCTCCCGTGCCTCCGAAACAGCCGGGTCTGGGGACGAGGCCGGATGAGAAAGACCTGCTGGCGCGCCAATTGCCGCCCATTGGCCTGCCGGAATTCCGGGAACCGGCCAGGGAGCCGCCCGGGGGATCTTCGCAGGGACCGAAGCTCGAGCCGGTTCCGGACCCGAAGCCTACGCCGGAGCCGTCGCAGGCCCAGTTGCAGTTTCCAACATTCACCGCGCCGGAACGCGGAACCGACGCCATCTTGCGCGGGCTGGCCCGGCAAAACGCCACCAGAGGCGGGGCCGGTGTGCCGGGCGGGATTCCCGACAATGACCCCAATAACCCCAACATGAACATCCCCGGCCCGCAGATTCTCTCCGACACGATGGGGGTGGATTTCCAGCCGTACTTGCTGCGAATCTACCTGCTGGTTCGCCGGAACTGGTATTCGGTGATCCCGGAGATCGCCCGCCTGGGAAAGCAAGGACGAGTAGCCCTGGAGTTCTCGATCCTGCGCGACGGCAAAGTGCCCGACCTGGTTCTTCGCGTCGGTTCCGGGACGCAGTCGCTCGACAGCGCCGCCCTGGCCAGCATCCGCCTCTCCACACCCTTCCCCGCCCTGCCGGCGGAATTCCCTGGGTCCGACGTCCGGCTCCGGTTCGTCTACCTGTACAACCTGTCCCTTACGGACAATTGATGTCCCGCCCGACCTTCCACCCGCAACAGGGTTTTCCGCAATCATAAATATTGACTTGCCCTTGGGTGAGTCCTAAGATAGCCGCGAAAGTGCTCCGCTCGGCATATGGGACTTTCGTGCGAACCACTCCGATAAGGTAGCGACTGCGGTTCGGCAGTCGGGTCTAGCGCCATGGACGCCATGCCAGATACAAAGGAGTCGAAAAGCCGTAAGACCCTGCCCCAACCTCGCCTCCAATGGAAGGATTTGGACGGCCAGGAACAGCTATTGGCGCTGACGAACCAGGAGGTCGTGGTGGGTAGAAAGGCCGACGCCGAGATCGTTTTCGACAATGCGTATATCTCCCGGCGTCACGCCATGATCGCCAGGACGGAGCGTGGCTACACGGTGGCGGACCTCGGGAGCGCTTTCGGCACTTACCTGAACGATGAGCGGATCGAAGAGCAGGCCCTGCTGCGGGATGGAGACCGGATTTCATTCGGCCAGGACCAGCTCACGCTGTTCTACTTCGCCGGCGAAGCGGACTTCCACACGGCGCTCCGCGAAGCGCAGGCAATTCGACTGGAGAAGTCCATTTCGGACCTGACGCTGGCCCTGCCATCGGCGTTGTCGGACCTGGAGAAGATCGGCTTCATTTTGGATTTTCAGTACCAGTGGGGAAATGTCTTCACCCCAGAGAAGACTTTCCAGCAGATTCTTGAATCAACCCTCAAGATCAGCGGAGCCGAGCGCGGGTTTATCCTGCTTCGGAAAGGGGATCGTTTTGAATACGCCGCCGGGATCAATCGGAAAGGCCGGGAATTGGCCCAATCCGAGTTCCAAACCAGCCAGAGTGTCGTGGCCCAGGTGTTCGCCGACGGCAAGCCCGTATTCATGGTGGAAGGAATCCACGAGAAATTTGCCGAACAGACCAGCATCGTCGCCATGGGACTGAGCGCGATCGCCTGTTTGCCGCTCTATGGAATTCCCTCGCAGGGAGATTCCCCCGCCCTGCTGGGAATTCTCTATTTAGACAGCACGCGGGTCATGCATACGCTCAAGGCCCTGGACCAGAAAATCCTGAATAAGCTGGCGGAAGAGGCCGGGAATGTCCTCGAAAAGTTGGAAATCCTCAAGACTCTCGACGAACGCAAGAAGCTGGAGCAGGAGCTAAACCTGGCGCAAGAAACACAGAGGAACCTATTGCCCCAGAGTCTTCCCGTGTTCGAAAACTTCTGCCTCCGCGCCTTCTCGAAACCCACCCGGCACGTGGGAGGGGACCTGTATGATTTCCCCTCCCCTAATCCGGGGGAGCTTCTGGGAGTCCTGGCCGACGTGGCCGGCAAAGGGCTCGCCGCCGCCTTATTGAGTTCGATGATTCTCGGGTGTCTGGACATGCAGATTCGCGCCGGATTGAAGCCGGCGGAGGCGCTCAATCAACTGAACAAGTATCTCTGCGAAAAAACGACCAGCAACCGCTTCGCGACCCTGTTCTTGTTCGTTTTGGACAGGGCGGGCGTGGGGCAGTACATCAGCGCCGGACATAACCCCGCGTACCTGTTTCGGGCGGCGAGCGGCGAAATTGAGGAACTCCCTTCGAACAATCTCCTGCTCGGCGCGTTCGATTCCGTTTGTTTTCAGTCCGCTCCGTTGGAAGTCAGGAAGGGCGATATGCTGGTCGTATACTCCGACGGGTTGATGGAAGCCGAAGACGCAGACGGAGAGATGCTCGGCGAAGAACGGGTGAAGGAAGTCATCCGGCGGGAAGCGCCGGCCGGAGCGCTCCATCTGGAATCCAAGCTGCTCGAGGCCATTCAACGGTTCACTCGAGGCCATCCCCAAACCGACGATATTACGCTCCTGCTCGTGGGGCGAACGGGGTGAGACAGGAGTCAGAAGACAGAAGTCAGGAGTCAGAAGTCGGAAGTCAAAAGAAAAGCAATTCGCGCCGCGCGCGGAACATACAGTGCCCAGTGATGAGTGACCCGTGATGAGAAACCCGCTCCTATTGGCGAGCACTTTGCTCGTCACTTTTCACTGGTCACTCGTCACTGTTTTTTCAATTCCGCGGGGAAAGAGGAGACCAAATGAAGATCACGACTCGAATCGTTGATGGCGTGACCGTTGTGGATCTGCAAGGGAGACTGACGCTGGGGGAAGATACCGAGCAATTTCGGACTCAAATCCGCGAGCTAATCCAGTCGGGCATCAAGAAGATCCTACTGAATATGGGGAATGTGGGTTACATAGACAGCTCGGGAGTGGGTGAACTCGTCCGCGCCTACGCCAGCCTAACCAATCAGGGCGGGCAACTGAAGCTGCTGAACTTGACGAAGAAGCTTCATGATCTGTTGACGGTCACCAAGCTGTTGACGGTTTTTGAGGCCCACGAAAACGAACAGCGGGCGATTCAGAGTTTCAGCGGATAAGGGCAGCCCCGGCGCGGGGCGTCTCCGTTGCCCTGCATGGCTCAAGCTTGGTCTGCCCGCGGCTTGCAATCGTGGCGCGCCCGATTCCATAATGAGCTGAGCAAGTCCGAACATCTCATGGAGATTCCACGACAGCGACTGCTGGGCGCGCTGGTGTTGTTGCTCGCGCTGGTCTTGTGGGTCTGGTGGAAGTATCTCCGGATGGCTTTCTCCTGATTATGAACCGAAAGCCGGCCGTCGTGGCTCCCCTGGCAGCAATCGTCGGCCCCACCGCCAGCGGAAAATCCAGCCTCGCCCTCCACCTCGCCCGACAGTTCCACGGCGAAATCCTGAATTGCGACTCCCTGCAACTCTACCGGAACTTCGACATCGGCACGGCCAAGCCGTCGCCGGCCGAACGAGAGGGCATTCCGCACCATTTGTTGGACATTCTGGAGCCGGCGGAACAATTCTCCGCGGGCGAATATGCGCGCCGCGCCCGGGAGGTTCTGGCGGAAGTAACCGGCCGCGGCCGGTTGCCCCTGGTCGTGGGCGGCACCGGCTTCTATCTGCGCGCCTTCATTGACGGGTTGTTTGCCGGGCCGGCCCGCCATCCGGAATTGCGAGAACGGCTGCGCGAACGAGAGACCCGGAAAGGACCCGGTTACGTCCATCGCCTCTTAGGGCGGCTGGACCCGGTCTCTGCCTCTCACATCCACCCCCATGACGTTCCCAAAACCATCCGAGCCATCGAGGTCTGCCTTCTCGCGCGCAATCGCATGTCGGAACTCCATCACCAGGGGCGGCAAGCGCTGGCTGGCTATGCGGTCCTGAAACTGGGCTTGAACCCGCCCCGCGCCGAACTCTACGAACGGATCAACCACCGCACGCAAGCCCTGTTTGACCGGGGTTTGGTCAATGAGGTGTGCGACCTGCTGGCGAAAGGGTACGCCGCCACCGCCCCGCCGTTTCAATCGCACGGTTACCGCCAGACGCTCGATTACCTCTTGGGGAAGATCAGCTTGCGGGACGCGGTGCGCTACGCGCAAGCGGCAACGCGGCAATACGCCAAACGGCAGACGACCTGGTTTCGGCAGGAACCAGGGATCGTCTGGTTCTCCGGATTTGGAAGCGACCCGCCAATTCAGGCCGAAATCACCCGTACCCTTGCGGAATGGCTGGACGGACCGGAAAAGTTCCCGCAACAATGACCCCCACTTTGAGTTAGGATAGGCACACAAACTGTGCAGTAGAGGAGGAACGATGTCCGAGACGATTCGACAAGTGGATTACTACTATACCGAGACCCCCAACAAGCCCGGCGAAGCCTGCCGCGCCCTCGACTCGCTCAAGGCGGCGGGGATCAATCTCCTGGCGTTCTCCGGCTTCCCCAGCGGACGGCGCTCCCAGTTGGATTTCATCCCGGAAGACCCCGCTGCCTTTGTCCAGGCGGCGCGGAAAGCGAAGCTGAAGCTCAGCCCGCGCAAGACTGGTTTTCTGATCCAAGGGCAAGATCGGGTGGGCGCGATCTCTGATGTTCTGGCCAAGCTGGCGGCCGCCAAGATCAACGTCACTGCGATAGACGCGCTGTGCGCGGGCGAGGGCCGCTATGGCGCGATTCTCTGGGTGAAAGCTGCGGACCGGAAGCGCGCAGCCAAATCCTTGGGGCTCTAGCGGCGTCGTAGCGTTCGATGGTTACCGCCGCCAGCTATGCGGGCGGATCTTCCGCCCCGGCTGGAGCAGAAGCGGCCACGACCCGGTTGCGGCCGGCGCGCTTGGCCCGATACAGCGCCGCATCAGCGGCTCGGAGAATCGCTTCTGGTTCGATCAGGTCGTCGCTGCTGATGGCTGCACCCAGGCTGAGTGTAACGGGGATAGACCCCTCGGCGGTGACGACCGGCTCGGCGCTCACCAGTGCCCGAATTCGCTCTGCGTGCCGCACGGGCTCGTCCTCGACCCCGGAGAGGACGACCAGAAACTCTTCTCCTCCGTACCGACCCACCGCGTCGTAGGTGCGCACGGCGGCGTTAATGCGCTGGGCAACCTCCCGCAACACGGCGTCTCCGGCCAGATGCCCGTAGACGTCATTGACGTTCTTGAAATGGTCGAGGTCGGCCAACAGAACACCGACCGCAGTCCCCTCGCGCTGGGCACGGAGGAGCTCCCGTTTCAGGGCATCCATGATCGCGGCCCGGTTCGCGACGCCCGTCAGCGAATCATGCGTGGCCTGGAAGCGATACTCTTCCCCTTCGGCCATTTTTTTCTGGGCATCTTCCATTTGTGTCTTGAGCGCGTCAACAACTTCGGTCATGGCCGATTTCGCGGTGCTCAGCTCCGCCAATTGACTCCGCAGCGCGGCTTCCTGCTCCGCCATGCTGTCCCGCTGGTCAATGACGCGATCATGCGTGGCTTTCAGTTGCTCCAGTTCCTCGCCCAACCGGCGGGCTTCCTCCTCGGCGGGGGTGGTCCCGGAACCGTCCGCTTCCGACGCGGAGCCCGGCTTGGGGGACTGGTCGGCTGTGCGGACCAGGATATTGCGGCGTCGGGCATCCTCCTGGGAACACTCGAACTTGAGGCGGGCCGTCTCCGCCGCCTCCCCCATCGCAATGGCGACGCCCCAGCGGCCTTCGGTAAGCAGTTCGACTCGAACCACAAATCCCTCTTGCTCGATGTCGTCGTCCCGGCCGGTAAACGGAAACGCCACCCAAACCTCTGTGCCGACGCGGTACTCACGGGAGGCAACGAAGAAGAGGCCTTCGCGGCAAGCATTGGAGACCGCGAAGACGTCGGGCTGGCCCACCGCCCACTTTTTCCGGCGAACCCGCACCTTCCCCCGGACCGTGAAGCGGCGGCTCTGCCGTCGTTCCACCCCATCCCAGGGAGGCGCCGCCGCGGTCTGCGGAGCGGCCACAGCCAGCCGGTCTCCAATGACTTCTTGCAGTCTCCGGCGCAGCTCCGGACGGCTGAAGGGTTTCAGGATGTACGGCAGGTGCCGCTCATCAATAAACTCCCAGGTGGACTCCGAGGCCAGGTCGCCGGTGACGAAGATGATCCGCCGCAAGTAGTCCGGGAAGTCCTTCTTGAGCTGCTGGTAGAACTCCTTGCCGTTCATCTCGCCCATCCACATGTCGCACAGGATGGCATCGTAGCGGGTTCCCGGAAGCTTGGTGAGCGCATCCTGCGGCGAAGAGGAAACATCGGCCGCACAATTCTCGGCCTCCAGGAGCTTGCGCATAACGACCAGCGCCAACTCATCATCATCCACAACGAGAATCTTGGGTGGTTCGCTTCCGGTCATAGTCCCTGCACCATGCCGCATGGCCGATCCCGTCAGATCGGGTCCCGTGTCCTACACGGCTTTCCGGCTCACTCCAGCTATCGTGCCTCCACAGGTTCCTCGACGCGGGGCCAATAAATCTCAAAAGCGGTGCCCCGTCCCGGTGTACTTTCTACGGCGATATACCCGCCACTCTGCTTGACAATCCCATAGACGGCTGCCAAGCCCAGCCCGCTGCCTTTCCTCTTTTGTTTGGAGGGGGAGAACGGCTCAAAAATCTGCGAGAGCAGTTCCGACTCGACTCCCGCGCCATTATCGCGCGCGGCAAGCAAGACGTAAGACCCCGGCCGAGCGCCCGGATGCCAATGGGCATAGGCTTCATCCAATTCAACATTGGCCGTTTCGAGCAAGAACTTCCCTCCGCTCGGCATCATATCGCGGGCGTAGACGGCCAGATTCAGGAGGGCTTGCTCGATCTGGCCTCGGACTCCACTGACCCGTCCCACTTCCCCCCCCAGCCGGGTGACCACTTCAATATCTTTTCCCATCAGCCGCTGGAGCATGATCCGCATGTCCACAAGAACCGTGTTGAGATTCAACACTTCGGGGGTCACGACGCCGTTTTGGGTAAAGGCCAGCAATTGGCGGGTCAAGGAGTTTGCCAATTCATTGGCTTCATGGATCTGCTCGACGTACTCCCGCAACGGATCCCCCCGGCCCAGGTTGTCGAGCACCAGCTCACTGTACCCCTTCACTAGACTCAGCAAGTTGTTGAAATCATGGGCCAGCTTCCCCGCCAGCCGTCCCAGTGCCTCGACGTCTTGGCTCCGGCGCGTCTCGGAATTGGCGCGCCGGATGGCCTGCGCCGAGGCGCCCGTGCGCTTGTCCTCTGCAATCTCCCACTCCAGGCGCTCCAGAAACTGATCGGTCGGCTCGCCCGGTTGGTAGGCGGCCCAGCCGGCGGCCAGAGTCACCGGAATCCGTTCCCCTTCGATCTCCACTTCCAGGCCGCTCATACGGGCCAAGACGTGCGGGACGCGCTCAATGCTCGATTCCGTGAGCAAGACCAGGAACTCATCCTCCCCCAAACGCACCGGCAAGTCCGAACTCCGAACCGAACGTCGCAGGCGTTGGGTGAATTCCCGGAGCAGCAGCTCCGTTCCCGCAACGCCGTGCCGGTCGGCGATCTCGCCGAACAGCGTGAGGTTCACGACCAGACCGTTCAGGGCATGGCCATGCCGGAGGGAGCGGGCCACCTCGGTCGCCAGGTGCTGCTCCAGAAATTGCCGATTATAAAGGCCGGTGACGGGATCGAGCAAGCTGAAGCGTTGCAACTCGGTTGTTTGCGTCTGAAGCCGGGTTCCCTCCTCCACCTGCTCGGCCAGATCGGACCGCAGCTTCTTTATCTGAATCTGCTGGTAAACGATATAACCGCTGAAGAGCAATACCAGGCCCAAGAGCGCCAAAGCGGCCTGCCATAGACGGGTGAGCGGCAATAGAGAATCTTCCGCCGGGGTTCCGAGCAGTGCCAGGGAGAAAAAGCCCAGGGACAGCACGACGATGATGGCAAGGGTAGTACACCACAGCCACCAATCGCGTCGCTCGATCCGTCGGAGCTTGGCTTGGATTTCTTCCATGGCTGGCTCTTCGGTCATCGGCCCGGAGGGCACACTTCGGCCGGTCTTATCCCTTCACATTCTCACGCCGTTCGGCCATCATCTGTCGGAACTGCGCAAACAGGGCGGGGTCCCACCAGCCGCGCTGGACCTCTTGCTCCATGGTTACCATGCCCTCATCGTGCGACAGGGCGCGCTTGTAAGGGCGCTCGGTGGTCAGCGCGTCATAGACGTCGGCAATCTGCAAGACGCGCGCCGTCACGGGAATCTTCTCCCCTTGCAAGCCGTCGGGATACCCCGACCCATCGTACCGCTCGTGGTGATTACGAATGATGGGAAGCACCCACCGAAATGACCGCAACGGCGAACAGATGCGCTCGCCCGTCACCGGATGCTGCCGCATGATGGCCCACTGCTCGGGAGTGAGCGGGCCCGGTTTGAGCAAAATGGCTTCGGACACTGCCACTTTGCCGATGTCGTGCACGATCCCGCCCCAGCGCAGCGCCGTAATGTATTCGGGCGACAAACCGATCCGTTTGCCGAGCCGGGAGGAATACTCCGCCAAGCGCTCGCAGTGTCCTTCCGTGTACGGATCCTTGCCTTCAATGCTGCGCGCCAAAGCGAATACCACCGACTCGGCCCGCTCCAATTCGTCGGTATAAGCCTTCAAGCTCAGCAAGGAGCGCACCCGGGCCAGCAGTTCGTTCCGGTCCACGGGCTTGCTCAGAAAGTCGTCCGCGCCCGCCTCCAGTCCGCGAATGCGATCCTCGGTCGCCGACAGGCCCGTGACCAGCACTACCGGTGTCAAACGCGACTCGGGTTTCTGTTTGAGCCGCCGGCAGACCTCAAACCCGTTCAAGCGGGGCATATCTACATCCAACAACACGAGATCCGGTTCGTGGTGCGCGAATTCGGAGAGAGCATCCTCGCCGTCACTGGCGGCGAACACCTCGAACCCGTGCGTCCGCAGCATGCCTATCATCAGCTTGCGGTAGGCGGCATCGTCGTCCACAATCAGGATGGTTCCCGTGACACCTTCCCTCGATTCGGGCCCCCCCTGCAATGCCGCCTCTCTTCTCCAATCCGTCAGCACAGAATTTCAGCCTCCTCCGTATTTCTACGTCATTTGGTCCTCTTCTCGCAATAGGGAAAAGGTCCTTTCTTCGCCGAGGTCGCTCGTACCACAGAAGGCGCACTCCCAGGGAATCCCTTTCTCCTTCACATTCCTTTATCGGCAGCATCTCTGCGCTTACACACACGAATTTGGCAAGTTCAGAACGAAACCGGCGTTATCCTCCCCGAGTTGCGGCCTGGGTGAGAGTTCTTAAGGCGGGTTTTCTAAAACTAAGACGGGTGAAAGCGGTAAGAACCCGTTCCGCGAAGGAAAAATCGGGAGGCGAACGCACCCGAACCAAGAGAATGGTTTGGTGAGCCGGCCGGGACTCGAACCCGGGACCCTCTGCTTAAAAGGCAGATGCTCTACCGACTGAGCTACCGGCCCGCTCCGCTAATTCTAGACCACTTCCGATTTCGACTCCACCGTTTTCGTCCAGGCAAGCCCAATCAGCACCTACTACTTTGTGCCGGCACGGCTCGCATCCACAGGGACCTTCGCGTACTACTGACTCCGGGAGCCATGCCGCAGGCGGTAGCGCCGGTCCGTGGTTGGGGGACCGCCGCATTCGACCTGTTCCAGTCGGACGAGTTCGATCAGATGAGCCAGCACGGACTGGGCCGCCGCCCACCGCAGTCCGGGAGACAGCCCGACATAGACAGCCTTTACGATCTCCGGGATTGCCGCATCGCCTTCGCGGAGCCGCCGCAGGATCGCCGCGCTTCGCTCTTTGCGATGCTCGATGAAGGCGTGGACGTGCGGCTTCGGATCAAGAATCGCCGGGCCATGCGCCGGCAAATAGGTCGCGTCATTCCGGTGGACGAGCTTCTCCAGCGAGAGCATGTAATCGCCCAGGTTCCCGTCGGGCGGCATGATCACGCTCGTGGACCAACCCATGACGTGATCGCCGGAGAACAGCACGCGCTCCTCGGCAAGCGAAAAGCAGAGATGGTCGGAGGCATGGCCCGGCGTGTGTACTGCCGCGAGATGCCAGCCGGGTCCCTCCAGCACATCGCCGTCCCGAAGCGTCTGATCCGGAAGAAAGCTGTAGTCCGGGATTTCCTCGCCGGACGCACCCTGCTTGCTTCTCCGGGGTCCGAAGCCATAGATGCGCGCTCCAGTAGCGCGTTGGATTTCCGCCGCCGCCGGCCAATGGTCTGCATGGCTGTGCGTGATCAAGATTTGGGTGATCGTCTCGCCGCGCAACGAGTGAAGGAGCGCCTCGACGTGGCTGTGGAGCGCTGGTCCCGGATCAATCAGAGCCACTCGCCCCTGGCCAACGATGTAGGTGGTCGTGCCGTGGCCTGTAAAGAGTCCCGGATTCCGGGCGACCATTCGCCGGATGAGGGGTGAGACGGTTTCGAGAACGCCGTATTGGAACGCGAAATCCCGGTAGAAGCGGATGTCTGCCATTGGCGAGCGATTGCTACACCATTTTCAGGGTTAGTGTAGAGGACGTCGGGACGTCAGGGCACGACTTCAGTCGTGCCGGAGGGCGTGTCAAATCAACTCCTCTTCCTTACGGCTTCAGCCGCTGAGGGACGTACCTCAGGGGCTAAAGCCCAACCGAAACGACGCGGCTTTTCGGCATGGCTGAAGCCATGCCCTGACGACTTTCATCCCCTAAATATCAACGGTGAAAATGCTCTAAAACAAGACTTTCAGGGCCAACTGGATTTGCCGCGAGGTCGTCGCCGTGCCGGTGATTCTTCCGGCCGTTGCCAGCGGGGCTTCCCCGTCGCGTTGCGCCGAGTAGACATTCGTGCTGGGGATGGCAAAGTTCACGCGGTTCGGCAGATTGAAGAACTCCGCGCGGAACTCGAGCTTTCCGCTCTCGCCCAGGAAGCGCAGCGCCGTATCTTTCGCCACGGAGAAATCCAGGTTGGCAAATCCTGGACCGCGCAAAATGCCGCGACCCGCGTTCCCCAGAAATCCTGCCGGCTGAATGGCGAACGCCGCCGGATCGAAGTAGCGATTCGGGCCGCCCAGTATAACTTTGTCATGGTTGTATCCCGCCGCCAGATCCGGACGGTTCTCGCCGCCGAACTTGCGGGCGCGGTCGCTGGCAATGGTGGGGCTGAACGGATACCCGCCCTGCAGCGAGAGGATGCCGCTCATCCACCAGCCATTCACAACCTTTCCCAGGACTCCTCCGGAGGAAACCAGTTGCGGGAAGCGGTAAATCGTGTTGAGACGCCAGCTATGAGTAATGTCAAACGCCGCCGGTCCCCGGTCGAACTGCCGGTGGGTGGAAGTCACCGGCGAGCCGCCCCGCTCCGCGGGCAACTGGCCCTGCGTTTCGTCAATCAGCTTCGACCAGGTGTAGGAGCTTTGGAATTGCAACCCCCGGCTCAAGCGTTTCTGCAACACGAATTGTAACGAGTTATAGAAGGAGTTTCCTCCCGCCGTGACGAGCGTGATATTCCCCCAGTTGGGATTGGTCCGCGCGGGTCGCTGCCCGGTGGGGACGGCGGGCCAGAACAGCCTCCCGTCGGGAAGCACCTGCGGGACCGTCGGGTTTCCTTCCTTGACCTGCAACAGGTTGATGCCGCGCGAACCGGCGTAGGCCAGCGTGACCGCCATGTTGAACGGCAACTGGCGCTCGACCGTGAGGTTGTATTGCAGCATGTGGGGCTGCTGCATCAAGTAGTCAATCACGCGAATCTCTCTTCCGGCGGACTCCGGCGGGAAGGTGAGGGGAATCCCCGGCAGCAGGAATGCCGTGGGGTTCTGCACCTGGCTGCTGGAGGAGAATGGCGGCATGGCGATCGTCCCTTGCACGAACGCGCTGCCCAGGTTCCCGATGTCATAGAGCAGCCCAAAGCCGCCCCGGACGGCGGTCTTCCCGTTGCCTCTCACGTCCCAGGCAAAGCCGACTCGCGGACTCCAGTTCCGGGTCGTGGGGTTGGTCGGAAACATGGGACCCCGCGTGGTGTTGGAGTCGTGCTGGATGTCGCGCAGCGCCGCGTTGAGCCCGCGAACTTCCACCGGGATGGTGAGAAATTCATACCGCAAACCGAGATTCAACGTGAGGCCGGAATTCACCCGCAGGTCGTCCTGGAGATAAAAACCGGCGCTGGTCGAGAAGAAGGTGCGATCCAGGATCGAACCCGGCGTAATGGCGTTGTAACTGGTCACGCGGCCCTGCAAGAACGAGGCCAGGTTGGGGAACGTGACGCTGCCCCGGTTGCCGGTGCCCGATTGGGTGTACTGCTGGAAGCGGTTGATCAGCGTTCCGAACTTCAGGGAGTGCCGGCCCCGCGTGTAAAAAACGTCATCGCTCCAGGTGAAGAGATTCTGCTTCTTGACGCTGGGCGTGTTGCCCTCCGGCCCGATCCCGGCGAGTCCCCCGATGCTGATGCCTCCAAGCTCCTTGCCCGGCACGAACGAATACTGGGGACCGCTCAGCCCGGAAGGGGAATCATTGTTCACCCTCGTCCGGACGTAGGAAAACCGGAAGGTGTTCAGCATGGTGGGAGAAAAGACGTGGTTCTCCGACAAGTTCGCGTACTGTCCGCGGCTGGTCAGGACGCTCCTGAACTGCGGGAAGGCGAGCGGGGACAAGCGGTCCGCATCGTGCGCGGTGTAGCGCACAAAGAAGCTGTCGTTGCCGGAAAGGGTCTGGTCCACGCGGACCTGCCCGAAGTCTTCGCGGGTCGGCTGACTCGCCGGGAGGGTGAACTGGTTGTTGGGCAGGTTGGGATCGGGATAGAGCGCCAGCCAGGGCGCGATCAGCGGCGCAATCGTTACCGACGTCACCGTCCCCGCCGGCGGATTCAGTTGCGGACAGGCCGTGCTGGTGATTGTCGCGCCGGCTGGCCCGCGGCACGAGGCGGACATCACGTTGGCGACGGAGGTCACCCCCAAGCGGTCCCGCAGCCCTTCGTACACCAGATGGTAGAAGGTCTTGTCTTTCCGGACCGGCCCGCCGACCGAGGCCCCGAAGCTGTTTCGCTTAAAGGGAGGCAAGCGGAAATCCGGCGGCGTCGAAGCGGACTTGAGGTCGAAGAAGTTCCGGGCGTCGAGCGCGCTGTTGCGCAGGTACTCAAACAGGGAACCGTGCAGATTGTTGGTCCCGTTCTTGCTCACGACCACCATCTGGCTGCCCATGGTGAGGCCGTACTCGGCGCTGAACGAGTTGGTGATGATCCGATACTCCCGGATCCCTTCCACGCCCAGCGTCGAGCCGGTGGCGGAGGACGAAGTCGCGCCCGAGAAATCCCGGATGGGCGCTCCGTCCAGCAGATAGTTGTTGGAGCGCAGCGGCGCCCCATTGCTGCTGTACCAGGTTCCGACCGTGGAGGTCGAACGGCTCATGTTTCGGTGTTGCTGGATGCCCGGCTGGAGCAGGGTCAGGTCCACGTAGTTGCGGCCGTTGAGCGGCAGATCGGCGATCCGCTGCTCATCCACCAGGCCCCCTAACGACCCGCTGGTCGTGTTCACCAGCGGAGCCTCGGCGGTGACGGCAACGGTTTGCTCCACCGCGCCCACCTGGAGCGTAAAGTTCACGACGGCTTCCTGGGCCACCGCGAGCGTCAGCCCGCTGCGCACTTCCGACTGGAACCCCGGATGCTCCACGCGGACCTCGTAGCTCCCGACCGGCAACCCCGCAAAGCGATAGGAGCCGTCGGCCCCCGCCACGGTCTTGCGAGTCTGCCCCGTCTCGACATTCCGGGCCGTCAAATTGACCTCGGGCATCACGGCCCCGCTGGGGTCCCGGACAACGCCCAGAATCGTGGCGGTGGGCAACTGCGCCCAGGCCTGCCCCGGACCAGTGAACAAACCGAACACAACGACAACCGGAATCATCCGCTTCAGAGGAATCATCCGCTTCAGAAAGGATCGTCGCATGGTCAAAGCTCCCATTCCCCGCCTGTTTTATTTTGATTGTGCCGACCCCGCTGTCCCTTCCTATCCGGAAAACACTGGCAACGGGACCCTTATCCTCCCAATGGAAATGCAGGGAGCCGCTTTCTGTTGCAGCACGAATTCCCGCTGGGGCTCCCAACGGCCCACACTATACACCCAGGGAGGGGTTCCCGCGCACAATTTTTCTTTGGCTGCATCCGCAATCTGAATCTGCTCACCAGGAAGCTCCTCGATAGGATGGCGCAGGAACCGTTGGAGCCTTTCTCCCGTTGCTATAGATCGTCCGGGAAAAGCCCCGTAGGGGCGTTAGACTCTGGCCCACGGCGCAAGTCGTGGGAAGGGAAGCCCGTCGGGACTAGCCCCGGAAGGGGCGACAGACATCAACCCCTCGGGCGCACTACACACCAATTGTGAAAATGGTGTAGGTGCTCTACAGCAATTGAAAA
>Ga0209343_10004397_pt1 | contig 17413 bp, 12 predicted proteins | sample RifCSPlowO2_02_FD_184026 | JGI IMG/M metagenome (GOLD analysis project Ga0209343, IMG submission 184026) | Groundwater microbial communities from Rifle, Colorado - Rifle CSP2_plank lowO2_0.2 (SPAdes) (version 2) | ecosystem: Environmental > Aquatic > Deep subsurface > Groundwater | place... | reverse complement strand
AAAAAGTATGATCACGAACCTCAAAACCGCCTTCTTCAGCGCCCTGCTGGTACTGGCCGTGGCCTACCCGGTGCTGGGCCTGAAACTCACCACCGTCGGCATCACCCTGGAAGTCCATGGCGCCAGCCCGCTGGCCCTGTGGACCATCGCCGGCGCCGCCATCGCCATGTTTGCCTGGCAGCTATTTCGCAATCGCCTGGACGGTGTCTGGGCGCAACTGCCCTCGCTGCCCAGCGTCCCCGGCCAGGCCAGCAACTTCCTGACCCTGCCCTCGACCCAGCGCTGGATAATCCTCGGCCTGATCATGGTCGCCCTGGCCTGGCCGTTCTTCGGCTCGCGCGGCGCGGTGGACATCGCCACCCTGATCCTGATCTACGTGATGCTCGGCCTCGGTCTGAACATTGTGGTTGGCCTGGCCGGCCTGCTCGACCTCGGCTACGTCGGCTTCTATGCCGTCGGCGCCTACAGCTATGCGCTGCTGTCGCACTACTACGGTCTCGGCTTCTGGACCTGCCTGCCGATTGCCGGCCTGATGGCGGCGTTCTTCGGCTTCGTCCTCGGCTTCCCGGTGTTGCGTTTGCGTGGCGACTACCTGGCCATCGTCACCCTCGGTTTCGGCGAGATCATCCGCATTCTGCTGCGCAACATGACCGAGCTGACTGGCGGCCCCAACGGTATCAGCAACATCGACAAACCGACCCTGTTCGGCCTGTCGTTCGAGCGCCGCGCCGCCGAAGGCATGCAGACCTTCCACGAGTATTTCGGCCTCGCCTACAACTCGATCAACAAGGTCATATTCCTCTACCTGGTGGCCCTGCTGCTGGTGCTGCTGACCCTGTTCGTGATCAACCGCCTGCTGCGCATGCCGATCGGCCGCGCCTGGGAAGCGCTGCGCGAAGACGAGATCGCCTGCCGCGCCCTGGGCATGAACCCGACCATCATCAAGCTCTCGGCCTTCACCCTCGGCGCCACCTTCGCCGGTTTCGCCGGCAGCTTTTTCGCCGCGCGCCAGGGCCTGGTCACGCCGGAGTCGTTCACCTTTATCGAGTCGGCGATCATCCTCGCCATCGTCGTACTGGGTGGCATGGGCTCACAGTTGGGCATCATCCTCGCCGCCGTGGTGATGATCCTCCTGCCCGAGCTGATGCGTGAGTTCAGCGAATACCGCATGTTGATGTTCGGCGCCCTGATGGTGCTGATGATGATCTGGCGTCCGCAGGGCCTGTTGCCCATGCAGCGTCCGCACCTGGAGCTGAAGCCATGAGCCGCCCGATTCTTGAAGTAAGCGGCCTGTGCATGCGTTTCGGCGGCCTGCTGGCCGTCAACGGCGTGGCCCTTAGCGTGCAGCCCAAACAAGTGGTATCGATGATCGGCCCCAATGGCGCCGGCAAGACCACCGTATTCAACTGCCTGACTGGTTTCTACCAGCCAAGCGGCGGCGTCATCTTGCTCGACGACGCGCCGATCCAGCACCTGCCGGGGCACAAGATCGCCCGACGCGGCGTGGTGCGGACCTTCCAGAACGTTCGCCTGTTCAAGGAAATGACCGCCATCGAGAACCTGCTGGTGGCCCAGCATCGGCACCTCAACACCAACTTCCTTGCTGGCCTGTTCAAGACCCCAGGCTTTCGTCGCAGCGAGAAGGCGGCCATGGAATACGCCGCGCACTGGCTGGAGCAGGTCAACCTCACCGAGGTGGCCAACCGCCCGGCCGGCACCCTGGCCTACGGTCAACAACGCCGCCTGGAAATCGCCCGTTGCATGATGACCCGCCCGCGCATCCTGATGCTCGACGAGCCAGCTGCCGGCCTCAACCCGCGCGAGACCGAAGACCTCAAGGCACTGATCGGCATGCTGCGCAACGACCATGACGTCACCGTGCTGCTGATCGAGCACGACATGAAGCTGGTGATGAGCATTTCCGACCACATCTACGTGATCAACCAGGGCACGCCCCTGGCCAACGGTACGCCAGAGCAGATCCGCAACAACCCGGATGTGATCAAAGCCTATCTGGGAGAGGCATAAGCATGCTGTATTTCAATAATGTCTCGACCTTCTACGGCAAGATCCAGGCCCTGCACGACATCAACATCGAAGTGCAGAAAGGCGAAATCGTTACCCTGATCGGCGCCAACGGCGCCGGCAAATCGACCCTACTGATGACCCTGTGCGGCACGCCGCGGGCCAGCAGTGGCAGCATCCGTTATCAGGGTGATGAACTGGTTGGCCTCGATACCCCGGAGATCATGCGCAAGAGCATTGCCGTGGTGCCGGAAGGTCGACGGGTGTTTGCCCGCCTGACCGTAGAAGAAAACCTGGCCATGGGCGGTTTCTTCGGCAGCAAGGCCGACAACCTGGAGCAGATGGACAAGGTCCTGCAACTGTTCCCGCGCCTCAAGGAACGCTTCGACCAGCGCGCCGGCACCATGTCCGGCGGTGAACAGCAGATGCTCGCCATCGGCCGGGCGCTGATGAGCAAACCGCAACTGCTGCTGCTCGACGAACCGTCCCTGGGGCTGGCACCGATCATCATCCAGCAGATCTTCGACATCATCGAACAGCTGCGCAAAGACGGGGTTACGGTGTTCCTGGTCGAGCAGAACGCCAACCAGGCGCTGAAGCTGGCCGACCGTGCCTATGTACTGGAAAACGGTCGGATCGTGATGCAGGGCAGCGGTGCTGAACTGCTGGTGGACCCGAAGGTGCGCGACGCCTACCTGGGCGGTTAAGCCACCCAGGCAGCCCGTGTGATTACAGGCGGAACTTGCTGACCAGGCCGTTGAGGTCGATGGCCAGGCGTGACAGTTCCTGGCTGGAGGTGCTGGTCTGGTTGGCGCCAGCCGAGGATTGCAGCGACAGGTCACGGATATTGACCAGGTTGCGGTCCACTTCACGGGTGACCGAGGCCTGCTCTTCCGAGGCACTGGCAATCAGCAGGTTGCGCTCGTTGATTTCGGTGATCGAGCGGGTGATCTCGTCCAGCGCCTGGCCTGCCGACTGGGCCAGTTCCAGAGTGGCATGGGCCAGGCTGTTGCTGCCCTGCATGGCGCTCACGGCATGGTCGGTGCCCTGGCGGATACCGCCAATCATCTGCTCGATTTCCTGGGTCGATTGCTGGGTACGCTGCGCCAGCAGGCGCACCTCGTCCGCCACCACGGCAAAACCACGCCCCTGCTCACCGGCCCGCGCCGCCTCGATGGCGGCGTTCAGGGCCAGCAGGTTGGTTTGCTCGGCAATCGCCCGGATCACATCCAGCACCTTGCTGATATCGCGGATCTTCTCGGCCAGATCGCCCACTTCACTGGCGGTGGCGGTGACGTTTTCCGCCAGGCTGCTGATCGAGTTGACCGTACGCAGCACCTGATCACGACCACGCTGGGCGGTACGCTCGGACTCACGCGAGGCTTCCGAGGTGCTTACCGCATTGCGCGCCACCTCATCCACCGCACTGGTCATTTCATTGACCGCCGTGGCTGCCTGCTCGATCTCGTTATTTTGCTGATGCAGGCCGCGATTGGTGTCTTCGGTCACCGCATGCAGCTCTTCCGAGGCCGAGGCCAATTGGTTGGAGGAGTCGGCAATATGCTGAATGGTATCGCGCAGGCCCTGCTGCATGGCCTTGAGGGCTTCCAGCAACTGCGCCGGCTCATCGCTGCCCTCGATCTGAATGTTGCTGGACAAATCGCCCGAGGCCACGGTGCGCGCCAGCGCCACCGCCTCGCTCAGCGGCTTGACGATGCTGCGGGTCAGCACCAGCGCCAGCACTATGGTCAGCACCACGGCCAGGACGATAAAGATCACCACCCAGTTGATCGCTGCGCTAAATGCCGCACGGCCTTCCTCAATGGCATCTTCAGCGCCGCGCTGGTTCAACTCGATCAAGTCCACCAAGGCTTGCCCCGCAACGCTGGCATGGTCATTCAGCTCGCCATTGACCACCGCCCGAGCCTCTTCCAGCTTGTCCTGGCCAGACAGCTGGACAAACTTGCCCTGCTCGCGCAGGTATTGGTTTTGCGCCACCAGGTAGCGATCAAACAACGCCTGCTCGGCCTGGCTGGAAATCAGCTTGCGGTAGCGCTCCTGGGCCTCACTCAACTGGCTCTTGAGCTGTTCCAGGCCCTGCTCGGTGCTGCGCAAATCCTGCGCATCGCGGTTGACGAACAGGCGCAGGGTCAAGGCGCGAATGCGCAAGAACTCTCGATTCACATCATTGAGGGCAAGAATGCTCGGCATCCAGCTCTCCCCAACCGCCGTGGCGTCTTCATTCATGCGCTGCATCTGCAGCAGGGAGAGGCCGCCAACCAGCAGCACAATCAACGCCATCACGGCAAAACTCAGACTGGCGCGGGTGGAAACACTGAGATTACGCAATGACATACAGATACTCCTCGGGACTGGTTCTGGCAAAAGCTCGCCAACACAGGGGCATGGTTATAAGCCGCTATGCCTTATATCGACACTGCGCAGCATGACTGGAGGATAGCCTTAGAAAAAAACACCATCAGCCTCCACCTCGCAAGCAACTCCGGCAAAAGGCAAATATCCCCGCGCCAAGCCGAGCGTTAGCCCCTAAAATGCCCGCCATGGTTTTCCCGTACACCCAGAGCCGCCGCTCGAGGCCTTATTCATGTCCGTTGCACCCCCATCCCTCGCCACCGACCGCGAGCAATTTCTCGCCCAACTGGAAACCAGCCTGCAGCAGAACACCCTGGTCAAGTTGGTGCTGTCCAAATACCGCGGCGCGGAAGTCGATTTGCAACGGGTGGTAGCGCGTCTGATCAGCGTCAAGGAGCAGCCTTGCCTGTCGTTCGTCTACAGCTACAAAACCCGCGACATCACCAAGAACCTGCCGTTGACCGAAGCCTTGCAACTGATCGCCGAATGGCTGCCGGCCGCCTTCAAGAACGCCCACCTGCTGTCGCTGACCGCAGAGCTGCAGCTGACCTTTAGCAAGAAGGACAAGGCCCAACTGTTCGTCGGCAAGGCCGTGCAACGGGAGGCGCCGAGCGCCGAGCACAATCGCGAGAAGAAGCGTTTTCTGGAGCTGAGCCGGCCGTTCTTGAGCGATCTGGGGGTGACCAATGCCCAGCACGAACTGGTGCCGGCCATGGCGCGCAAGTGGAAGCAGATCAACAAGTTCGTTGAAGTCTTCGCCCACGCCCTGAGCGGCTCCACCCTGGACCAGAGCCAGCCGCTGCACGCCGTCGACTTCGGCTCCGGCAAGGGCTACCTGACCTTTGCCCTGCACGACTACCTGAGCCACAGCCTGGGCCTGGACGCACGGGTGCGCGGCGTCGAGCTGCGCGAGGAGATGGTCAAGCTGTGCAATGCCGCGGCCGCCAAGCTGGAGCAACCGGGCCTGCTGTTCCAGCACGGCGATGTGCGCACCTACGCCCCCGAGCAGATCGACATCATGATCGCCCTGCACGCCTGCGACGTGGCCACCGACTATGCTCTGCACCTGGGCATCCGCTCGGGCGCGGCGATCATCATGTGCTCGCCGTGCTGCCACAAACAGATCCGCCCGCAGATGCGCAGCCCGGCGCCCCTCAAGGCGCTCCTGCAGTACGGCGTACACCTGGGCCAGGAGGCCGAGATGGTCACCGACAGCCTGCGCGCCCTGCTCCTGGAAGCCTGCGGCTACGACACCAAGGTGTTCGAGTTCGTCTCGCTGGAGCACACCAACAAGAACAAGATGATCCTCGCGGTGAAGCGTGCCGAGGCCGGCAACCCGAGCGAGCAGTTGGACAAGATCCAGGCGCTCAAGGACTTCTACGGCATCCGCGAACACTGCCTGGAAACCCTGCTTAAGGCCGACACCCTGCTACCTGCCTGACACCACCCTTGAGCTGCACCCGGCGCCCCGGTAACGTGGCGCTCCCTTTTCGGAGAGCCACCATGCCCAGCGCCCATTTTCTGCTGCTTGCCCTGCTGCCGGTATTTGCCGGCTGCCAAACGCTGTTCCCGGCGGACGAACCGGCCCCGGTTCCCGTGGTGCGCCTGCAGGGTGTGTTGCACGTGGTCAACAATCGTCTGCAGTTGCGCCCGTGCCAGGAAAAACGCCAGTTCATCCTCGAAGACAGCGGCAACACCGGCCTGTTGCAAGAGGCCGTAGGCTTGCTCAACGACCGCAAGGATGTGCTGTTCGCCGACCTCAGCGGGCGCATGGCGGCCAGCCAGGTGGCCGGCACCGATGGGCAAATTGAACTGGTCACGCTGTATCGCATCCAGCGCGAAGGCCAGGGCTGCGCCGACCTCAACTTCAAGCGCCAGACCCTGCGCGCCAGCGGCCACGAACCGGACTGGCGCCTCGACGCCAACAGCCAGGGCCTGATCCTGCAACGCCCCGGCCAGGCCGATCTGATCGTGCCGTACCTGGAAGAACAACTGCCCGAAGGCCGCTTCAGCCTGAGCAGCGAGGCCGACGGCCAGCGACTGGAACTGTGGGTCGCCCCGCAGCGCTGCGTCGACAGCATGAGCGGCAGCGTCCAGCACCTGCGTGCCGAACTGCGCCTCAATGGACAAACCCTCAAGGGCTGCGGCGCTTACGGTGGTGCCCGCCAGGAAGCCATCGCCCTGCCCGAGGAGTAAGGCTATATACCCGTTAGTTGTTGCAGCGCTGGCGTCGCGCCGTAGGAGCGGCTTCAGCCGCGATGCACTTAAGGCAAACGGCATCGCGGATAAATCCGCTCCTACAGAAGCTCAATCGCGCCCTCAACACGCAACGTGGACATAGCCAAGAGTAAGCCCACGGCAGCGTCACCCACAGAGGCCTAAGCTCTAGGCAAAACCTCTTGGGAGATTGACCATGCTGCGCATTGCCATCAACGGTTACGGACGCATCGGTCGCGCGCTGGTGCGGGCCCTGTTTGAACGGGGCCTGGAACAAAAAATCCATATCGAGGCGATCAACGACCTCAGCGACTTCAGCACCCTCGCCCACCTGACCCGCTTCGACTCCACCTTCGGCCGCTTCGCCGGCCAGGTGCTGCTGCATGACGACATCCTGCAGATTCACGGCCAGTCGATTCGCCTGCTGCGCGAGCGGGAAGTGGTCAACCTGCCCTGGCATCGCCTGGGCGTCGATCTGGTACTGGAATGCACCGGCAAACTGAAAAACCGCCTGCAGGTCGAGCAACACCTGACCGCCGGCGCCCCACGGGTGCTGCTTTCCCACCCGCTGGAAAGCGCCGACCTGACCGTGGTGTATGGCGTCAATCACGCGCAACTAGGCAGCCAGCAGATCGTTTCCAACGCCTCCTGCACCACCAACTGCCTGGCACCGCTGGCCATGGTTCTGGACCAGGCGGTGGGCATCCGCCAAGGCCTGATCAGCACCGTACACGCCTACACCAATGACCAGAGTCTGCTCGACAAGAGCCACAGCGACCCTTACCGCGCCCGCGCCGCCGCCCTGTCGATGATCCCCACCAGCACCGGCGCGGCGAAAACCATCGGCCTGGTGCTGCCACGCCTGGCCGGGCGCCTGGATGGCCTGGCGATTCGCGTACCAACCGCCAATGTCTCGCTGCTCGACCTGACCTTTAGCAGCGAGCGCCCAACCACCCGTGAGGCGATCAACGCCGGCCTGCAGGAAAGTGCCAAAACCCTGCCCTTGGGCGTGCTGGAGTGCAACGAGCTGCCGCTGGTGTCCTGCGACTTCAACGGCTACCCGGCGTCCTGCGTGGTCGACCTCAACCACACTCGCGTACAGGGTGAACTGGTCAAGGTGCTGGCCTGGTACGACAACGAATGGGCCTTCGCCAACCGCATGTTAGATGTGATGGTCGCCTGGCTGCGGCCCTGAAACCTGCCCAAGGTCTGCTGCGCTTGATCATGCTGCGTTGAAAACAGGCTCGGCCTGCTCATTTACCGGAGTAAACTCCGCGGCCTCGCCCGTTTTCGCCTTGCCTGATCTGCGCTCGCGACGACCTTGAACAGGTTCCCCACCTGAACCCATGCGGCACCGACCTCTCGCTTTAACCTGCCCCACAGGCCGCCCCGGCGTTTATAATCGCGCCTTGCACAACGCTGCCGGGTTGCCTCCGGCCCTATCTGGATGACCACCATGCTGCGTATCACCGAATTCAAGCTGCCCATCGACCACAGCGACGAGCAACTGCGCCCCGCTCTGCTCACTCGCCTGGGCCTGACCTCGGACGAATTGCTCGACTTCAGCCTGTTCAAGCGCAGCTACGACGCGCGCAAGAAGAATGCCGAGCTGTGCTTTATCTACACCATCGACTTCCAGGTGACAGACGAGGCCGCGCTGCTGGCCCGCTTCCCCGATGACCGCCACCTGAGCATCGCCCCGGACACCGCCTACAAACCGGTTGGCCAGGCCCCAGCCGAGTTGAGCGAGCGGCCGATCGTGGTCGGTTTTGGCCCCTGCGGAATTTTCGCCGGGCTGCTGCTGGCCCAGCAGGGCTTCAAGCCGATCATCCTTGAACGCGGCAAGTCGGTGCGCGAACGCACCAAGGACACCTGGGAGCTGTGGCGCAAAAGCGTGCTCAACGCCGAATCCAACGTGCAGTTCGGCGAGGGCGGCGCCGGCACCTTCTCCGACGGCAAGCTCTACAGCCAGATCAAGGACCCCAAACACCTGGGGCGCAAGGTGCTGCAGGAGTTCGTCAAGGCCGGCGCGCCGGAAGAGATTCTCTACGTCAGCAAGCCGCACATCGGCACCTTCCGCCTGACGGGCGTGGTCGCCGACATGCGTCAGCAGATCGAAGCCCTGGGCGGTGAGGTGCGCTTCGAGCAGAAGGTCAGCGATGTGCTGATCGAAGACGGCCAACTGCGCGGCGTAGTCCTCGCCAGCGGCGAGCAACTGGCCAGCCGCCATGTGATCCTGGCCCTCGGCCACAGCGCCCGCGACACCTTCCGCATGCTGCACAAGCGCGGCGTGTATATGGAAGCCAAGCCGTTCTCGGTGGGCTTCCGGATCGAACACCCGCAGTCGTTGATCGACCGCGCGCGCCTGGGCAAGTTTGCCGGCCACCCCAAGCTCGGCGCCGCCGACTACAAGCTGGTGCATCACGCCAAGAATGGTCGCTCGGTGTACAGCTTCTGCATGTGCCCAGGCGGCACCGTGGTCGCCGCCACCTCCGAGCCGAATCGGGTGGTGACCAACGGCATGAGCCAGTATTCACGCAACGAGCGCAATGCCAACGCCGGCATCGTGGTCGGCATCACCCCGGAGCAGGATTTCCCCGGCGGTCCGCTGGCCGGCATCGAGCTGCAAGAGCGCCTGGAATCCCACGCCTACGTGCTCGGCGGCAGCACCTATGCAGCGCCCGGCCAGTTGGTCGGTGACTTTATCGCCGGTAAGGCCTCCACCGCCCTGGGCAGTGTCGAACCGTCGTACAAGCCCGGCGTCCACCTGGTCGACCTGGCCAGCGCCCTGCCGGATTTTGCCATCGAGGCGATCCGCGAGGCGCTGCCGGCCTTCGATCAGCAAATCCGCGGCTTTGCCATGCACGATGCGGTGCTCACCGGCATCGAGACACGCACCTCCTCGCCCCTGCGCATCAGCCGTGGCGACAACCTGCAGAGTCTCAACGTCAAAGGCCTGTATCCTGCCGGCGAAGGCGCCGGGTATGCCGGCGGGATTCTCTCCGCCGGGGTCGACGGCATCCGCATCGCCGAAGCGCTGATCCTCGACATGCTCGCCCAGCCCCAGGCCTGAGGCGCCTCGCCGCGCCCAAGCGCGGCGCCCTTTAGCAAACTGCAAGGAGCTTCGATGAACCACGTGCAACCTGGCATCCTCGCCGCCATCCCCAAATTCGCCAGCTACCTGTTGTTTCACGCCCTGCCCGACACCGAACCGGCAGCAGCCCTGCAACGCCTGGCCGCACTGACCGATGGCCAGCGCCTGGTGGTCGGCCTGGGCGAATCCCTGGTGCTCAGCCTCGGCCACTCGATTGCCGGCCTGCATGCCTTCCCCAGCTACGCCCTGCCCGGTTGCGACATTCCCGCCACGCCCAGCGCCCTGTGCTGCTGGTTGCGCAGCGATGAGCGCGGCGACTTGCTGGCGCAAACCCGGCAGATCGAGCAGGCCCTGGCCGGTGCCTTCCGTCTTGAGCAACAGGTCGAGGCATTCAAATACCGCAACGGCCTGGACCTAACCGGCTACGAAGACGGCACGGAAAACCCGGTGGCCGAGGCCGCCGTCGCCACCGCCGTGGTCCGCGATCAGGGCCCAGGTTTAGATGGCGGCAGCTTCCTCGCCCTGCAGCAATGGCTGCACGACATGCCGCGCTTCGAGGCCATGTCCAGCCAGCAACAGGACCACGCCATCGGCCGGCGCAAAAGCGACAACGAAGAACTTGAGGATGCGCCAGAGTCGGCCCACGTGAAGCGCACCGCGCAAGAAAGCTTCGCCCCCGAAGCCTTCGTCCTACGCCGCTCCATGCCCTGGGCCAGCGGCAGCCAGGCCGGCTTTATGTTCAGCGCTTTCGCTTGCTCGTTTGATGCCTTCGAGGCCCAGCTCAAGCGCATGGTTGGTGCCGAAGACGGCATCCGCGACGGTCTGTTCCAGTTCACCCGGCCACTGACCGGCAGCTACTTCTGGTGCCCGCCGCTCAAAGACGGCCAGCTCGACCTGCGCGCCGTCGGCTTGTAGTCAGCCGCTCAGTCAGCTTCTGCAGCGGCCCAGCGCCAGGCCATGGCCTGTTGCGCTGGCCGCCCCGCCAGCAACCCGGCAGAATGCCGGCATGCCCACCATCCCCCACCACCCGCGCTGTTGTCAGCCGCTGTACGCCCATTGGCCCTTGCCCCAGGCGCTGGCCGGCGTGCAGTTGGTCAGTTGTGGCTTTGCGCCGAGCCTGCTGCAAGCGGATGACTTCGCCCTGAGCGGCATTGCCGCCGTAAAGGGCGCCAACAAACGCCAGGCCGAGTACCTCGCCGGGCGCCTGTGTGCGCGCCAGGCGTTGTTGCAATTGACCGGCACAGCCGCGGTGCCCGCCGTCGGCGCCGACCGAGCGCCGTGCTGGCCGGCTGGCGTGGTGGGTTCGATCACCCACGGCGACGGCTGGGCCGCTGCCGTAGTGGCGCATGCCGGCGACTATCAGGGCCTGGGTCTGGATGTGGAAAGCTGGCTAAGCCACGAACGCGCCGAACGCCTGGCCACGCAACTGCTGACTCCGGCCGAGCTGCAGCGCCTGGCGCAACTGCCCGAGCCTCAGCACGCCGCGCAGATCAGCCTGAGCTTTTCCCTCAAGGAAAGCCTGTTCAAGGCGCTCTATCCGTTGGTGCAGCAGCGTTTCTACTTCCAGGATGCAGAGCTCTTGAGCGCTGCCCAGGGGCGGGCCGAGTTGCAACTGCTGCGCGATCTCGGCCCCGAGTGGCCGGCCGGCAGCCGCTGCCAGGGGCAGTTCGTCGATCTCGGCACGCAGGTGCTGAGTCTGGTCAGCATTGACGCTTAAGTGGCCGTCTCGCCCTGCGCCTGCTGACGCGGCCAGACCAGGCTGAAACAGGCGCCGCCCAGCTCGCTGCTGCGCCCGACCAGCGCCCGACCGGCATGCCAGTAGATGATCCGCCGCACGATCGACAGGCCCAGGCCGTGACCACCGGAGGCGCGGGTACGGCTGTCGTCCAGGCGCAAAAACGGAGTAAACAGCCGCTCCCAGTCCGCCTCGGGCACGCCGGGGCCGTCGTCCTCGACATCCACCCGGCACTGCTCGCCCTGCAGCCGATAGCTGACTCGCACGCGAGTCTCCGCATGGCGCATGGCATTGTTCACCAGGTTCTGCAGGGCGCGGTGCAGGTAACGCTGCTCGCCATCCACCAGCACCGGCTCGGCGGCCGGGGCGCTGCCACACTGCAGGTGAATGCTCGGGCGCAGCGGCGCCTGCTCGCTGAGCACCTGGTCGAGCAAGGCGTCCAAGTCAACCCGCTGGAACCGCAGCGCCGGCTCGCCCTGCTCCAGGCGTGAATAGGTGAGCATCTCGTCCACCAGGCGGTCGAGTTCCTGAATATCGTGGTCCATGCCGTCCATGTACTTGTGCCGGGCGCTGACGCTTTGCGCATCGGCGATCATCTCCAGGCCAAAGCGCAGGCGCGCCACCGGCGTGCGCAGTTCATGGGACACCGCCCGAACCATCTCACGCTGGATGGTCAACAAGTGCTGCAACTGCCCGGCCATATGGTTGAAGGCCGCCGCCAGGCGCCCCACCGAGTCGGCGCCACGGGTCGGCACGCGGGTTTCCAGGCTGCCGGCGGCAATCCGTGTGGCGGCGCTCTCCAGGCCGCGCAAACGGCGCTCCAACTGGTGTACCAGCAGGTACACGGCCAGGCCGATCAGGCTCAGGGCCAGGGCCGCAATCAACACCAGCAGTTGCGGTGGCGCCGGGTTCATCAGTTGCAGCGGCCCCATCTCCAGCACCCAGGGGGTGTCCAGCAGGCCGGCGAAGATATGGATCGATTCGCCGTCCTTGCCCAGGGCCATCACCGTGTCGCCTTCATCGACCCGGCGGCGCTGGTCGTCATCCAGTTGCGCCTGGGCCAGGGTGATCAGCTTCAGCTCGAAGCCGAACTGCTTGCCCTCCTTGATCTGGCGCAGGCGCGCCGGCTGCTCGGCCACCGGGTAACGCACCAGCTCGTCGCTGAGCAGGTAAACGGTGGCGCGCGCCAGTTGCTCGCTGATCTGCTGCACCTCGCCGACCAGCACCAGGGTTTCCGGGCCGCTGAGCAGGCTGTAGACCCGCGACGGTTGCTGAGCCTCCTTGATCACCAGCACCTGGCCACGGCGCAGGCGCTCGCCGGCATGGCTGTCCAGGGGCAAATGCTCCAGCACCTGCAAATCCAGGGGGATGCCCAGCAGGCGCTCCCACTGCAGCAGGGCACGATGACGCTCGACCCGGTTCATCGGCTGGAGGTTATCGGCCATCAGGCGAAAGGTGCCGCGCGCCAGGCCCTCGCGGTACTCATCGCCACGCACCTGATTGACCAGATGCAGGGTCAGAAAACCGAGCAGCGCGACCAGCACCAGGGCCGCCAGCAGGCCGCCATAGATACGCAGGAAGATCGAGTTCACAGGGCCTGCGCCGCCTCGCGGACAAACAGATAGCCCTTGCTGCGCACGGTCTTGATCAGGCGCGGGTGCTCGGGGTCGTCGCCGATTTTCGGGCGGATGCGCGAGATGCGCACATCAATGGAGCGGTCCTGGCCGTCGTAGCCGATGCCGCGCAGGGCGGTGAAGATTTCCTCGCGCGAGAGGATGCGCCCACTGTTGGCCGCCAGCAGCCAGAGCAGGTCGAACTCGGCGCTGGTCAGCTCGATGCCACGGCCATGCAGCCACACCTCGCGCATGCGCTTGTCGATATGCAGGGGGCCGAACTCCAGGCGCTGGACCTCCACCGCCGGCGTTTCGCCGCTGCCTTCCTGGCGGCGCAGCAAGGCGCGGATATGGGCCAGCAACAGGCGCGGGCGCACCGGCTTGCACATATAGTCATCGGCGCCCTGCTCCAGGCCCAGGACCTGGTCGAGATCGTCGGTGCGCGCGGTCAACATCAGGATCGCGCCAGGGTACTGGCGGCTGCGCAGGGTGCGGCAAATCGACAGGCCGTCCTCGCCGGGCAGCATCAGGTCGAGAATCACCAGGGCCGGCTGCTCGCGCAGAATCCGCGCCGCCGCCTGCGCGCCATCGGCCTCGATGGCCACCCGTAAGCCGTTGGCTTGGAGGTACTCGCGGGTCAGCTCGGCCAGACGCTGATCATCTTCGACGATAAGAATTTGCCAGCCTTGCTGCTCCACCACACTCACTCCTGCCACGGCCGCGCCCCGATCGAAACGCGCGACATTGTAACAACGCCCGGCGTTCTGCACAGCGCATGCCCGAAGCCTGGAAAAACACAACATATAGTGTTGCCCTGTGACGCCCTCGGCATCTGCAAAAGCCTCCTTGCAGACCGTACAACTGGCGACGAGTGGTCATCCCAGGGCAACCCCAAGGCCCATGCGGGTTGGCCAAAGTTACCCAAGGTTAACCCACAGGGTTATCCACAGGAGGCCTTTAACGGCTGTCTTGCAATGATCTGCCTGGCGCTCTATCTTGTATCCCCATCGCGCCAAACACCTATATGTTGGGTTTTGGTGACTTGCCGGACATAAATAGAATGCCCCACACTGGCCCTTTCGCAGGCCGGCTCCGGTGGTTTCAACCGCTCTTTGCATCAGCCATTCTGCGCCCCGCGCGGAATGCCAAACACCATGAAGAAACGCCGAGACAGCGGCTTTGCTGCGCCGCAGCGCCGATGTTGTGCGCCTAAATATTGTGGTTCTGGCCCCAAACGCCAGCACCTGTGACTTTTGAGCCAGGAAGGTGCTTGAGTCGTGCCCTTTCCGACCTCAATGACAACTTCCCGTGCGCCTGGCGTTGAGCCTGGCGCGTGGCGTTGTTGAAGTGATGAACGAACGGCCAGCACGCCAAGTGTCCAACCTAATAAATACAGAACACGGAGACATTGAATGCATACCGACAGCACTCGCGAGACGCTCAAGGCCAACGCGCCGCAAGCCGGCGACAGCCTTGACCTGGCCGCCACCGCGCCAGGTCAGCTGCGCGTGATCAAGCGTAACGGCAGCGTGGTGCCCTATACCGACGACAAGATCACCGTGGCCATTACCAAGGCGTTTCTCGCCGTTGAGGGCGGCACCGCTGCCGCCTCGTCGCGTATCCATGAAACCGTCGCGCGCCTGACCGAGCAGGTCAGCGCCACCTTCAAACGGCGCATGCCCTCCGGCGGCACCATCCATATCGAAGAAATCCAGGACCAGGTCGAACTGGCCCTGATGCGTGCCGGCGAGCAGAAAGTCGCCCGCGACTACGTGATCTACCGCAACGAGCGCTCCAAGGAGCGTGCATCGCGCACGGCCCAGGTGCCGGCCCAGGCTCACCCGAGCATTCGCGTCACCCACCTGGACGGCAGCGTTGCGCCGCTCGACCTCGGCCGCATGCACACCATCATCAGCGAAGCCTGCGAAGGCCTGGCCGAGATCGATGGCGAGCTGATCCAGAGCGAAACCCTGAAGAACCTCTACGACGGCGTGGCGCAAAGCGACGTCAGCACCGCCCTGGTGATGACCGCCCGTACCCTGGTTGAGCGTGAGCCGAACTACAGCTACGTGACCGCGCGTCTGCTGATGGACAACATCCGCGCCGAAGGCCTGGGCTTCCTCGGTGTCGCCGCCAGCGCCACCCATCACGAGATGAGCGAGCTGTACGCCAAGGCCCTGCCGGCTTATATCGCCAAGGGCATCGAGTTCGAATTGCTCAACCCGGTGCTGGCCAGCTTCGATCTGGAGAAGCTCGGCAAAGCGATCAACCACGAGCGCGACCAGCAGTTCACCTACCTGGGCCTGCAGACCCTCTACGACCGTTACTTCATCCACAAGGATGGCGTGCGTTTCGAGCTGCCCCAGGTGTTCTTCATGCGCGTGGCCATGGGCCTGGTGATCGAAGAGAAGCACAAGGAAGAGCGCGCCATCGAGTTCTACAACCTGTTGTCGTCCTTCGACTACATGGCCTCGACGCCGACCCTGTTCAACGCCGGCACCCTGCGCGCTCAACTGTCCTCGTGCTACCTGACCACCGTGCCGGACGATCTGGGCGGCATCTACGACGCCATCCGTGACAACGCCCTGCTGTCCAAGTTTGCTGGCGGCCTGGGCAACGACTGGACCCCAGTGCGCGCCCTGGGTGCCTATATCAAAGGCACCAACGGCAAGTCGCAAGGTGTGGTGCCGTTCCTCAAGGTGGTCAACGACACCGCTGTGGCCGTCAACCAGGGCGGCAAGCGCAAAGGCGCGGTGTGTGCCTACCTGGAAACCTGGCACATGGACATCGAAGAGTTCATCGAGCTGCGCAAGAACACCGGTGACGACCGTCGCCGCACCCACGACATGAACACCGCCAACTGGATTCCGGACCTGTTCATGAAGCGCGTGTTCGACGACGGCCAATGGACCCTGTTCAGCCCAAGCGAAGTGCCCGACCTGCACGACCTGACCGGCAAGGCCTTCGAGGAGCGCTACGAGTACTACGAAGCCCTGACCCAGTACGGCAAGATCAAGCTGTTCAAGACCATCCAAGCCAAAGACCTGTGGCGCAAGATGCTCTCCATGCTGTTCGAGACCGGCCACCCCTGGTTGACCTTCAAAGACCCATGCAACCTGCGCAGCCCGCAGCAGCACGTGGGCGTCGTGCACAGCTCGAACCTGTGTACCGAGATCACCCTGAACACCAACGCCGACGAAATCGCCGTGTGCAACCTGGGCTCGGTCAACCTGCCGAACCACATCGTCAACGGCAAGCTGGACACCGCCAAGCTGCAGAAGACCATCAAGGTCGCCGTGCGCATGCTCGATAACGTCATCGACATCAACTACTACTCGGTGCCGCAGGCGCGCAATTCCAACTTCAAGCACCGCCCGGTGGGCCTGGGCATCATGGGCTTCCAGGACGCCCTGTACCTGCAGCACATCCCCTACGGCTCCGACGCCGCGGTGGACTTCGCCGACAAGTCGATGGAAGCGGTCAGCTACTACGCCATCCAGGCCTCCTGCGACCTGGCCGACGAGCGCGGCAGCTACGAGACCTTCGACGGCTCGCTGTGGAGCAAGGGCATCCTGCCGCTGGATTCGCAGCAGATCCTCATCGAGCAACGCGGCCAGAAGTACATCGACGTCAACCTCAGCGAGTCCCTGGACTGGGCGCCGATCCGTGCCCGCGTGCAGAAAGGCATCCGCAACTCGAACATCATGGCCATCGCCCCGACTGCCACCATCGCCAACATCACCGGCGTATCGCAGTCGATCGAACCGACCTACCAGAACCTCTATGTGAAATCCAACCTGTCCGGCGAATTCACCGTGATCAACCCGTACCTGGTTCGCGACCTCAAAGCCCGCGGCCTGTGGGACTCGGTGATGATCAACGACCTGAAGTACTACGACGGTTCCGTGCAGCAGATCGAGCGCATCCCGCAGGAGTTGAAAGACCTCTACGCCACCGCGTTCGAAGTGGACACCAAGTGGATCGTTGACGCCGCCAGCCGCCGTCAGAAGTGGATCGACCAGGCCCAGTCGCTGAACCTCTATATCGCCGGTGCAAGCGGTAAAAAACTCGACGTGACCTACCGCATGGCTTGGTACCGTGGCCTGAAAACCACCTACTACCTCCGTGCCCTGGCCGCCACCAGCACCGAGAAATCCACCATCAACACCGGCAAGCTGAATGCCGTGTCCAGCGGTGGCAGCGACGAAGGCTACAACGCCGCTCCGGTAGCCCCGGCCGGCCCGGCACCCGTCCCCAAAGCCTGTGCCATTGACGAACCCGACTGCGAAGCCTGCCAGTGATGGTTGGCTGACGCGGCTCCCAGAGCGCATCCCGCGTTGTTGCGCGGCGGCGCGG
>Ga0209343_10004395_pt1 | contig 17417 bp, 16 predicted proteins | sample RifCSPlowO2_02_FD_184026 | JGI IMG/M metagenome (GOLD analysis project Ga0209343, IMG submission 184026) | Groundwater microbial communities from Rifle, Colorado - Rifle CSP2_plank lowO2_0.2 (SPAdes) (version 2) | ecosystem: Environmental > Aquatic > Deep subsurface > Groundwater | place... | reverse complement strand
TGATAAGAGAGGCATGAAACAGAAAAGGCTCAGGCTGAGGTTAAGTTTAATAAAATCTCATCCTTGACCTCAACCTTAACCTTTTTCCTATTATGAATGAGCTTAAATTGGGACCAATACTGATTCGTAACAGGTTTCTCATATCAATGTATAACTTTGTTGAGAATCGCCTTGGGATTAAAGAGATCCTTGATTTAGAGGTATTTTATAAGTTAGCACCTTCATATCTTGGCATATTTTCATGCTTTGGAGGGATAACATTTTTTATGTTTACCCTTCAGGTTATAACAGGCATACTCTTACTCGTATATTATGTTCCGACAACAGCACAGGCTTATGACAGTGTAGTTCATATTACAAACAATGTCCCATTTGGGTGGCTCATCAGAGGCATTCACCACTGGGGTGCAAATATTATGATAATCACTGTCTTTATACACATGGGGAAGATATATTTTCACGGTATATATAAAAACCCAAGAGAATTAAACTGGGTAACAGGTATTATTCTTCTTGTATGCACACTCTCCTTTTCTTTCACGGGGTATCTCCTGCCATGGACACAGTTATCTTATTGGGCAACGGTCGTAGGGACAGAGATACCATCTGCATTGCCGGTTATAGGTGATTATATAAAAATTTTTCTTAGGGGTGGTGCTGATGTATCCCAGATTACACTGACAAGATTCTTTGCAGTTCATATAATGGTGTTGCCTGCGGCAGTTGTTATGTTTATAGTTTTGCACATTATTATGATAAGGAGACAGGGGATTTCAGGTCCCTTGTAGGCATTGGACGCAGATTAACGCAGGAACTAAATGATATTAATATAAATTCTAAATTCTAATTTCTAAACAATATTAAAATCCTAAATTCAAATGTTCAAAACCTTTTGAATTTTGGTCATTTGTATTTTGAATTTATTTAGAATTTCGGATTTAGTATTTAGGATTTTTCCTGATAATCTTGTAAATCTGCGTTCTATTATATTTATGTATAAAAAAGAAGTTGAGATAAAGCATCTTCCAATAGAAGAGAAGATAAAAAAGATAGAGAAAGGGGAGGCACACTGGTTCTTCCCCCACCATGTCTTTGAACAGATAATAATCGTTCTCATTGTAATGGGAGTTATGATTACACTCGTTACTCTTTTTCCGCCGCATCTGGGTGAGAAGGCTGACCCATTTGTAACACCTGAGCATATAAAGCCTGAGTGGTATTTCCTTGCAGGGTATCAGTTTTTAAAGGCTGCAGAGGTATTTGAATTTATAGGGAGGGCGGCTCCAAAGATAATAGGTGTTGCAGGGCAGGGGATAGCAATATTCTTTCTTTTCATATTTCCTTTTTTTGATAAACATCCGGAAAGACACCCTTCAAGACGCCCTATTGCAACAATGATAGGTATTCTTGCTGCCCTCGGTTTTGTTGTCATGACAATCTGGGGCTATTATTCATGAACCCAAATAATACAATAAAAAATCAGAACGCAGATTTTCGCAGATTTATAAAGATTTACGCAGATAAGTCTTGAATATTTTTATTCAGAGAAGAAAGATAATTTTCTTTTTATAATCCTGTAGTTTCTGCGTTTATCTGCGTCCAATTGCATTTTTTGGATGAGAGAACTTTCGGGTTGACTAAGTGGATAATTGGGGCTATATTTATAGTGGGGGAAAAATCAAATGACTTTTACTGTTACACTTATAGAGCTTTCAGTCTTTCTGATTGCGATTGGATTTTTAATGCTCGTGGTGTATTTAATACCTGCTATAATTCAGATCCGCCAAACTGCGAGAAGCATTCAGGAGCTTTCTGAAGATGCAAAGGTTGTTTTAAAAGAGACAGTCCCTGTAATTGACAAAGTCAGGAGGCAGATTGATGGGATTGGAGATGCTGTAGAAAAATTCAAGGTTGTAGGAAGCAAACTTCCATATATTACTGAGGCAATTGCCAAAAATGTAAAGAAGCCTTTTGTGGTGGCAGCAGGGCTTGTGGGAGGAATTTTATATACACTTAAGTCTTTAAAGAAAAAAGGGGGTGATTGAAATGTCAGAGAATAGAGGTTCAACAATATTAGAGGTAACCTTGGCATTCCTTTTGGGTGGTATTGTAGGTGCTGCAGCTGGGGTTCTATTTGCACCAGCAGCCGGTAAGGAGACGCGAGAGAAGTTAAAAGATACTGCTGAGAAGGTAAGAGACTCAATGATAGATACCTATGATACAGTATTAGACAAGTCCAGAGAAGGCATAGACAAGATGAAGGACTTCGTAGAAGAAAAGAAGGAAAGGGTAAGAGCTACCTATAAAGGAAGTGAGACAAAGGAATAGTGTTAACCCAAATTATTCAATTTGTCTTTCAGACAGCACTTTCTTCTCATAAGAAGAATTTTCATAGCAGAGCGAAAGTGCTGGGTTAACCCAGCACCAATTTTACTGAAACTCTTTGATTTCCCGCAGATGAGATTCATGTGTAGAACTTATACCTTCGTTCAATAATTTCCATTTCCTTTGTAAAATTGGTGCAGCCGAAGGCAAAAAATGGAATGCATTTTTTGGGTTAAGTTGTTTGTTTTTCCACTCCCTTAACTGCCTCTGGAAATGTTTTCAGCAAATCGCTGGCAATGAGTGCGGTCTGGGTTAAGTTTGCAGCGGCTATGTCTCCTGCCATTCCATGCAGATAAACTCCAAGTATTGATGAGTCTTTTGCTGATAATCCCTGGGACAGGAATCCGGCAACAATTCCGGAAAGGATATCTCCTGTCCCTGCTGTAGCCATCCCAGGGTTACCGGTTGGGTTTATATATATTTCACCTTCTGGGGTAGTAACAATACTCCTTGCCCCTTTTAATATTACATATATCCCGTATTCAACAGATAGTTTTCTGCTTGACTCAATTCTATTTGTCTGTATCTCTTTTGAGGTTGTATTTAGCATCCTTGCCATTTCGCCAGGATGTGGTGTTATTATTACAGGGGATGTCCTATTTTTAAGTAACTCCATTGTATCGGCTATTACATTTAAAGCGTCTGCGTCAATAAGCATTGGGCATTTTACTTTCTTTATAAAATTTTTTATTAGTGAAGATGTTGATAAATTGGTTGTAATGCCAGGCCCTATAAGGACTGCCGATTTGCCATCTAAAAAATTTATTAAAATATCAAAGGCTGATTTATCAATAGTCCCATCTTTTGTATCAGGAAGAGGAAGTGTCATAACCTCAGGAACACCTGCTTCAAACGATATATTCAGGCACTCCGGCAGTGCAAGAGTAACCAGCCCTGCACCTGCACGAAGTGCAGATATACTAGCAAGTGCCGCCGCCCCGCCCTTTCCCTTTGAGCCGGCAATGACTGCTAAATGTCCATAAGTCCCTTTATGAGTATCTGGCTTTCTCTTTGGGAGTATTCTGGCAGCATCTCTTTCTTCAATGAGATTTATTTTGACATTTTTATTATTGATAATTGATTCAGGAATACCTATATCTACCACTTCTAATTCACCTGTATATTCCGCCGCCGGATAAAGTATCTCACCAATCTTTGGAAGGCATAAAGCGGCTGTAAAATTTGCCATTATATGCTCACCTATGATTTCACCTGTGTCAGAGCTTAAGCCTGAGGGGATGTCAATAGAGAGGACAAATTTTTTTAAAGAATTTATAAAATTTATTACATCTATGTGGTATCCCTTTACACCAGAAGTCAAGCCTGTCCCAAATATTGCATCTATGAAAATATCATTCTTGCTGATATTATCCTTAACACCTTCGAGATCATCCGATGAGGTTATTTCAAAAATTTTTATGCCCATTTCTTCGGCTGAGTCAAGATTGATTTTTGCATTACCCTTAAGCAGAACCTTCTTTGACAGGAGATAGACTGTTACTGAAATATTTTCATCGGCGAGAAGTCTCGCCACTGCAAGACCATCACCGCCATTATTCCCCTTTCCTGCAAAGACCCCTACTTTCTTATTTTTAATATCAGAAAACTTTTTAAAAAGGGTTATAACCACTCCCTTAGCGGCATTTTCCATAAGGACAATTCCTGGAATTCCATAGTCGTCAATCGCAGTCCTGTCTATATCCTGCATCTCTTTTGCTGTTACGATTTTCATAAATTATTTGGCTTTCTCCAGAACGACTCTTTTCACGGATACCCCGTGACTCATGAATAATTCTTTCAGTATCTTGATGTATAGAAAATTATAAAATCTTGACAGGATTAACAGAATTAATTTTTAAATATTTTTTATCCTGTATATCCTGTCTAAAATCAGGTTTTTGTTGTTATGATGCTTTTAGTATCTGTGTCTTTACAGGCAAAACCTTAGAAGGTTTCCGTTCCCCTTTTGTTAGATAATTTAATATCTCAAATCCTATTACACTGCAGTCTTCTGCAATGGAATAAACAATCTCTTTGCAAAAAACCCCCTTCTTATCACTAAAGCGGACATGGAGTATATTGCCTTTCTCATTATACACCATCTTATTGGCTTCATATACTGTTACCCCTTTTTTTAACAGTGTCAGTCAAATATTCAGTAATTATAAAACCATCTCCCATAAATTATTATATCATTCCCCTTGAAGGTAATACCTATATCACCAAACCTAAGGCGTGTGTGCAGGGTCATGTGGAAAGAATTTCTTTTATTGCAGGCTTATACCTTTTATTTTTTGAAAAGTATCTATTGAGAGAGAATAAAATAAAAACACCTGTTAAAAAAAATATGCAGGCGGATATTACAGAAACAGTTTCCTTGTCCCATGATTTGAAATAATCTGCTGCTACCCCTCCTGCCCATGCGCCTACCAGAAGGAATATAACAGGCATTAAGTATATAACAAATGTGGATTTTAACAGTGCAGCTGCTTCAATTTCAAAACATACCCTATCCCCAGCTCTTGCATTTATAGTGTTGACAACCTCGATGACCATTGAAGCATTGTCATAAGGCTTACAGGTATCTCTGCTCATACAGCCTTCACATGAGGGGCTTCTTCTTGCCTCAACCTTTGCATACTCTCCGTAAGTATCTATTACAATCCCCTCTTCTTTCATCCAACAGCAGTCTTTAGTTTAGACTCCTCTAATATCTTTTCCATCAGGCTTGCGTATTTAGACTCACCGTAATAATAATTCTCTATTGTATCAGTCGGGCATTCAGAAACACATTTACGGCAATTATCACACTTTAACGGGTTTATGACAGCAAGATTATTGACTATGGTTATTGCACCGAGTGGGCAGACTTTTTCACATTTCTTGCAGGCTATACACCCCACTGTGCAGTTTTTTCTCGTAACTGCCCCCTTATCAAGTGAATTACAGCGGATATGTATTTTGTTGGATTCGGGAATCATCTTGATTATAAATTTTGGGCAATTAATCGCACAGAGGGTACAGCCAGTGCATTTTTTCTCATCCACAACGGGGAGGTAATTTTCATCCATTGTTATAGCATCATAGGGACAGACCCTTTCGCATGTCCCCATTCCGAGACATCCATAAGTGCATGACTTGTTCCCACCTGCAATCATTACCGCAGCCTTACAATCATTTACCCCTATATATCTGAACTTTTCTCTTGACTCTTTTTTCCCACCCTTACACATAATAACAGCTACTTCCTTTTCTTTTATGACAGCCTCAACACCCAATATATTGCTTACATTCTTTGTTACTTCAGCCCCCCCTGCCGTGCAGGCATTGGCAGGAGTATCTCCTTTAAGAAGTGCCTTTGCCAGACCGGTGCAACCTGGAAAACCGCAGGCGCCGCAGTTTGTCCCTGGCAAAGCCTTTATAATCGCATCTTCCCTTGGATCTGTCTTAACATGAAATTTCTTAGACGCGAGAGAGAGGCTTATGCCAAATATAAAACCAAGAATTCCAAGCCCTAAAATTGCATATAACATAATTACCTATTTTTGGCTAATGTCTATTTCCTTTAATTGACTCATGTAAAACTGCGATCAATGAGGGGTTGTCAAAATCAGTAATGCAGACATTATCTGCAGACTTCTTTGCGGTGTGCAATTCTGTATACCTTCCAAATTTTTGTAAATCGTTGATTTCATATTTGTTTTGTGTTTTTATCTTATCACAACTATCCAGTAAATTCAGCTACCTTTGATTGCGCAGATTTTTCTCAAAAATAAAAATTCTTAGAATCAACAATATTATGACCATCCTATAAAAGGTTATATAAATTTGATATAATATTTTCAAGACAATGGATGATAAATCAGAGAAGGATTTATTGCTATCAGCTATTGCAGAGGCTGAAAAACACCTATCTGCCCTTAATGGAGAACGGTATAGAAAAAGGGCATAAAATGACATATACCACATTAACCAAATATAGTTTTATAAATGTCCTTGAACACACTATTTCTTACCTTAAAAAGAAAGGTGTTGCCTATGCAGACATACGGCTTGAGGAGAGTGTTTCAGAGGGTGTGATGGTGAGGGATGGCGAGATAGACAGACTCTGGGACAATCTTGATACAGGTTTTGGCATAAGGGTTTTATTTAAAGGTGCATGGGGTTTTGCTGCAAGCTCTCTTTTAACAGAGACAGAGTCAAGAAAGGCAGCAGATGAGGCACTTTTACAGGCAAAGGCAGTAGGCAGTTTGAAACAAAAAAAGGTATCAATAGACAAGAATCTACCTGTTAGATTTAAGCATAAATCTCCATGCCATGTTGACCCTTTCATCATACCTGTTGAAGAGAGGCTTTATCCAATTTTAAAGGCAACATCACTTCATAAAAATTGTAGACAGTATAAAAAAATCCATTCTATAGAAGGTTTCATGGACTTTCAGAAGAGGCATAAGACTTTTCTAAACACAGAGGGGAGCTTTATTGAGCAGGAGATATTTTTGAGTGGTGCAGGAATAAAGGTTATAGCAATTGATGGCAGGGATGTTCAGGTGCGGTCATTCCCGGACTCCCATAACGGCATCTTCAGACAGGGGGGGTATGAGCGGATTATTGAGATGGATATACCGAATAATGCGCCCCGCGCCATAGAAGATGCACTCCTTCTTCTAAAGGCAGATGAATGTCCATCAGGAGAGAGGACGGTTATCCTCGGAGGCTCTCAGGTGGCATTGCAAATACACGAGTCCATAGGGCATGCAGTTGAGCTTGACAGGGCAATGGGAATGGAGGTAAGCCTCGCAGGGGGTACATTTCTTACATCTGATAGTATTGGAACTCGCATATGTTCTGATATTATCAATATAACCGCCGACCCTGCAATTGAAGTGGGTGCAGGGAGTTATATCTATGATGATGAAGGGATGGAAGCAAAAAAGGTTGAGATTATAAAAAATGGCAGATTTAAAAATTTTCTCACATCAAGAGAAACGGCAAAGTCTTCTGGCATGAAACCCAATGGCAGTGTCAGGGCAAGCAACTGGAGTAATATACCGCTTATAAGAATGAGTAATATAAATCTTGAGCCGGGAGAAGGGAGGCTGAATGATTTAATAGCAGATACAAGAGACGGTATACTCCTCCAGACAAATAAAAGCTGGAGCATAGATACATTGAGGCTTAATTTTCAGTTCGGGACGGAGATAGGATGGGAAATCAAAAAGGGCAGGATAACAAGAGCTCTCAAGAATCCTGTATATTTTGGAATAACGCCGCAGTTCTGGAAGTCTTGCAATGCGGTATGCGACAGGGAAGAATGGCAGATGTATGGGTTAAACAATTGCGGAAAGGGTGACCCGATTCAAAATATATCAGTCGGGCATGGTGCAGTGCCGGCAAGATTCAGCAAGGTAAAGGCGGGGGCAGTTAAATGTTAGGTAACGATAGACTTATGGAGTTATTAAGAAAATTAGTAAGAGAGGGAGAGGGGTGCGGTGCAGGACAATCTGAGGTGCTTTATGTCGGCAGCCACAACTCTACCACGAGGTTTGCAAATTCTATCGTAATGCAGAATATAAAGGAGTCAAACAGGACAATATATTTTAGAGTTTTATTAGATAAGAAGCTTGGCGTTACATCTACAAATTCCCTTCATATAGAAGATTTGCGTAAATGCATGAAGAAGGCAATTGAGATTGCAAGACAGTCAAAACCATTAAAATTTTTTGATGGCTTTCCTATGCCATACAAATATCAGGAAATGAAGACTCACTATCCTGAAACCACAGACCTTACAATATCTGATAAAGTAAAAGTCCTTGAGCATATTTTTAAAAAGACAAATTTCGCAATCCATAATCCACGATCCGCAATCAAAATAGGCGGTGCATTTTCAACCTCTGAGGCAGAGATAGGCATTGTAAACTCAAATAGTCTTATAGCCTATCAGCCATTCACATCAGCCCATTTGAGCTTAATAACCTCATCTTCTTCTGGGTCAGGCTTTGCATCCCAATTTGAGCGCAACGCAAAAAACATAGATATAGACAGACTTCTCTCTATATCAATAAAAAAGTGCAGGACAAAAAAGAAACGAAGACTAAAGCCAGGAAGATATAAAGTTATTCTTGAACCAATCGCAGTTAATGAAATTATGGAATGGCTTATATATATTAGTTTTGGTGCGAGTGTGTTTATTGATGGAACAAGTTTTATGGCAGGTAATATTGGCAAAAAAATTATGAGCAAGAAACTGACAATATACGATGACGGCAGTGACATCAGCGGCTTCCCTGTCCCCTTTGATTTTGAAGGGGTAAAAAAGAGGAGGCTTGATATTATAAAAAACGGTGAGGCAACCTCTCTTGCTTATGATACCATCCTTGCAAAAAAATGCAGAAAAAAAACAACAGGTCATGCACTTACACCTGATAATATTGAGGGACCATTCCCTACAAATGTCTTTATCAAAGAGGGAGATTTCACAATTGATGAAATGGTATCAATGGTTGATAGAGGTATCATGGTGACGAGATTTCACTATGTAAATGGACTTTTAGATACAAAAACAGCATCAATGACTGGCATGACAAGGGACGGAACATTTTATATTGAAGATGGAGAGATAAAATATCCCATTGAGGATATGAGATTTACAGCATCAATATTAAATGCCTTTTCAAAGATAGAGGTAATCTCAAAGGGAAGACAGACATTCCCTTCACCATACAGCATTGTCGGCACACATATCATTCCTGCCCTGCTAATAAAGGACTTTAATTTTTCAGATTCCTGATTTCTATTGACAGCCTATCTTCCCTTCGGTAAACTCAGGGCATGCTTAAGTTCTATACTTTGCCCATAAATACAAATTTCCTATCCATCGGGAATAATCTGCCCTGAACTGCAATATTTATAAGGCTCTCATACAATATTGTTGTTTTTTTTGATTCAGGAGTGGTAAACCCCGTTAGAAAGAACGGGGCTTTAAACCCCGCTCTTTCTATATGGAATTTATATTACTCAAGATAATGATAGGGTGTCAAGTGATTTATGATCATTAATTACAGACAATATATGTCGGGTTTTTCTGCAGGTCTATACCATCCTCTTTTATGCGTATTGTCTCACCATCCCTCCATGTTGCATTGCATTTATTCCTATCAAATAAATTAACCCTTTTTCTATAAACATTCAGTGTCCAGCCTACATATATCTTTTGATTATCCTTCTCAAATTCAAATAAAAATATACCTTCCTTATCTCTGTCTTCATCAGGAGGGGATAGGTGATAAATATCGGATAGATTTTTTACGAATCTGCTGTTACTTAAAAATCCTGTCATGGTTTTATATGCATTATAGGCAGGGCGGATTTTAAATAGCCTTGGGTCACCCTGATAGATAAATTTATGATGCACCTCTGGAGCATCTTCTTCTGAAGGATTATATGAATCGTCCAATATACCCTCTTTATAACTTGCATAATGCCCCCAGTAGACCCTGTCAGTATAACCGCCTGCTGCTGAGAGGACATAATACCTTACAAGATAATCAGCATAATCTTCTACATTTGCTCTCCTTTCCTTAGAAGAGTTATAAAAAGGTGCAGGGACATCTAAATTCCACTGGGTAAAGGAAGATACAAAGGTTTTTATTCCATACCTCTCAGAGATTAAATCAAGAAATCTTGATTTATTAAGGAGGTCCATTCGGGCTAAATTCTTTAACCGCCTGCCGAGCACATGCTCATCATAAAATTCTGGCTGAAGGGCTCTATCCACAAACAAATTATCGGTTGAGCCTTGAATATTTATACCCTCATCTTTTATTGCCTCAAATATTGCCACCTGCCAGAATGGTTCAAAATCTTGAATATTAGGTGCAAATATATTAACACCATATTTGGTTGCAACATCGGATGCAATTTTTAATGCAGTTATGTAGTCGGGAATAGCATAACCAGACCAGTTTTTGCGATTTGGAACAGAGCCAATTTCATAATTCTTTATATTTGGAGAAAATCTTGAGATTATATCTTCCAAAAAGTTTCTCCACTCATCCTGCATCTCTTTTTCATGCATCCTGCCTGCCTGTTCTTTTGATTGGACGAGGTGGAGCAAAATGTCAATTTTACTATCAATCAATTTGCTTAAAAATCTCTCAATATGGACTTTATTTGATTCATAACCATAATCTACTCTGATTGACTGAACACCCATCTCAAAAAGATTTTTTATAATATGATCATCTCCTTCAGGAAAGCTGGACGGTGAAACATTTAACCCAAAAAATCGGCTGTCAATTTTGTGCTCATGAAACTCAGGTCTTTTCCAGAAGTCTTTTAGATAGACAATTATATTTTTAATATTTGAAGAGATGAGTATATTTGTATGTATAGCCTTCTTTTCGGCTGTGGCAGAAGGCTCTCCACTGATAAGGTAAATAGTTTTAACAAATAAGGTAAACTGAAAAATAAGAATAAAGATAGCTATTACAAAAAATAACAAACTCCATTTAAGTATCGTTTTGCCTAATTTTTTTTGAGAATTAAGGTTCATAAGCACATATCCAGCATTTTCTAATAGTATAGTATAAGTAAAATAATAAGCAAAGTATTTGGACTTTAAGCATTAAGAAAAATTTAGATTTCCATCTCCATCTTCTTAAAAACCAAATATCCTCCCTTTTATTCTCTCCCCGAATATCTTCGAGGCTGTTTGGGAAACAGCCCCATTATATTATTTTTATCGCCTTATCTTTTGATATTCTTGATGGCAGGATAGGTTCTTCGTCAGGATAACCGATTGGGACAATGGCGGCAGGTCTCAAGTGTGGCGGTATATTGAGAATACTCCTTACCTCTTCCTCTCTGAAGGCGCCGACCCATACACTCCCAAGCCCTTGCTCATAAGCTGTGAGCATGAGGTTTTGTATGCTTACTGCAACATCCTGTATTGTATATAACTCTTTGCCTCTTATTCCATACCTCTGACTGATGCGGTAATCACAGCATCCTACTATTGATAAAGGGGCAGATGCAATAAACTCCTGGTCAAGTGCTGCCTTAACAAGTTTCTTTTTTGTTTCCAGATTAAATACGAAATAGAAAAATCTTGATTGGAGGTTTCCAGCACTTGGAGCCCAGATTATTGCATCTATCAGTTTCTCAATAATTTCTTCCGGGATTTCTTTCTTCCTAAACTCTCTTATACTCCTCCTGCCTTTTATAATCTCTAACAATGTCATATAATTGGACGCAGATTAACGCAGAAACTACAGGATTAAAAACAATAATTTTATCTGCGAAAATCATGATAAATCCTGTAAAATCTGCGTTCTATTATTACTCAACAAACTCCTTCTCAAACTGAAACTTTTCCATATAGAGGCATGCGGTCGGGCATACATCAAGACAGAGCCCGCATCTTATACACTTCTCCTCGTCAATAAGCATATAGAAGACATTAAGGTTCTCACTTTTGTAATCCCCCCCATTTTTAACCATTACCCTGTCTTTTCTTGCCATCTTTATACAGTCAAGCGGGCATACATCTACGCAATTCGCACAGAGGATACATTCATTCCCGTCAATCTGGATATTATGATTGCAGAGGTAACACCTGTCCGCCTGCATCTCCCCTGTCTCCATCCTGTACCCTAAATCCACCTCTCTTTCCAAGCCTGTCCTCTGCTCCTTCTTAAGCGATGGTATTTCCTTTCTCGGTATTACATCATAGATATCCTGATTGTTCACCTTCCACTGGGTAATACTGCGCATTCCACCCTGTTTAAATACTGTCCGTGTAACCTTCTCTCTTATCCTCTCCCGCCCCATCAGATAGAGGTCTACGGCTTTGGCAACTTTATGTGCCTCGCCTATTACACTTATTATGTTTCTTGGTCCTGATATAAAATCACCACATGCAAAGAGCCCCTTTTCAGATGTCATATATGACTTTTTATCTACAACAGCCACACCTCTTTCAGTTTTTATGTTGAGTTTTGAAGGGAGTAATGATGGGTCTGATTGCTGGCTGACTGCAGGTATAATCCAGTCTGCCTTTATCTTAAAGTTTGAGCCTTCAATTGGAACTGGTCTCTTTCTTCCATCTGCCCCTGGTTCGCCCAGTTTATTTTTTATGCACTCTATCTCTGATACCCTTTCACCATCTTTTGATATTATATTGAGCGGGGAAACGAGAAACTGAAATTCCACGCCTTCAAGGGATGTCTCCTTTATTTCCCTTTCATCAACCATCATCTCGTTCCTTGTCCTTCTGTATATTACGATTGCCTTCTCTGCACCGAGCCTTAAGGCAGTCCTTGAGCAGTCCATTGCAGTAAAACCCCCACCGATTACAACTACTGTTCCACTTAAACCCTTCAGTTTTCCGGTATTAACCTGCATCATAAAATCAAGACCTGGTATCACACCTTTATAATCCTCCCCTGATATATTCAACTTTACCGCGACCATACAGCCTGCTGTTATACACACCGCATCATTACTCTCTTTTAATTGTTGGAGGGTTATCTCCTTGCCGGCCCGTGTATTTAATTTGATTTCTACACCGAAGTCTGTGATATCTTTTATTTCCTCTTGTATTAAAGTCCTTGGAAGTCTGAATGCTGGAATGCCGCTGTAGAGCATGCCTCCTGCAGTAGGAAGCGCCTCATATACAGTTACATTGTGTCCCCACAGAGCTAAATCGTTTGCCAATGCCAGCCCTGCTGGTCCAGCCCCTACAATTGCAGCTTTTTTACCTGTCTTTTTCTTTGATACATCTAATTGTATTTTCCCCTCTCCCTTATAATCTCCTCCTACCCTTTTTAACCAGCAGATTGATACCGGGTCTCCCATTCCTTCAAAACCGTGTCTGCAGGCTGTTTCACATGGATGGGAACAGACCCTTCCGAGTGTATTAGGAAAGACATTATCAATCCTGTTTATGAGATAGGTTTTATCAAAATCCCCTCGTGCTATAGATTCAAGATATTCGGGGACTCGGGTGTTTGCAGGGCATGCGTCCATACATGGTATATTCTTTTTATACCAGTCAGAATCAGGGTCATTTGCATAAAACACCTCTTTTGATTTGCATCTCGTCTCTACCACTTCCTTAGATTCTGCCTGACTCTCGTTAACCCTTGATAGAACTCTAATCCTCTTTTCCATAAATCCTCCCGACTTTTTGAATGTATAGAAATTATAAGAATTTGCCACAGACACAAAGATTTTTAAAATTCTAAATAACAAATTCCAAATCACAAATAAATTCCAATTCCCCAATTTCAAAATTGCTAACTGTTTATAATTTTGGTTATTGGATATTTGGTTATTATTTGGAATTTGGTGCTTGTAATTTGTTAATTTGTTTCCGTGTCTCAGTGGTTAAAATCAGGTCTTTGTTCATGTATAGGAAATTATAAAATTAACCACAGGTAAACACAAATGAACACTGATAGAATAAAGAAAAAAAGTTTTTATCTGTGTTAATCTGTGTCCATCTGTGGTTTCATTAGGTTTTTGTTCCTATTAAACGTCTTATAGCCCCACTTTCCCCTTTACCCCGTTAGAAATAGAACATCAAAACCATTCGTTATCCTATCTGGTGACAGAATTTCTAACGGGGTTTACCTCTATCTTTACGGCTGTTACTATACCATAATTAAAAAGAAAATCACATTCTATCCTTGAAAAAGCGTTAATATTTTGATTATAATAACTAAAACCTGTGGTGAGCTAAGCGAATCCATAGGAAGTTGTGTAAGTGAACCCAGTTACACCCCGTCCTGAAGGAGGGGCATTCTGGATGTAACAGGGTGAAAGTAAACAGTCACATATTGGAGGATTTCCGATTATTAAATGATAAAGACACTTAAGTTCCTGAATATCTTATTAGCACTTTTAATCTTTCCTATATCTTCATTAATAGTGAAGGATTATCTCGTTTATAAATATAGCTCTCATGAAAAAACAGAAGCAAAAAGTTTCGCTCCACTTTATACGCCAATACAGAAAAATCTCCAGAGTTACGCTCCTATTGTGGAAAGCTCAATATTTCCCGCTTCACATAACAGACTTACTCCCATAGACTTTAGTAAAGATGTTTCGGCAGAGGCAATTAATATTAACCCTCCCCTTTTAGATAACTTGCTGTTAAGAGGGACAATAACAGGGAAAAGGAGTTATGCCATATTTGAGACAAAGGAGGATAGAAAGGAAGGGATTTTTAAGATAGGGGAGTCTGTTTTTGAGGCAGGTGTTTTAAAAAATGTCCATAGGGATAAGGCTTTACTCCTTAGCGGTTCAAGGAAAATACCATTTGATATAGTAGATGAAGAGAAAATAAATATCCTCCCATCTCCAAAACAACCACAGCCTCAAAAATATGCAGATTTATCTCCGCTGTCTAAAAAGATAGGAGAAAAGGAATGGGTGATAGACCAGCGGGCAGTCTTTAAGGCGTTGGAGGATATGAGTCAGGTATTAACTGATGCGAGGCTTACACCGAATATAGTAGAGGGAAAGGTAGAAGGGTTCAGTATTACAGAGATAAAGCCCCGCGGTATATTTGATGCCATTGGGCTTAAGAATGGCGATATTCTTATCAGGGTTAACAATTATGATATAGATACTCCCGAGAAGGCTATTCAGGTGATTTCAGGACTTAAAGGTGAGGTAATGGTTCGCCTTGACCTGATGAGGGATGGGCAGAGGGTTAGTTTCAATTATCAGATTAAATAAAAATATGAAATATCAGTTCATAAATAGGCTATTTTTTAAGATATTGATAATCTCTTTAATTGTTTCTGTAGCAGAAGTTCCATTTGCTGAAGAGACCGCAAAAGATATTACATCAAAGGAAAAAACTCAGGAAATTTCTAAGAAGGATAATAAGATTACTATAAATCTTGTTGATGTTGATATCTCCACGCTGGTCAAATTCATAAGTGAGCTTACAGATAAAAACTTCATATATGATGACAGATTGAAGGGAAAGATTACCGTAATTGCACCATCAAGACTTTCTGTTGATGAAGCCTTCAGCCTTTTCACATCATTGTTGGAACTAAAGGGATTTACACTTATCACCACCGGAAATGCCTATAAGATAATTCCATCTGCGATGGCGAGGCAGAGCGGCACTGAGATAGTAAAAGAAACAGAAAAGGTAAAGGTAAATGAGACCTATATTGCCCGGCTTATTCCATTAAATTTTATATCAAGCCAGGATGCCATCTCATTCATTCAGCCGCTTGTTTCAAGGGATGGTTATGCCTCAGCTTTCGGTCCTGGGAATGCCCTTCTGGTGGTTGACAATGCCCTTAATATAGAGAAGATACTGGAAATATTAAAGGGAATAGATAAAGAGGATGAACAGCAAGAATCTGAGGTTGTTTATTTGAAGTATGCACAGGCTGAGAATATCAGCAAGATATTAAAAGAAAAAGGGCATTACAGAAGAAGAGGTGTGATACCGGGGCAGCCACCTCGCCCTGTTGAAGGGAGGATAATGCCTGATACGAGGTTAAATGCTGTTGTCCTTTTTGGTTCTTCTGCCGAGAGAGAGGATTATAAAATAATTATTGCCCTATTAGATGTCCCGCCGCCAGAGACATCTTCGCGGCTTAATGTTTATTATCTTGAAAATGCCGAGGCTGCTGAAATTTCAAAAGTGCTTGAAGGATTGACCCGACCTGCACCTCCATCCCCCGGAGTGTCTCAACCACAGGCAATGGCTGAGTTTACAGGCAGGGTTGCTATAACCCCTGATAAGGCGACCAATTCACTGATTGTTATGTCATCTCCTGAAGATTATCAAACACTTCTACAGGTAATCAAGAAGCTTGACAAAAGGCCGAAACAGGTCTTTGTAGAGGCAATGATAACAGAGGTCTTTATAGATAAGGCTCTTGATCTGGGGACAAAATGGAGGGCCTCTGCTAAAAATGATAAAGGTGAGCCTATAGTGATTGGAGGGGTGGGGACTGTTGATTCTTCAGGGGTTCAGAATATAATCAGTGGTATGGCTGGATTAACGGTAGGGGGAATGGGTAATTTTGTAACTGTCCCTGTGACAAGGGGGGATGGAACATCATATAATCTAACTGCCCCTGGTTTTGCAGCCCTGTTCAGTCTTAAAGAATTCAGAGATGCTATAAATATCCTTTCCACTCCCCATATCCTTACCAGTGATAATAAAGAGGCTGAGATTATTGTAGGCGAAAATGTCCCTTTCTTGAGTAAATTTGAGAGGGAGGCAACCACTACAAACCAGCCCATACTTCAATCCATTGAAAGAAAGGATGTGGGTATTACTTTAAAGATAAAACCACAGATAAGTGAAGGGGATTATGTAAAACTTGATATATATCAGGAAATTTCTGCCATTGCACCAACCTCTCTGACAGGAGGGCAGGCAAGTGATATTATTACAACAAAGCGCTCTGCAAAGACATCTGTCGTTGTAAAGAATGAGCAGACGATAGTCATAGGGGGATTGATACAGGATAAGGAGGTAAAAAATGTAACAAAGATTCCACTCCTCGGAGATATCCCGCTTTTGGGATGGTTATTTAAATACTCCTCAACACAGAAGCAGAAGATAAACCTTCTCATTTATCTCACGCCAACCATAATAAAAGATTTTAGTGAGCTTGATACCCTTAAAAAAAAGACAGAAGATAAATTTAAGGGAGGCATTTCAGAGAAGGAGGAAGTGAAAAAGGGGGGAGATGAGGTTAAATGAAGGATGAATTATCTATCATAGTTAAGTCTTATGGCTTCCACTATCTGGACGAAATTAATAGTGATGACATTGACCCTGCCGTTATTGAGATGATTCCCCTTTCTTTTGCAAAAGGAAATCTCATCATACCTTTAAGAAAAGAGAATGGAAAGGTAATTGTGGCATTGGCAGACCAAAAGGGGATTTTTGTTTTAAATGATATAGAGAAATTTCTTTCCAACCCCGTAACCCCTGTCTTTACCCGGCAGGAAAACATCCTCAATGCTATCCATAAGTTCTA
>Ga0209343_10004391_pt1 | contig 17425 bp, 18 predicted proteins | sample RifCSPlowO2_02_FD_184026 | JGI IMG/M metagenome (GOLD analysis project Ga0209343, IMG submission 184026) | Groundwater microbial communities from Rifle, Colorado - Rifle CSP2_plank lowO2_0.2 (SPAdes) (version 2) | ecosystem: Environmental > Aquatic > Deep subsurface > Groundwater | place... | reverse complement strand
AGCTAAGACTGACGCTCACGAGGTCTTTGGCGTTAGCGTCCGCGACCGTCTGGGCGATAGTGGAATCGTGGGTCTCGTAGTTTTAGGTATGGATCAGGATAGATGTCAGATTGAGACGTTTCTTCTTAGTTGTCGCGTTTTGGGTAGATCTATCGAGACCGCAATCCTTGCCCATGTCTTGGAAAAGGCTCGGGAGGCGCATGCAGCACGAATTATTGGGCGTTACATTCCGACGCAAAAGAACGGCATTGTCCGGGATTTATATCAACGTCATGGGTTTCAACTAGTGAAGCGGGATGAGAAGGCCGAGATTTGGGAAGCCTGCTTAAGCGAGTTCAGGTTAGAGGCGCCACCTTGGGCGAGGGTTAGAAACAGTTGAGCGAAGGCTTTGACGGACATGAAGAGATTGTGCTCTTTGGTAGCTGAAACGCTGGGTATCGACGCTAACGCGGTTGGCCCCAAGACAGGCCCGGGAAATCCCCCAAAATGGGATTCCCTTGCCCATATTCAACTAGTCGCTGTAATTGAAGAAACCTATGGTGTCCAAATGTCCACCGAAGAGATCGTTAATTTGCAATGCGTGAGCGATATAGCAACACTCTTACAGGAAAAGGGAGCGAGTATTGACTGAAAAGCTGATCGCACAGAATCGATCCTACGAAAACATCGAGGTGGGGGAGGAGGCGAGCTTCAGTCATGTCATTGGCGATTCAGAAGTAGCTGCATTTGCGGTCCTTACGGGAGATTGCAATCCCCTGCACATGGATCCCGAGTATGCGGCCGCGACACAATTTGGTGGCAGAATAGCACACGGGATGTTGGTTGCTTCTTACTTTTCAACCTTGATAGGGATGTACCTGCCGGGACGGCGGGCGGTCATCCTCTCCCAAGAGGTAAGATATGCCAAACCTGTGCGACCCGGCGAGCGAATCACTTTCAAAGGTCGAGTGCGCCGCAAAACGGAAAGCTTGCGTCTATTGGATATGGATACAAACGCCGTTAACGAGGCCGGGGACGAAGTCATCCGCGGTCGCTCACAGGTGATGGTGTTGCCATGAGGCCTTTTACGGGCTCCGTCGCGCTGGTAACGGGTGCGAGTCGGGGCATTGGGGCGGCCAGCGCGAGATTGCTGGCCGAAAACGGCTTCGCGGTTATCGTGAATTATCTGAAGATGCGGGAGAACGCCGAGAAGCTGGTCGCGGATATAGCGTCCGCAGGCGGAAAGTCTATAGCTCTGCGGGCCGATGTAAGGGATCGATCGGCTGTGGAAACGATGGTTCAGGCCACCGTAGAAAGCTTTGGCGCAGTCGATGTTCTCGTAAACAATGCAATCGGAGAGCTGCCGGCAAAGCCGTTTGGCGATCTTTCATGGGACGATTTTCAATTGTTGATTGATGTGCAACTTCGGGGCGCTGTAAACTGTTGTCAGACCGTCTTGCCGTTGATGGAAAAGAAGGGGCGAGGCTCGATCATCAACATCATCTCAACCTTTGCCTTGGGAGTGCCCCCGTCAAAAATGTCACCCTACGTGACCACGAAAGCAGCCCTGCTTGGGCTCACTAGAGCCCTCGCTACGGAATTGACCGTAAAGGGAATTCGTGTAAACAGCATTTCCCCTGGCCCGACGGACACCGATCTCCTGTCTGGTGTGCCTCCAAGAGCCAAGGAGATGATGGCTCTGCAAAACCCTATGAAACGGCTAGGGAGGCCTGAAGACTGTGCCCGGTTGGTGCTCTTTTTGGCAACCGAGGCGTCGGAGTACATGTCGGGTGCCAACCTGGTCCTTTCCGGGGGACAGGTCATCGTATGAGTGGCATGGTTGGGCTTGTGTTTTATGAAAGAACTATCGGTTAAGAGTGACCTTTCTAGTGCTCTAAGTAAAGCCTGGAGGATTGCCAGAGAGGAGGGCTTTACAAGTCTTCTAAGCACACTTCGCGGTTATTGCCTTTACCACCTGAGAGACAAATGGCGGTTTGTTTATTTTGAATATCCCTTGGAAAGAGAGTTCCTTGCCTTCGAGGGGAGGGAACTCTTAACAATCAAAATAGCGACACGAGAAGATTTTGATAGGATCGAACGGGACATCTTCCCTAGTCTAGTCGGGGATCTTGAATATGATAAGAGATATTTCAAACTCATCGGCCAGGAGGGGATAAGGTGCTTCTTGGGGGAAAAGGACGGAAAGCTAATTCATTATAGCTGGGTGTTCCTGAGCGCTTTCAATTCTCCTATTATGGAGGTTCCGTTTGACAAGACTCAGCTGAGAAAAGGGGACATCTTTATTGGCCCCGTTTTTACTCATTTATCGGCTCGCGGACTTTGGGTTTATCCCTGCGTCTTGTCCGCCATAATCCGTTATCTGCGGCAAAACCAATATGGGGAGAAAGTGCTCATTTTTGTTGATGGCAGGAATGCTGCGGCGCGGCCGTTTTACGAAAGGCTCGGTTTTCGAGAGATACCTGACGCTGTGCGGGCAAACTGGCTCTATGTCCTAAGACAAAAAGTTACGGCAACTATTCCTTGATTCCAGATGCAACCTTTTGCTCTTATCAAGCTGATTTTGGTATTTTTCTTCCTAGCCCGGCAAATTCGTTTGCTGGTAACTATGGGGACGAATAGTGTTCTTGTAGGGGCATTGGTCGGCGACTTTGCCATCCTGTGTCTGGGTTTGTTTTACGCGACTTACTATTTAGCTGTCCTGAAGAACCCCACGCTAACGTTCGACAAGGTTAAGATTTTACTCCTCGCAATCCTCCTTGCCTCCTTGCTACAGGGGTTGTACTTTACGGAAGCATTGGCCGGCGGTGGATGGGAATTAACCCTGTTCAGGGCCTTCGGCCCTTTTAGAAAGGTCTTTCTCCCGCTAGTTTTGTTATTTTTTTTCTCTTATTTACTAAACATTGAATTTTTAAAGCACGGAGATCTCATATTCAAGAGACTGGTACGGGTTTTTACGATATTCCTGTACATCGCGGTTGCATTTAATATTGGCGAATTTATACTGCGCTCCGCATCTCCTGCGCTCGACTCGTTTTATGTTGAATCCTACGTTCGGCGCTTGGAAGAGGCCAGCACATCTGGCGACAGCCAACTGTCTAAAAATGCATCCACGACAGCTGATGTGGTACATAAGATGTTCGGCCTAGATGTCAAGAGAGTGTTCGGAATCGGGCTGGATTTGCACTTATCCGGTGCTATCATTTTCATGTGCTATTTGGTCCGCGTGTTTTTGTCAGGTAAATTTAGGGTTATCTCAGCTCTGAACTGCATTGTGTTTGTATCGCTCTTGCTCTCAGGGAGCCGCCAATTCGTTTTTCCGTTTCTTCTGCTAAACGGGTTCTTCTTGACTCGTCAGTATGCGAGGATCAAATCGCTGGCGGTGTTTTTGGTGCCGGCGTTTTTGGTCGTCTTCTCCCTTTTCCTGGTCGACTTTTCGAAGCCGCTCTTTAGTAGTGCCGACCAGGGCTTCTTCTCTTACTTTGGGGTGGTTGTAGGTCCAGTTATTGAGAACGCCGGGCTGTTTATCCTGGGAAGAGGACCAATAACTATATCGTCGTATGGGGGGGAAATGTTGGTGCCGGAATTGCAAAAGAACTTCGTTTTTGCGGAAATAGGCAACTTTGGTTTTATGATGATTATTTTAGAGATTGGCCTCGTTGGAAGTATTCTATGCATTCTGCTCCTTGTGGCTTTATTCAAAGAGGGGAGAGCCGTAAAAAAGCTATATGGAGAGGATAAATATACGAGGGGATTAAAGATTATCATTATTTTGAACGTTGTCGTGTTTTTGGCACACTTTCCGATCCTGTTTGACAGGACCATTATAGTGTTTCAGGTTTTCTTGATGTCTCTATTGTACAGTTGGCGCCGCTTTAGAGGGTACGCCTTTAACGGTGTTGAGGCTGATCAAATAGCTCCTGCGTTTCTAGAACCGGGCATGATTTCGGAAAATGAGATTAGATAAGGATATAGAATCCTTCAACACTTAGATCTATGGGAAGTGGAAGAGAAATAAAAGATTACCAAATGGGCAATGAAAGGAAGGGAAGGGAATGGGTCCGGAATTTGTGGAGTCGCTGGAAGATTCTCGCCCTAGCGGTAGGAACTTTCCAGTCGAGAATGCTTCTCTCCCTGTTTTATCTCCTAGTTATTCCCCCTTTTGCCGCCATTACAAAGATATCTTCAGATCCGCTGGGACTAAACAAAAGCGGCCCCGCCAAATGGCGTCCGAAAGAAGCAGGGCAGGAAGATTTTTTCCAGAAATCCAAGAGACAATTCTGAATGTATATCTTAGGTATTTCTTGCTTCTTTCATGACGCAGCGGCAGCATTGCTAAAAAATGGGGAACTAGTTGCCGCCGCTGAAGAGGAGCGGTTTACCCGGAAAAAGCACGATTATGATTTTCCTGCTCACGCCATCCAATTTTGCCTTCGGAAGGCCGGCATTCAAAACCGAGAGCTGGATTATGTGGTTTTCTTCGAAAAGCCCCTTGTTAAGTTCGAGCGAATTCTGATGACGGTGTTGCAGACCTTTCCCAAATCCCGACGGGTCTTTCAAGAATCGATGATGAGCTGGCTGGGAGAGAAGCTCTGGATCAAGAGCTTAATTAAGGATCGGCTAGGCATCGCTGCCGATAAAATCCTGTTTAGCGAACATCACCTTTCACACGCCGCGAGCGCGTTCTTCTGTTCGCCATATCAAGAGGCAGCCATCCTGACCGTGGATGGAGTAGGTGAATGGGCGACCGCGAGCTACGGAAAAGGGAATGGCACTTCGATCCAGACTCTTAGTGAAATCCGTTTTCCCCATTCCCTAGGCCTTCTCTACAGCGCCTTCACCGCCTTTCTCGGCTTCGAGGTAAACGAGGGAGAATACAAAGTAATGGGCATGGCGCCCTTCGGCAAACCCCGCTATATCGACAAAGTCTACAAGCTTATTCACGTAGAAAAAGACGGTAGTTTTGAGCTCGATATGGACTACTTCTCTTTTCACTATTCTCCCGACCGTACCTTCAACGGAAAGTTCGAAAATCTCTTCGGTCCTCCGCGGCCGGTTGAGGCTTACTTTTTTACCGCGAACAGCGACTATCCCGCCTATTTCGGCGCAAAGCCAGTAAACTATGAAGCCTTAGCCACGCAAAATCAATATTATGCGGATATCGCGGCAAGCATCCAGACGGTCACCGAAGAGGTTCTCCTCAAGATGGCAAATCATCTCTATAAGGAGACAGGCCTGAAGAACCTTTGCATGGCAGGAGGGGTCGCTCTGAACAGCGTGGCAAACGGGCGTATCCTAAAAGAAACTCCCTTTGAGTCCATCTATGTCCAACCCTCAGCGGGTGACGGGGGCGGCGCTATCGGGGCCGCACTCTACGCCTACCACGCGGTTCTCGGCAACCCGCGCAAGTTCATAATGGAGCACGCCTACTGGGGCGAGGAATATAGTCCCGGCGGCATCGAAAAGTTTCTGCAGGAAACCGGTATTCCCTATCAGCGGCGCGACGACGAGGAAAAACTGCTAGAACGGGTCGTGGATCGCCTTCAAGAAGGAGGGGTCGTAGGCTGGTTTCAGGGTCGATTCGAGTGGGGACCGAGAGCATTAGGCAATAGAAGCATCTTGGCAGATCCGCGCAACCCCGATATGAAGGACATCGTCAACACAAAAATAAAATTCCGCGAGCCCTATCGCCCATTTGCTCCTTCCGTGTTAGTGGAAAAAACCAGCGACTTTTTTGATCTGCCGGATCCTGCCGCCCATTACCCCGCGCGCTTCATGCTCTATGTCGTGGACGTCAAACAAGAGAAGAGGGACCTTATACCCGCGGTTACCCATGTAGATGGAACCGGAAGGGTCCAAACAGTCAGCCGGACCATAGCCCCCCGCTTTTATCGTCTTATCGAGCTGTTCGGTGAGGCCACCGGGGTTCCGCTTATCCTCAACACCTCCTTCAATTTGAAAGGAGAACCGATCGTAAGCACCCCTGTGGAAGCCTTCAATACCTTCGCCAAAAGTGGTATGGATATCCTCGTGCTTGAGCACTGCATTATCGAGAAGGATCAACTGCGATGAAATGGTTCGGTACTATTTTGACGAGATTGGGAACTGCGGGAGAGTTGTTACAATTTCTCTGGGAGAGAAAACTCTGGTGGTTGTTTCCCATGATTTTAGTGTTGTTGCTGTTCGGGCTCCTAATGATCTCCGCTCAGACCTCTCCTATTGCTCCCTTTATCTATACCATTTTTTGACCGAGCAATATGAGCCAAGCTGCTTCGTAGGCGCGAATCAGCCCTTGTTTGATCCGAAATATCCCTCTCTTGTATTGAAAAAATTTAGGTGATTGTAGGATGAAGTACCTTAAGAACATCGCGGTTAATGGCTGCCTGTTTTTCTTAGTCGGCTTCATTGGTGTTGTAACTTTGGAGTATTGTACGCGCTGGGCCCTGCCTCAGTACGATCCCAGGGGAGGGCTGGTTTTTCTTTCCGATAAAAAATACCAAGTGAATCTGGGCCCCAAAATGGTGCACCAGCGCCATTTCAAGAATACCGGAGACTTCGATCTTTATGTTGATTTCAATAAGTACGGGTTGAGAGACAAGAAGGACATAGCCCGATCCACCGAGCAGGATTATTTCGCAGTGGGTGACTCTATCAGCTTCGGTTGGGGGGTGGAAGAGGACGAGCGCTACTCTAATCTGCTTCAAGCAAAAATGGGAAAGAATGTCTACAATATCAGTGTCCCCGCTGATTTTGGAGGATATGAGGCTCTTATCCGATATGCCATCGCGCATGGGGCTCGGGTGAAGAAGCTTATTGTGGGCGTGACTATGGAGAACGACCTCAAGGACTACGAAGATGTCGCTTATCTCTCACCGGATCAGAAGCAGCTGTTAGATCTCAGGCGTTGGTTGTCCATTGTCAAGGTCTATTTGACCAGAAAGTCAGCGGCTTATACGGCTATCTCCACTGCTGTTCACCACAACCAGCTTTTAAAGCAAACAGCCATCAAGGCTGGGTTGCTGGTGGAAAATTTGGCGGGTATGGGCAAAAATACCCTTTCGGAACCAATCATTGCCTCCTCTGTCCGAAAGCTGGTGGAATTGTCCTCTCCCTATGAGACCACGATCCTAATTATCCCCTCCCGCGGGCTTTGGGTGGGTGAGAATATGGACATTGAAAGGGCCGTGCATGATCGTTTTGTGGCTGGCCTAAAGCAAGCGGGATTGGACATCGTGGATATGCGCCCGATCTTTGAGCAAACCAGAAATCCTCTCCAATTTAACTTCAAAGAAGACGGTCACTGGAATCCTGCCGGGCACCGCAAAGCAGCCGAAGTTTTAGCAACCCACATTGTGTCCAAGATCGAGCGGCGAAGGCTGAAAAATCTTTCTCAATTAAGGGAGGCTGGCGGAGAGAGAGGGATTTGAACCCCCGGTGCCCTTCCGGGCACACCTGATTCCGAGCCAAGCGCCTTAAACCGAACTCGGCCGCCAGTGATTAGGAAGTTCCTTTTGAGGATCAGCCACTGAGAACTCGAAATCACCGCGGCAACCCGGTCCAGGCCGCCTTCCCCGGCTTTGCCGGAGGTACATGAATGAAAAATCCTAGAGCCACTATGACAACTCGAAAGATGCTGGTAACGGGGGCTGGCGGTATGGTGGGGAGCTATGCGAAAGAGGTCTTTAAGGATTGTCGACTGATATTGACCGACCAGATCGATGGTTTTGCCCACCTGGACGTGTGTGACCCTTCTGCCGTGAGGAAGGCGGTCGCAGATGAGAAGCCTGACGTTGTTTTGCATTTGGCGGCAGCGACCGATGTAGATCGTTGCGAGCAGGATCCTGAATTGGCTTACCGAACCAATGCCATAGGCACCCAGAACATTGCCCTGGCATGCCAAGCGGTGGATGCCGTTCTGGTTTATGTCAGCACGGCGGGTGTTTTTTGGGGCGACAAGCGGGAGCCCTACAACGAATTTGATGTCCCTAGGCCGGCTAATGTCTATGGTCACTCTAAGCTCGCAGGGGAACACATTGTGACTTCCCTGCTTAGGCGCTACTACATTGTGCGTGCCGGCTGGATGATTGGCGGCGGCCGCAAGGACAAAAAGTTTGTCGGCAAGATTACGCGATTGATGATCGAGGGGGCAAATCCCCTCCGGATCGTTTCAGATAAGCTGGGAAGCCCCACCTACGGTAAGGATCTTCTCGCGGGGATCCACAGATTTCTGAAAACCGGTTACTACGGGCTTTACCACATGGTTAACAAAGGTACCTGTACGAGATATGAAGTCGCGCTGGAGATTCGAAAGATTTTGGGGCGGGACGACGTGGAGATGATGCCCGTCTCCTCGGCCTATTTTCCGCTGCCCGCGCCCCGGGCCGATTCTGAGGCGATGCGCAACCTGAAGCTCGAGCTACTCGGCTTGGACGGCATGCGGCCCTGGCAGGAAGCTTTGCGTGAATATCTCACCGGGGAATTATTGCCGTCCCTGACTTCGTTGCGTTAGCCTCTTCTAGATATCCATGATTCCTCGCGTTACCGTTTTGATGCCGGTATACAACGGCATGGCCTACTTGCGGGAGGCCGTGGGGAGCGTTCTCTGTCAAACCTTCACTGACTTTGAGTTCCTGATCATAGACGATGCCAGCACCGATGGCTCCGTTGCGTGCGTCCGATCGTATGGGGATTCCCGGATAACGCTGATTTGCAATGAGCACAACATCGGCCAGGCCCGATCTCTAAACAAGGGCCTCGAGCGCGCACGGGGAGAGTTCGTCGCGCGCCTGGATCAGGACGATGTTTGCCTGCCGAGACGACTGGAGGCGCAAATGCGTTTCCTCCAGTCAAGACCCGACGTCGCGATTGTTTGCTCTTGGGAGCACAGCATCGATGCTTTTGGCCGAAGGATACGTTCCTGGCGGAGTGAGCTCAACAATTACGGAGAGTTCCTCGGGCTTCTGCTTCTAGGGAAGTGTCCGATCTGGCATCCGTCAGTCATGTTTCGCCGGAGCGTGGTCGCTGAACTGGGGGGCTACGACGCCTCTTATGCCCCGGCGGAGGACTTTGATTTATGGGCTAGGCTGGCAACTCGAAGATACAATGCCGCTATCGTGCCTGAGTTCCTCGTGCTTCAGCGGGTTCACGACCATAGACAATCCGTTATCAGCGGGGGAATCCAGACTGAAAACATGCGCCGTGGTCACAGGAAATTAATCGAGGGTTTTTCCCCAGGCGCCGGGGCGGAACTCCTTGCCGAGCTGCTTCGAGCGGAGGATTCATTCTGGAGCCATTGCACCTCAAGAGGCCAATTGAACACTGTATTGTCGAGCCTGGACAGAATGCTTGAAAGCGCAAAGGAGACAGTTGGTCTTTCGCCGGACGAATTTGCAGCCGTTTCGCGAGTCATCTACCGCAGGCTAGGTCTCGGGGCGAAGCACGGTGTAAAGCTCTCGTGGCTTCCTTCCATACTGTTTTATCCCATATTTTTCCTTTTTTCCCCTTTGCTTATTCCGCAAGTGCAGCGCGTTGCATCGGCCTTGCATCAAAAAACTCGCGAGCTCCGTTTTCCAGTCCGTTTTTTCCGCGCCAGGTTGGAGCGGAGAGCCAATCTAAAAAGGGCTTAAGGTTGCTTTAGTCCGGCCAACACGATTTCTTTCTTCACGCCGTCTATGACTGTTTCTGCATCACCGCTTCCTAATGCCCGCCAGCTATTCCAGGCGTTACGGGCCCCTGCCTTTACTGCCGGGGCATGGATTCGAAAGCTTCCAGGACGGACTGCGCGGGTCTATCCTTCGGGCAGGCTCTCTTTAGCTGCGGGCGTCAAGGCTTCTGCGCGACATTCTTCCCGGGAACCTATCACGGTGTGGTTTCCGTCCTATATCTGCAACGAGGCCTTGGAGCCGCTTCGCTGCATGCCGTTGTCTCTTCAGTTTTACCCCATCTTGGAAGACCTCAGTCCCGACTGGTCGATATTGGAGCAACGGGTAGCCTCGGAAAAAGGGCTGCACGTTTTCGTTTTGGTACATTACTTTGGCTTTCCAAATGCGACCAAGCCGGCGCGCGATTTTTGTGACCGGCACAAGATGACGTTGCTGGAAGACGCGGCGCACATGCTTCTTCCCATTCCGGTGATGGGGTTGGGTGACCATATAGTTTTTAGCCCGAGAAAACTTCTGCCGGTTCCCGCTGGAGGGATTCTGATATCGGCGCGCGGTTTGGAGGAGGAGCCGGCCGGGGCGTTGTGGAAAATTCCACTGGCGGGAGAAACCGGGCGGTGGCTGTCGCGGCGCGTCGCCCAACGCATCCTCTTCTCCTGCCATCTCCCCTGGCATTTTTTGTGGAAAAACGGGAACGGCGCGCGTTCCGCTGGCGATGCCGCCGATGGAGCAATTGGGCCGGAAAACTGCGATGGGTTTACCTTGAGACTCCTGAGTATCATGGAGAGAGGGCTGGAAGAAGTCATCGAAAGGCGAAGGGCCCACTACCTGAGACTCCTGGACTGGAGCAAGCAACTGGATCACTGTGTTCCCCTCTTTCCGGCATTGCCAGAGGCCGTATGCCCTTATGTCTTTCCTGTTCTCTTGGAGCATGTAAGCAAGGGGATAGGGGAAAAATTGCGGTCTCAAGGATTTCCCGCTGACCAGTGGCCGGCCCTTCCTCCCGAAGTCCTGGCAGAGCCCAAGAGGTACGAGGCGGCTGTCGATCTCCATCGTTGCCTGCTGCTGCTTCCGCTGCATCAGACACTCACGGCAATCGAGATCGATGCCATGGCACGCGCGCTTTCCGCCAGCCTTGGAAGCAATGGGTAAGCTGGATGCTTCGCTTGATCCATCGGCCCTTCGGGCAGGCGGAATGGACAGATCTGATCTCCGACTTTCAGGACCTCAGTTTGATCCAGACTTGGGAGTACGGGAGCGCCAAATTCAAGACCGGCTCATGGAAGGTCGAGCGCGCGGTTTTTATGGAAGGCCAGCATATTGTAGGAGCTGTTCAGGCTTTGGTCAGGACTATTCCGTGGCTTCAAGGCGGGTTGGTATGGATCAACCGTGGCCCGCTTTGGAGAAGACACGAAGATACAGACTGCTCCATTTTGCTGGAGATGATGAGCCGGCTGCGACAGCACTGGGTGGATGAGCGGCATATGGTTCTACGCGTGGCGCCCCCCAATCGTGAAGGAGAGGTTAGTCTCAGTGCGTTAGAAGGACTCGGGTTTCGCGTTGATGGGAGTTCCTCGAGTTGGGCGTCGGCGAGAATCGATCTTTCCTTTCCGGTTGATCGATTGCGGCAGCAATTACAGCAGAAGTGGCGGAACTGCTTGAATAAGGCGGAGCGATTAGGGCTGGCAGTCGAGTCTGGATCAGAAGACAACCTTCTCAGACTATTTTTGGATGAGTATCGCCAGATGATCGGTGAGCGCACATTGCGCACCAGTGTCACGCCGGATCTGCTCTCCCAACTCCATGCCTTATTGCCCGTCGAGCGAAAACCGTGGGTTTTTGCAACCGGACAGCAGGGTAAAACCTTAGGCGCTGTCCTCATAGCGAAATACGGCGATACTACGGAGTACCTTGCCGGGGCGATTAACGAGGATGGCCGTCGAGTCAATGCTGGCCAATTGCTGCTGTGGCGTGCTGTGTGCGAAATGAAGAGGCAGGGCTATCGCTGGTTTGATCTGGGCGGGATGGATCCGAAGATCACTCCTTCCGGCATCTACCACTTCAAGGCTGGCCTGGGCGGCGTGCCCCACCGGCTGGTAGGCGAAGTCGCGGCGGATGATGGAGGATGGATCAGCAAAGTCATCAACTTGCGGATTCGCAGGGCCCGCAAGGCCGCGGAAAACTGAAACGAGGGTAGGCGCATACGTCCTCTTCGATACCGGGGTGCCAAGTTTCTACTGTTGGCCCGTAAGCTCCTCTCGCGGCTTGAGGGAGGTGCGTCGCCAACGGAATTCCGCATGCTCCTCTTTCACCATATCCCCAAGGAGCAGTGGAACGGTTTTGAGCGGCTTGTGCAGCGTATTTTTGCCAGTCACGCGATCATCACACCGGATCAGGCCGAGGCTATCTTGGAGGGAAGGGTCCCCACGGCCACCAACGGCCGAGTCCCTGTTTTGTTTACCTTCGACGATGGCTTCAAGTCCCAGCTGTTGTTAGCCAAAGAGGTTCTTCATAGATATGGTGTGAAGGGATTATTTTTTGTCTGCCCCGGGCTTTTGACTGTTCCGCAGGGGAAACAGCAGGTGGCCATCACAAGATACATATTCGACGGGCAGCCGTTGCCTCGCTTTGCAGAAGAGCCGGCTCTGCTCTCATGGAAAGACGTAGAAGACTTGGCGGTTTTGGGACATACGGTGGGTTCGCACACCGCGTTTCACCGTAGACTCTCCCAGTTGAGCGCCGGCGAGGTGGAGAGGGAAGTCTTCGGGTCGGCAGATCTGTTGGAAAAACAGCTAGGTCGGCCCGTAACGTGGTTTGCCTATCCCTTTGGAAACATTGAAAGCATCGATGCCTCCTCCTGTGAGGTTATAGGAAAGCGTTATAGGTTTTCTTGCAGCGGGATTCGCGGTCTGAACTCCAAGGCAAGCCATCCTCTCGCCCTACTGAGGGACGAGATGGCCCCTGATAGTCCCGCGGACTATCAGGAGTTTATCCTGCGCGGCGGGCTGGATTTTTATTACCGCAACCGGGCTCGCCGGCTTCATCTCATGGCTAAAAATGCGTATGGGATCCATTAGCAAAAGATGGACATCTTTATAGACCCCCTTTTTTGTGAGCATTACTATCGGGAATTTCCGGTGGTCCTGATGGATATAGGGGCCAGCGGCGGCCTGTCCCAGGCCTGGAGGCGGGCCCAGAGATATCTGCGTGTCATCGGATTCGAACCTGACCAACGGGCCTTCGCCAATCTGGCAAGGTCCGCCGATCCCCAATTGGAGTATTGGAATACCGGGCTTTACAGAGAGAAAGCGGTTTTAGACTTTTATCTGACGAGGAAGCAGGAGGTTTCCTCCTTGTTCAAACCCCATCGGGAGTTTCTGGATGAGTTCCCTGAGCGGGAGCGCTTCGATATCGTAGAAACCACGCGGATACAATTTGATACTCTCGACAACCAGCTGCAGCAACACCGGGTCTCGGACGTGGATTTTATCAAGGTGGACACTCAAGGAAGTGAGTTGGCTGTGCTCGAAGGCTCTCGCGGGATTCTCGCCAGTTCGGTTTTTGGTTTGGAAGTCGAGGTGGAATTCGCCCCTATGTACCAGGGGCAGCCTCTGTTTTCAAATTTAGATAGCTTCGTCAGGCAGTTGGGGTTCCAGTTGTTCGACCTGAAGTGCGGTTATTGGAAACGTGATGCTGGAAAAAGCTATGGCGGAGCAAGGGGACAGCTCATATTTGCCGATGCCTTGTATTTTCGCAGCCCCCAGAGCTTTGGCGAGATTCTCAAGCGAATTGATGAGGGGAGCCGGAGAAAATCCAAGCTTTTGAGGGCCGTATCCGTTTGCATTCTCTACGGTTATTTAGATTACGCTTTGGAATTGTTCGATCGGCTCGGGCACGATTTCAGCGGACAGGAAATCGACCTGTTTAGGAAAAAGATAAAGCGTGAAACCCAGCTTTGGGCGAGGCTACCGTATTTTCCGGGGCGAGGGAAAATTTCAGCTTTGTTGTACGCACTCCACCGGATGGTCAGACCCATCTATAAGGGCTGGGCCGTGATTGAAAGAGAGCTAGGGAATTTTTAAAATCCGCTTGAGAGTCAACCCATTCGACACCCCGCCCACAGGGCGGGGCTTGCTCAGGATTGACGGTGGGCGACATACGAACAACTTGCCTTCGAGCCCTGAGCCTCAGGCCGAAGGGACCCCGTGCACAGCACGGGGCATGAGTCGAACCGTCAAAAACGGATCCCTGTGAAAATTGCCGTTAACGCTTTATCCGTACAGGGAGGTGGGGGATTAACCTTCCTTAAGAATCTACTTCGTCATCTCCTGTTAATCGACAAGGAGAATGAGTATTTGGTCCTTGCCGTAGAGGCAAAGATAGAAGCCCTAGGCATTCATAACAGCTATCCCAACCTGAGAACCTTGATTTATCCGAGCCGAGGGTGGATTGCACGCGGAATGTGGGAGCAGATTTTATTACCATGGGTAATGCGGCGAGAAAGGGTAGATATCCTGTACGCCCCGGGCAATCAGGGTCCGGTATTGTTCTGCTGTCCCTTCGTGGTCTTTATTCAAAATGTCGATCCCTTGATTCGAGAGTTCAAAGGATACCCTCTATGCTTTCTGCTCAAGAGGGAGATATCACGCTTTTTGATGCGCGTCTCCGTTCGGCGGGCGCGAAAGGTCATTGCCGTTTCGGAATATACCCGCCAGTTGATAATGCGTGCCTTTGGATACCCTCAGGAAAAGATTGCTGTAATCGGCCACGGTTTCCCCGAAGAGGCCGATGCGCCGTTCCCTGAAGGAACGACCGTGCTCCAAGAGGTAAGGCCACGCGAGCCCTACTTTCTCGCAGTTTCAACGATTAAGGAGAACAAAAATTACGAGAATCTGGTGCAGGCCTTTGCTGCGGCGTGCGCGCGGCTGCCTGAGTCGATGAATTTGCTCATTGCCGGAGAAGCAGAAGACCAGGGCTGTTTTTCGCGTGTCAACAAACTGGTTCAAGAAAACGGCCTCAACTCGCGGGTCTGTTTCCTTGGGGACGTGGATGTCGGCACGCTTCGCGCTCTTTACAGAGAAGCCGCAGCGTTGGTGTTTCCTTCCAAGAGGGAGTCTTTTGGTTTGCCTCCGCTAGAGGCGATGGCCTACGGTATTCCCCTAGCCGCATCACGGATAGAACCGATTGTAGAGGTTTGCGGAGACGCTGCGTGTTATTTCGACCCGGAGAATAACCAGGAGATGGCAGAGGCGATGGTGGAGATCGTGAAGAATACTGAATTGAGAAAAACGTTGATCGAGCGTGGGCTGGTTCAGGCGAAGTTATTCAGCTGGGAAGCAACAGCCCGACGGACCTTGGCAATTTTTCATGTAGCAGTCTCTGCAGTATGAGTTGGTCGCTAACTCATGTATTGGATACCTTGGCTGTTTGTCCGACCTGCCACGGTCCTTTGGCACAGGCCAAGGATGACGTTATTGTCTGCCAACGCTGTGGGGATTTGTTCCCAGTGAAACATGACATTCCAGTAATGTATAGCCAGCAGCTTACCAAACCACTCCAACTGGAGGTGGACTGGTATGATCAAAAGGCAACAGAGAACGGAGCTCATAGGCCCTCTGGCCATCAGTATGTACATACTAAAGCCAGGTTATCTATTGCTGGTGCCCTTCGAAAACTAGGCTGTGGTGCAACTTCGACCGTCTTGTCAGTTGCGTGTGGGGATGGAGAAGACATGCCGATTATTGAGGTTCTTACTCAGCGAATCGTCGGCATTGATATTGCGCTTGAAGGGCTTCGTATGTTTAGAAGCCGGTACGATTACCCTCTTTTCCAAGGCAATGTGGCTCGAATGCCGTTCCGCGATGGAGCTTTTGATTTTGTGGTAGTTTCTGGGTTGCTCCACCACATCATAGGGTATGATAGCTTAAACCCATATTTGATCGAGGTGGGGCGGGTGGTGCGGCAAGGGGGGGCTGTTGTCTGTGTAGAGCCCAATTCCTTGTATCCTGTACAGTGGGCGTTGGGACCAATCAATCGCGTAATGCAGAGACTACGGCCCGGGTGGAAGGGATTGGTTCCCCATGAAAGACCTATTTCCGCACGATTTATTATGCGGCAATTTACCCAAGCCGGTTTTAAGAACGTTGCTTGTGAAAGCACCACGTTCCTCCATAACAGAATGCCGCTTTGGCTTTGTAAAAAGCTAGCATTTCTAGAAAGTCCTTTCCTCAAAATGCCAGTGTTGAAGCATTTTGGTTGGTGGACCCTGATAACAGCTAAGCGGGAGGACTAAGACCCTGTTTGGGGCCGTTGCAGTAGTATTTATGGGAATACTAACTTTAGCTTTGAGCGTTTTGGGGGGTAGTGTGAAGGCTCTCCCGTGGGTTGCTGAGGAGGTCGTATGAAGGTTCTGGTAGTTGGGGGCGCAGGTTATATTGGAGGTGCTTTGACCGATCTGTTACGGCAGACGAACCACGAGGTAAAAGTCTATGACGCCCTTCTGTACGAGGAGGAATATCGGAAACCAATAAGCTTTATCTACGGGGATATCCGAGATCGTGACACCCTGTTGCCTCACTTGAGGTGGGCCGATGTAGTGGTCTGGATGGCTGCTATTGTGGGGGATGGGGCTTGCGCGCTAAATCCCGGTGTGGCAGTCGAGATCAACCAGCACTCAGTCGAGTGGTTTGCCGAGCACTTTGACGGGCGAATCTTATTTCTCTCTACCTGTTCTGTCTATGGCGCGCAGGATGCCGAATTGGATGAGTCGTCGCGTACCAATCCCCTGTCGGTTTATGCAGCGACTAAATTGGCGGCCGAGAAGTACCTGGAAAAAAAGAACGCGCTGACGTTCCGCCTTGGCACTCTTTTCGGCGTGGGCGATATGTTTTCGCGCATTCGGCTCGATCTGGCGCTTAATACTTTGGTTGTGAGAGCTTGCACCTTGGGAAGGATAACCGTATTTGGCGGAGACCAATTCCGGCCCCTCCTGCACGTGAAGGACGCCGCTCAGGCCATTGTCGAGAATCTAGAGTCCAACCATTCAGGCATCTTCAATCTGCACCGTCAAAATGTTCGGATCGTCGATCTGGCTTTTCAAATTCGCAATCACTTTCCCGACCTGCAAATCGAGCGCACCGAGATGACGTTTCAGGATACGAGGAACTACCGTGTGAGCAGCGAAAAGGCACGCCGTGTTCTAGGTTTCAATCCCACTCACTCGATTGATGATGGTATAGAAGAGATCAAGTCCCTCCTGGAAATGAGACGAATCAAGGATATCAGCAACGTGCGTTATACCAACGACGGCTACCTGGCAAAATTTGGCACTCATCTTTGAGAAGATCGAGCATTAAACCGTGGTGGGGAAGCATATGGCATTACCAAGGATGATCCAGGGAGGGCTTGTTGCTGACGACCGTGGAGAGGTGAGTTTTGTTAATGAATTCACCTTTGCCGGCATAAAGCGTTTTTACGTTGTTTCCAACCACCGGGCCGGTTTTGTGCGTGCCTGGCACGGTCACAAGCATGAAGAGAAATACATCACGGTTGTCAGCGGGGCTGCGGTTGTCTGCGCTGTAAAAATAGATAACTGGGAGCATCCCTCTAAAAAATCAGAGGTGCACCGTTATGTGCTATCAGCGGCAAAGCCCGGTGTCTTGTATATTCCGAAGGGTTATGCGAACGGCTTCATGACTCTTACGAGAGATACCAAACTCATCTTTTTCTCCACGGCTTCCCTGGAGGAGAGTCTGAAAGATGATACCCGT
>Ga0209343_10004390_pt1 | contig 17425 bp, 16 predicted proteins | sample RifCSPlowO2_02_FD_184026 | JGI IMG/M metagenome (GOLD analysis project Ga0209343, IMG submission 184026) | Groundwater microbial communities from Rifle, Colorado - Rifle CSP2_plank lowO2_0.2 (SPAdes) (version 2) | ecosystem: Environmental > Aquatic > Deep subsurface > Groundwater | place... | reverse complement strand
TAATATCTCATCCAATTATAAAGAACATTGTAGTGGAAAAAGTCAGCTGTTTGAATTTAATGTACCAGATGCATTACCAAAAATTGAAACAAATGAATACCTGTTAACTCAACTATTAAATAATTTGTTAGATAACGCAATAAAATATACACCAAAGGGTGGCAAAATAGTTTTAAAGATAGCTCCCATTAATAAATCTATTCAATTTGAAATATCGGATACAGGCATTGGTATACCTCAAGAACATATCCCGCGTATTTTTGAAAGATTTTATCGCGTTGATCCTGCACGCTCAAGAGAGATGGGTGGAACAGGACTCGGACTCTCTATTGTTAAACATATTGTAAATTTACACCACGGCAATATCAAAGTTGAGAGTACTATCGGCGTCGGAAGTAAATTTATAATTATATTACCACAGCAACAACCAAAATACACAATTTAGCTAAAGACTATGGAACTCATTATTGAAACGTTAGAAAGTCTTATATATATATACGAAGAAGTATTCTGGCTCAAGGAATGCTTTACAACTATAAAATCCCTGTTAGTTTTTCTTTTCGTTTGGTGGATAGTCAGACTGGAATACAGGGCTGAATTAATCTTATATTTGGGTACGCTAATAGGGGTACTTTGTGTTTTTTTAGGCGATATTGGATATTGGAGCGACAATGACGTGCTTAAACTCATCGCACCAACTTCTTTATTTTTACTAATGTATAATAAAAATAAAGATAGTGATTCTCTACTATTCATATTCCTTATACCTTACTTTATTACATCTTATGAATTTTACAGGAGTTTTCAATATGTGGCTATGTCTTTATTATCACATATATTGATTATTTCATGCATTATCATCGCCAAAGAAAATATATATGTTTCCCTTATTATAAGTTCGGTAATTGGTATACTAATTAATTACATAGGCAATAATTATCCACCGGGCACCAATGATATCCTTATTAATCCTGCTTTTATAACACTAGCTGTTAAGGGATTGGAATTATATACAAAAAATTACAGATACACAGATTTTTTGAAGTCTTTCTGGATCACACTCTTGTGTTTTGCCTATTTCGGAAGCTGGGCATTTCATTACGCAAAACCAGTCTGTCCTATTTATAAACGTTAATGTAATTATCAAAATAGTCAAATAAACAATTAAGGCTCTTGCCTTGATACGAATAATGCCTTACCTGTAATTTAAAGAAATGCACTTTCTATGGAATGCAAAGTTTTAAACAAAAAAGAATTTATTGATAAAAATAATGAAAGTAACTTCTGAAATAATCTTGTCTTTTAGACCAAATATTTTGCAATACTGGCTAAGATTGTCTATTCTAGCATTTTCAATTTTGCTCGCTTTTGGTTTATTTGGTATAAAATCAATTACAGGCATCTGTATATCTTCAATCAGCATCCCGCTTGCTATTTACATACTTATCGTGGTATTTACAACAAAATGTATAATTACACATAATGGAGTTTTGATTACAAATAACCCGTTTTCAGGAACACCTAAGGAAATAAACTATGCTGATATAAATAATATTTCGGTAAAACAGGGGGCAATACAAAAATTATTAAGAATTGGAAATCTATCAATAAAAACAGAACAATTCAGCAAATCGTTAAAAGGAATTAAAAATCCACACAAGATTAAAGAACTTATTAACAATGAGAAAACATCATATATAGAAAAACGCACTTTATTAAGAAAAATATTATAAAGCCTCTTGCATAAACACGTTTTTTTATTGGAATAATATAATTGCTATTACAAACTGCTATCAGTTTTGAACTGTATGATACCGTTGTCCAAATAACTAAAAAAATGAACTCAATATCCTTACGATCAATAAGATAAAAATATTCTTGGCTTCTCTTCCGATTCTAACAATATCAGGACTTCAACATAAGGCTTTACCCGAAGATTACAAATTATTAACCGGGGTTATTCATCTTGACTCAAGTGTCAGCGGTGAAAGTACGGAATATAACCCTTGAGAAAATTAATCAGAAAGGTCGTGGGAAAAGGCTCTAGGAGAGTTTATGTCAATCAAAGAAAATCTGGAACTTGTAAAACAAAACATTGCTGACGCCGTTACAAAGGTCGGCAAAAAACCAGAGGATATCATCCTTGTTATGGCGACAAAAACTGTTGACCCTGAACGGATACGTGAAGCCATCCATGCCGACGGTCGTATTATCGGAGAAAATAAAGTACAGGAGGCGTTAAAAAAATATGAGGTGCTCAAAGGTGAAAACGCTGAATGGCATTTTATAGGACATCTCCAGACAAATAAGGTAAAGGATGTGCTGAAGTTTGCAAGTATGATTCATTCGGTTGACCGCATGTCCCTCGTTGAAAAATTGGACCAACGATTGCGGCACGATGGCAGGTCAATGGATATTCTAGTACAAATTAATACCTCATATGAAGAAAGCAAATATGGTATTGCCCCGGAAGAGGCAATTTCATTAGTAAAGCAAATAGCCAGATACGATACTCTAAAAATTCGCGGTCTCATGACCATTGGTTTGTTTACAAAGGATGAAGTAAAAATACGTAAGTGCTTCAAACTGTTAAAAGAAATAAACGATAAAATCATTAAGGAGGGCATTGACAGAGCAGAGATGAAATACCTTTCAATGGGTATGTCGGGCGATTACCAGATAGCAATTGAAGAAGGCGCAAACATGGTGCGCATCGGCACGGCAATCTTCGGTGCCCGTCCTACCCCTGATGCCTATTACTGGCCATCCGAAAAAACAGATGCAGACAGGGAATAATAAATTAAACATTGAATTTACAATAGGACGCAGATTTACGCAGACAGGCACAGCAAAAGTATGATGGGTTAGGGAAGGTGACTCCATCATTAATTTCGTTAATGATACTCCGCTTTACTCAATTTTATATGTTTATGCCCTGAGTAATAAGGCATGTGCGCAAAGACCCGCGCCAAAGGTTACCATCACGCACCAATCGCCAGTCTTCATGCCGCCGTTATTCAAAATCTCCTGCAAAACGAAATACACCGTCGGCGATGACATATTCCCGTATTTAGCCAACACATTACGAGTAGCCTTAATGTGCGACTCAGGAAGGTGCAATTCATCCCTTATTGCATTAATCACCTTTTCACCTCCGGGGTGAAATGCCCAGTGGCTTATATCCCTGGTTTCCAATCCCGCAGATTCCAGAAGGTCATTAACCACGGTGGCAGCCGCCTTGCTTGCCACCGCAGGTAATGATATTGATAGTTGGTTGTGAAGCTGTCCATTTTTATATACATACCTTATATCTTCACGAGCGCAAGTATCGTAACGGCTGGACGCGGCAATTAATGTCAATCCAGCCGGGCGGCGCCATAGTACAGAAGCCGATGCTCCATCCGCAAAGATTGCATTTGAAACAATAAGGCTTAAATCATCCGCCATCTGGAATGTAGCGCTGCAAATTTCCACCGATACGCTCAACACCACACCATCACCATGCCCGTCTAACATATCACTGCACATTTGTAAATTCGGTATAGCGCCACCGCACCCGCTTCCGACCAGATCGTGTGCGCGTATCCGTTCTGACAAACCTAATCTCTCTATAAGATATGTTGAGATGCCCGGGCATATATAGCCTGTACATGTGTTGACCACCAACCCCGTCACATCAGAAGCATCCCGTTTCGCCTGCGCTAACGCCTTTACTATTGCCTGAGACGCCAGCTCCACCGCCCATTTTGTGAAACGGGCAATACGGATATCCGGGTGTTCATCCACAAGGTTTTCAATCGCATCCACCGCCAGATGCCTGTGCAATACGCTCGGATGAGAAAATACCTTGTGCATAACCTTTAGACTTTTCCGGCTAAGTTTATCTGAATAATATTTTTTGAGAAACGCCTCTGCCTGTGGCTGTGTAACGCTATACGTAGGCGTAACAACCGATGTCGCCGTTATCCGTGTATTGTTGCGCGGATAGTCTGCAGTTATGTTTTTATCGTTAATAGCCATTAGTGTTTCTGAAATTTATTCTCACTTTTGTTCATACCTCATTATACGTTCGTCTTCACATATTCATTCCCAGGAACCTGAGAGTGCGCCGTACTGAGCGCGAATGTTTCCAGAGAGGAGGCCTGACGCCAAGCTTATACGCTAACCGATTTAACTTCGGCAGCAGTGAAAGGCCAATTGCATCTGAACCAATATAGTTCATGTGCTGCGCAAGCGCAACCCTCACTGTATTCGTCAGCCATTCGTAATCAAGCGCAGGAGAGATATAAAAAACCGGCTCCAGCATTTCCTGCGGGGAAAGAATTAATATACCCTCTTTTCTGGCTATGTTCTCAAGTTCAGTCCCCGGATAGATGCGCACTCCTATGTTAAAAAATGCCGCGTCGCCGGGACGTATACACCGTTCTGCAAATTGTAAAGTTTCGCAAACAGTCTCCTCTGTTTCACCAGGACCGCCAAGCATAAAGATCCAAATACATGGCATTCTGTGACGTCTTACCACATGCGCTGCATTATAAACATCGTTAGCAGTAAAGCCTTTATTAAGCTTTTTTAAGACGACGTCAGAGGCGCTTTCTACCGTGATACCAATAGCGACAAAACCAGCCCGTTCCATTGCTGTAAGGAGGTTATCATCAACAAAAAGCGGGTTCAATTCAATGCTTTGAAGGCGCACCTCTGGCTGAACCCTGGCAATACCTTCACATACTGCCATCGCATGTTCATAAGGAGAATTAAACACATTATCAACAAATTCAATATCCCTCAGCCCTTTTTTAGCAAGGTATACAATAGCGTCAACTACAGAATCTGAGTTACACAAACGATAGTCATGCCCCTCAATTTTCCTATATGTACAATACACGCACCTGAAATGACATCCGAGTTTTGTTTGGATTGGCACTGTGGACAGCCTCGTTAAATAATCCTTGATACAAATCCATCTGGAAAAATCAGGCACTGAACAACCATCTGAAAAACGAGATACGTAATTTGTATTACTTTTAAATACACCATTTCCAAGCCATGCTATGCCGTCTATACATTCAACTACGCCTCCACTGGAAAACGTCTCTAACAATCCAGGGAAGACAATCTCGCCATCGCCTATTACCGTATAATCCGTTCCTGTATATCGGAGCAGTTCCTCCGGCATAACTCCAACCGCTGCACCGCCAAGCACAATGATTGCCTGCGTCCTGCTTCGTACTAATTTAACCATCGGCACTAAATCACTGAAAAATGCCATCGGGTGCTGCATGTCATTGTTGTCAATATTTCTAACGGAAAGGCCCACGACGTCAGGGGTCGCTTTACTAAGTTCTGATTCCAATGCGCATACGGGGTCGTGCTCAAACAGTAAATCTAAAAATCTTACATGATAACCGGCTTTTTCAATAGACTCGGCAACCAGGCACGAACCCAGAGGTATAACAGGCACTGGGTTACAATATCGGTTGGTATTAACAATAAGGACGTTCACATTTCGTATCTGTTAAAGAAATGAAGATCGGATTAAACAGTTTAAATTTCCATGGGCTTCTATTGCCTTTAACCCTATCATAAATTAAAAAAGTCTGGACTTATATTTTATGCTACGACTTTTTCTGTAAGAGAAGACCTATCTCGGCAAGACGGCGACCAAGCGCACGACAAACCGTTGCTTCCTGTAAATCAATTTCACGTTTACTCTCCTGCCCTGCCAGATGGCTTGGCCCATATGGCGTGCCGCCGGATTGCGTTGTAAGAAGTTCCTGCACGGAATAAGGCACCCCAACAATAATCATTCCAAGGTGTAATAAGGGTGCCATGAGCGTCAGGGGGGTCGTTTCCTGCCCGCCATGCAGACTCGCTGTAGAGACAAAGATACCAGCAGGTTTACCCTCCAATGCACCGGCAAACCACAACGGCGTGAGTTGATCTATTTGATTTTTCAACTGCGCAGACACATTCCCAAACCGTGTCGGCGTGCCAAAGGCAATTGCGCCCGCCTCTTTGAAATCATCAAGGGTAACCAGTGGGACGTCTTTTTGCATTTGCCTGCCAGCCTTCATGTCTTCATGCGATTCAATTACCGACTGAGGTATTAGTTCAGGTACTGTACGAATCGCCGGCTCCGCACCCTTCACCTGTCTGACACCTTCAGCAACAAGCTTTGCCATTTTATATACATTGCCATACGTACTGTAATAAACAATAAGCACCTTCATACCCTTTCCCTCCAAAACGCATTTTATTTTTTGACAGCCGCCTTACCAATATTCTATTAATATACGTTCATGCATTCCATGAAAAATTAAATAATGATTATTTATTAGACAGGGAAATTTGAAACTTTGAGGAAGAAATTATGAAAATAAGTTAAAAGAAATATAATAAATATTCAAGACATAATAAATTTGCTTATTATCAAAAACGTAGCATAATGTAAGCATCAAAATCTTAATAGTATAGAGACTGGTTTTAAACCTGTCGCTACGAAATTAAAAATGAACAACAATAAATTTCAGGGAAAATATCGTATTGATTCAATACGTCTTAACGATTTTGACTATTCTAAGAACGGTGCTTATTTTGTAACGATTTGTACGAGGAATAATGAGTACATTTGGGGTAATGTTAATGATCAGTTAATGAACATGACCAGACAAGGAGAAATTGTCAAGGAGTGTTGGTTAGCTTTACCTTTGCATTATTGTAATTGTACATTAGATGAATTTATTGTTATGCCAAACCATGTCCATGGGGTTGTTATTATCAACAATGATATTATAGAAACAAGTTTCAAACAAGATAATATAGTTGCAGAGACAGGTTTAAAACCGGACACGGTAGTCGTAGAGACAGGTTTGAAACCTGTCTCTACAGTAGGAAGGGTAGCAAAACCATATTCATTATCGGAAATAATACGTGGATTTAAAACATTCTCTGCTCGCAAGGTAAATGAATATCAAAACACCAGAGGAAAACCGTTTTGGCAGGAACGATTCTATGACCGCATTGTAAGAAATGAAGATGAATTAAATCGTATTCGGCGTTATATTGTCGAGAATCCATTGAAATGGGAATTAGAGAAGAATAACCCCGAAAATATATGCATAGAGACAGGTTTGAAACCTGTCTCTACAATACGGTTGCAAAAACAAGGAAATTTTGACGAATGAAGGCTGTTATTAAAAGGAAACGTTCAAAGGGATTGGAATATAAAGATGTTCCTGTTCCAAAACTTGGACTACGAGACGTGTTGATTAAAGTCCACATTGCTTCTATCTGCGGCACAGACGTCCATGTCTATGATTGGACGCGTTGGGCGCAATATCGCCTTACCCTGCCTCGTATTCTGGGTCATGAATTTGTCGGACACGTTACAAAGATTGGCGGGGAAGTGACCCACGTAAAGGTTGGAGACCGGGTCTCTGCTGAAAGCCACATTACCTGCGGACATTGCTATCAGTGCCAGAATGACAATGCTGAGGTATGCAGAAATTTTCAACTCCTCGGAATGGATCGCGATGGCTCTTTTGCTGAATTTCTTGTTCTGCCCGAACACGTCATCTGGAAAAACAACCCTAATATCCCCGACGAATGGGCAACCATCCAGGAACCATTTGGAAATGCGGTTGATACCGTTCTTGCAGAGGACGTCTCGGCGAAAAAGGTCTTAATCCTCGGCGCAGGACCAATTGGACTGTTTGCTACTGGTATTGCCAAGGCATGCGGCGCCTCGTTGATAATCGTCTCTGATCCCAACAACTACCGGCTGGCTATCAGCAAGAAAATGGGGGCGCATATTGCAATAAATCCCAGAAAAAAAGACGTCGTACAGACAGTGCTTGACGCCACAAAAAATATCGGCGTGGATGTGGCGCTGGAATTTTCAGGAAGCACTCAGGCGTTAAACCAGGGTTTCAAGACGATTACCCCTGGTGGCAGAATCTCTATTTTAGGTATCTACGAGAGGCGTGTAAATATTGATCTGAATAAAGACATCATATTTAAGAAAATTCGTATTTATGGTATTACTGGCCGCAAGATATTTTCCACATGGCATAAGACCTCTCGTTTTCTTTCATCAGGCATTGTTGACCCAAGCCCTGTCATTACCCATCGGTTTGCATTAAAGGACTACGAAAAGGGAATGAAACTCATGAAGGATGGTAAGTGTGGAAAGGTTATTTTAAATGTTTAGAGAGGTTATTTAGCCACGAATTTACACGAACAGACACGAATATTTTTCAAAAAATCTATAATTCTGTTTATCTTCAACTCAGCAACAATATCTAGAAGAATTTGGTTGAGAAAATGCTGCAGAAGGCTTATATATAAGCATTGGAGGAATATTATGAAAATCAAGATTGTAGTTCACAAGGCGGAAGAAGGAGGATTTGCCGAAAGAAAGGCAAAGAGGTTTTATAGATTTATACATTTATACATTTCGAAGCAATGAGCAAAGAAACATCGCTGTTGAATATGTAATATAAACATATTACAATTGTAATGTAAATATATTACGATTATGGACATTTCTAAAATATTTAAATCAAGAACCCGAAAAGAATTATTCCGGCTCTACTTTACAAATCCTGATAGTGAATACTATTTAAGAGAATTAGAGCGCATCCTGGATACCCCTGTCAGTATGATCCGTAATGAGCTTGTGAATCTGGAAAAAGATGGGATGTTTATATCCAAAAAGAAAGGTAATTCGATATACTATTCCCTTAATAAAGGCTATCCCTTATTTGATGAATTAAAAAGTATTGTATTTAAGACTGTTGGTATTCAGGGACTATTAAAAGAGGCTTTTAAAAAAGTTAAGGGTATTGAGGCTGCCTTCATCTTTGGTTCATTTGCCAAAAAAAAGGAGGCAGTTGGAAGCGATATTGACTTGTTTATTGTCGGCAAAATTAATGAAACAATGCTATTAAGAGAGATAAAAAAACTTGAAGAAGCTCTAAAAAGAGAAATAAATTACAGCGTATTTGAAAGAGCAGAGTTTAAAAAGAAAGCCAAAGAAAAAGATTCGTTTATAATTGACCTTCTTGAAAACCCTAAGATATTTATCGTGGGCAGCGAAGATGACCTATAAGAAATTTACAGAAGACTATTTGGCGAAGGGACTGATTAAAAAGCAAAGACCTGATTTAAAAACAAAGGAGAAAGGATTATTGGGATAAATTTGGTATCACAAATTGTGATTCTAGATCGGAGGCATATATGAAAGCTCTTGTGCCGGTGGAAGTGATTGAGAGAAAAATATATTTGATACGGGGACAGAAGGTCATGCTGGATAAGGATCTTGCCATTCTTTATTGTGTAAAACCGATACGATTAAGAGAACAAGTTAAACGGAATATAAGACGTTTTCCAGATGATTTTATGTTCCAATTGAATGAAAAGGAGATCGACAGCATGGTATCGCAAAATGCGATACCATCGCGTAAATACCTTGGAGGATATCAGCCTTATGTTTTCACTGAACAAGGAGTTGCAATGCTTGCTACTGTTTTGAATAGTGAAAGAGCTGTGCAGGTCAATATTGCTATTATGCGTGCTTTTGTCAAGCTCAGGGAAATCCTCTCCATCAACAAAGAACTTGCTCATAAATTAGCAGAGCTTGAAAGAAAAATAGAAAGACACAATGAGGAAATAAAAGTCATTTTTGACGCCATCCGTCAGCTAATGGCGCCGCCAGAACCAAAGGAAAAGAAAATCGGGTTTCGTGTAAGAGAAAGAGGCGTAAAATACAGGACATCAAGGCATAGAAAAACAAAGCAATAGCATGATTGGGGCAAGGACGATGACCACGAAAAAAGATAACAATCTAACCAAAGAAAACCTTCTTGCCGGGATTGAGCGGTTAATGAAAGATTTAAAACTTTTTCTTTGTGCCCTTCGTTTCTTTGTGGTTAAAATCCTTTTGGTTGCAGCTTTAGGGCTTTAAAAATCATAAAAGAAACCGGAATAAAGGAAATGCCTGATTATTCGGGAATAAATTAATGGCAGATGTTCATAACAAGAAAACCAGAAGTTATAATATGTCAATGATCAGGAGCAAGGACACAAAGCTGGAAATCATTGTCAGAAAATTTCTCTTTGGGAATGATTTCAGATATAAACTTTATGACAAAACATTGCCCGGTAAGCCAGACTTTTTAATAAATTCATCTTATAATTTTTTATTTCGCATAAAGGATAAGTGGTAATATACATAGAATATTTATGTCCTTAAAAGATAAAGCATATCGTTTATTTGAATACATAAGTCATGTTTACTCCATTGACCTTCCGGTTGACCGTGATGTGACAAGATATGATGCAGAACTCTGGTGGCAAGCAGGTATTACACCGTCTTCCCAATGCAAAATTAAAGAATTCAATTCTGGAAGTAACAATACAGACATAAACGATCAAAAGGAGACGGTGGAAGAAGATGTTTGGCTTTCTGTAATCAAACGTAATTATGATGATCCTCCAGAATTACCCTTTGTGTTAAAAGACTGGATTGACCTCTCTACAAACCCTACAAAATCTCCTTCACCAAAACCCTCAATTCTGAAAACGGTTAACTTTGAAGACAACAAAAAGCGTGTAAAGGCATTTGAAGATTATGTCAAATTATGGGAAATATCAAAGGGAAATAATGAAAAAGCGCCTGTAATACCAGAAATTCTTTCTGATTGGATTGATAAGACGCAACCAGAAGATAAACCGCCTGTTTTTATTGCTAAACGCGAACTTGAAGAAAGTTTTGAAGATGATAAAACTCGGTTGTCTGTATTTAAGGACTACGTGGAAGGACAGTGGAAATCGTGGTCTGAAAGGGTATTGCCTTTATTTAAAGCAAATATGCTTTACGACCAGTTATTATCCTTACATCAAAGACTTAGCGTAGAGGGTGATCGTATAGAAATTGTTTGGGGACATCTTTTTCTTGCATGGGAACATAGTTCTGGAACTGTTATTTATCACCCACTTATGCTAACACCTATAAATCTTACATATACCACTGAGAGGCGAAATATCACATTATCTCCAAGCCAAACAACTCCCACAAAATTCGATTTGGACTGTTTACTCAATCTTGATTATCTCCTTAAGGATGAACTGTTAAAATATGCCAGAATCGTAAATAATTCTGAATCACCTCCTGACGTATGGAGTCATAATCAGATGCGCGGATTAGCATCTACAATTACAGGATATCTCTGCAAAGAAACTCTTGAGAAAACAAATCTTTATACTGAAAACCCGATTTCTCAGCCATCTATGGCTTCATATCCTGTAATTTCTAATGCCCCTGTAATCTTTGTGCGAAAGATAACGCGTCGTTTATGGGTAGACGACGCTAGAAAAGTTGCGGAATCTATTTATAAAGGAATCGAAATTCCTCCTTTTATACGTGCCCTTGTTGCAGATTCACACACAAATGAATTACCAAATCCAGAGGATTATATTGATTCTGACAGGATTGACGAAGACGAAGGAGAAAATTTACTTCCACTCGAATATAATGACCAACAAAAAGAGATTGCAGAAAAATTAAAAAACCATTTCGGGGTGCTTGTGCAGGGGCCGCCCGGTACAGGCAAGAGTCACACTATAGCAAATATAGTAAGCTCGTTGCTTGCGCGCGGGAAAAGAGTGCTTGTTACAAGTCAGACCGAAAATGCGTTAAAAGTACTGCGCGATTCTATTCCTGCGTCTATTAGAAGCCTTTGTGTAAGTCAATTGGGTAATGATACAAAGTCAAAAGAGCAATTAAACGAGGCGGTTGTTTTTATAGGTAAACGCCTTGCCGAAAGGAATAGTCTATCAATTGAACAAAAAATTCAGCATTTACGAAAAGAACTGAAAGCTATACGTGAGGCAGAATCAATACTTCGCAATCAAATCAGGGATTGGGCTGAAATAGATTCAAAACCTATTACGATTGACAGTGAAACCATTAGCGCACATCGCGCCGCAAAGGAATGTTCTGAAAATGAAGCAAATCACTCATGGTTTCCTGACAAGATTTCCCATGATATAGCGCCGCCATTAATTCAGGACGAATTGTTGGAATTATGCGCACTCATCCAGACAATTTCACCATCGGATAGAGAATCCTGCCTTCAATATCTTCCACCCAAAGAGAACTTGTTACCTCCCGAAGTTTTTTCTAAAAAGGTTTTTGAATTAAAATCGCTTGTGTCATTGGCTGCCGAAACGGAAAATTTACGTCTGGAGTGGGGATGCCGTCTCAGTCAGGCACAACTAAATGATATTACTAAGGCAATAGAAATATTTGAAAAGGCATTATCAGATTTACTAAAACTTGTTGACTGGCAAGCTAAAATACTAGATTTGATGGTGGTAGAAGAATTTCAGGATACCTTCTGGCGAGATTCTTTTAATAAATGCGTATCTTACAGGGATGCAGCCAGGAATGCCTACAAATTAATGCACGGATGCGAAATAACTTTTAGTATCAAATTATTACCAACCGAATTGGATATTGATGCATCATTTGAAGAATTACGAAAGGTTGTTAAAAAGGGGAAAAATCCAGCAAATTGGATGACAAGAATGGGATTGTCAAAATCGGCCAAATTCATTTTTGATATAATAAAAGTTGACGGTCATTGTCTTACTATAGAAGAAAGAATTACCGTGGCTCAATCTTATCTTTCTTATGTAAGACTTCTCAAGAAAATTCGTGTTACTTGGAACCTGACTATCACGACAATTATAAATGGACCTGATCTGGATATTGAGTCATCAATGCCCCTTGCTCATATAGATGATTTGATTAAACAATTCTGTTGTGTGATAGAGTGGAAAGATAATTATTTTAAGAAAATAAAAGACTCTATTTTACCTCTTGGCTGTCCTGATCAAAGTATTCATACGCAATCTGATATCGAGAAATATCTCAAGATTTTACAAGGTCAGTCTGCATTAATTGAGAAACAAAACATAGATCGACAATTTGATGAATATGTTAACCGTCTTGTTTCAGAATCTAAGAAAGAGAATGCGCATGATATCTGGAAAAAACTTGCTGAGGCTGTTAAATTTCGCTCTATTGATGGTTATGAGCAACTTTATAATGAAAATTTACGCCTGTTACAGTTAGAAGGCAAGGTTCAAAGGCTTGAGTGCCTGGCTCGTAAACTCAAAGTCATTGCTCCTAATTGGTTTAATAAACTCGAAAAAGAAGCGCAGAAAATCGGAACTCAGGCATTGTCGAGGGATTGGGCAATTGCATGGCGATGGCAACGTCTAAACACATGGCTGTGTAGTCTCCATAATCGGGAAAGCGTTGATACTCTTCAAGATCGTCTTGAACGTGCGAGAAGAAAAGAACGCGAACTCATTACAGAATCGGTTGCAACATTAACATGGAAAAGACAGTTAGTCAATGTGGAAGACCATCATTACAGCGCATTAACTGCATGGAAGCGTGCAATGGATCTGTATGGGAAAGGCAAAGGCAAAAATGCTCATCGTTATTTAAAAGCCGCAGTCAAAGCCATGGTTGATGCCGTTGGGGCTGTGCCGGTATGGATTATGCCATTACACCGCGTTGTACAATCATTTCAAGCTGAACCTGGTATTTTTGATGTAATTATAACAGACGAGGCGAGTCAATGTGACCTGCGTTCATTGCCGGTACTTTATAGAGGAAAGAAGGTTCTGGTGGTTGGAGACCCCGAACAAATTAGCCCATCATACATTGGGATAAAGAGGGAAAAGGTATTTGAGTTAATGAGACAATTTCTTTCAGACATACCGCATGCTGAAGTAACATTTACTATAGATAATAGCCTTTATAATATCACTCAATCTATTCCTCGCATGGATAGAACCCTCCTGACAGAACACTTCCGATGTGTCCCTGAAATCATAGAATTCAATAACCATCTATGTCCCAGCTATGGAGGCAGGCTCGAACCCCTTCGTCAGCCAAACCCACACGAGAGGTTAGAACCTTCGATCAAGACAATCTTCGTGGAAACCGGTTTTAAAAATGATAACGAAATCAACGAACCAGAAGCAGAAAGATTGGTTAAGACGCTCGTTGAGTGCTGTAAAGATGAACGTTATGCAAGTGGTGGGAAAAACAACCGCAAGCGGACTATGGGTGTTGTATCACTATTAGGTGAAAAACAGGCAAAATATATTTCTGAGTTAATTGCTCAGCAGATTAATGAGACCGAGAGGGAAGAACGAAGGATTATATGTGGTGATGCCTATGCCTTTCAGGGAGACGAAAGGGATGTTATGTTTCTCTCGTTAGTGATTGCTCCAAATGCCCCGTTTACAGCATTAGCTAAAGAGTCTGACCGACAAAGATTTAATGTTGCTACAAGCCGCGCCAGAGACCAGGTATTTCTGTTTCATTCTGTGAGATTGGAAGACATCAGGAATGATGAATGTATGAGGTACAAACTCCTTAGTTGGTACCTTAATCCACCAATTGCGAAAATGGAGGCAGGAATCGAGATTTTAAAACAAAAGGCAGAAAGTCCTTTTGAAATTGAAGTAGGAGAAAGGATTATAAAAAGAGGTTATACTGTGATTCCACAGTACCGCCCATTCCCAAGTGACTTCAACTATAGGATTGATCTCGTTATACAGGGAGATAAAAACCGTGTTGCGGTTGAATGTGATGGAGACCGTTGGCATGGCATTGAGAAATGGGAATATGACCAACAACGTGAAGGTCAATTACGCCGTGCAGGCTTGAAGTTCTGGCGTATCAGTGGCAGTGCATTTTACAGAAATAAGGAAAAGGCTTTAACGGGTCTCTGGAAATTTCTTGAGGCCGAAGGGATCAAAAACTCCCTATAGTATCTGAAACTATTATTTCCGGATTTACACTTGCTCAATAAGGAGCAATTTATCAATTACTGTTTGAATCCAACAAAGCAATTGCAGTCTATATATCAGGCAACAGTTGTCTATAAGGGATTACGAGTACAAAAGCAGTTTAGCAAAAATAGAGGCTAGATAATCATAGTTCGTTGATTTATATGAACAAATTAGATTTTATCACAGAAGAATTAGAGAAACTGAAGGAGACTGGACTCTTTATTAATATCCGCACGATCGAAGGGCCACAGGGGGCATGGATTACGGTGGATGGAAAGAAGGTCTTAAATCTCTGCTCGAACAACTATCTCGGATTTGCCAACGAACAGCAGTTAAAGTCTTCTGCACAAAAGGCTATTGAAACGTATGGTGTGGGTCCTGCTGCGGTACGGACTATTGCCGGAACAACAACACTCCACAAGGAACTCGAACGAAAACTTGCACTCTTTAAGGGAGTTGAAAGCACGATAACATTTCAATCGGGATTCTGCGCAAATCTCGCCGTTATTCCCGCAATCGTTGGTGAAGGGGATGTTGTCTTCTCTGACGAACTAAACCATGCAAGCATTATTGATGGCGGTCGTCTTTCTAAGGCAAAGATTGTCCGCTATGGGCACTGTAACCCCAAAGACCTTGAAGCGAAGATTTCCGAAGAAAAGAATGCCAGGCGTAGGCTTATTATCACCGACGGTGTTTTTAGTATGGAGGGAGATATTGCGCCGTTGCCGGAGATTGTAAAGATTGCCGATGAATTCGGGGCAATTACGATGGTTGATGATGCGCATGGAGAGGGTGTGTTGGGGCGGGGCGGCAGGGGCATTGTAGACCACTTCAATCAGCACGGCAGGGTTGATATCGAGGTTGGTACGATGTCAAAGGCATTCGGCGTTGTGGGTGGCTACATAGCAGGGAGTAAAAAATTAACGGATTATCTGGCACAAAAGGGACGTCCATTCCTTTTTTCCAGTGCTGTAACAGCCGCCGACGTGGCGGCTTGTATCACAGCAGTGGATACCCTCAGTGCTTCAGATGCCCTCGTCAAACAACTCTGGCAAAATACTGAATTTTTTCAGGAGAAAATAAAATACGCTGGATTCAACATTGGTAATACAAAAACGCCTATAACACCAATTATACTTGGTGACACAAAGGTTGCCAGAGATTTCAGCAGGATGCTATTTGAAGATGGCATCTTCGCGCAGGCTATTGGATATCCCACTGTACCAATAGGCAAGGCGCGTATCCGTGTGATGCTATCGGCTATACACAGTAAGAAAGACCTTGCCTGGGCGATAGAACGTTTTGAAAAGATTGGAAAGGCATTGGAGGTGATTTAACAAAGACACTCATTTCAATTGATTTTTTGAGAAAAACAATTTAGCATAAATAAAGTATTTTTATATCGTTTTTCTCAGAAATTTATTAATGTGTTATGGTTAAAAAATCAATCATTACTATATTATTATTGTCTTGTATAACCGGATGTGGAAAAGGTGAAATTGAAAGCATAGAAAAAAACCTTGCCTCTCCAGAGGTTAAACAAACCCATCCAACCGAAGGACTTGAATTTATCAAGAACGAGCAGGGCTTTATAGTGCATATGAAGGATATCAAGGTACTGTTAAAGCATCTATCAGATTCGATTAATAAACTGGACTGGGATTCCATTAAACATGATACAAAGAAACTTAAAAACTCCAGCCCTGTAGCATTCACAGGTTCAAATAAAGAAGACATGCCTGTAGAATTTATGAATCTTGACGTCAAATTTCACATGAGCGCACTGGAGTTAATCAGCGCAGCACAGGAAAATAATAAAGATAGGGTAACCGCTGCATTTTTCAAGGTGGTGAATAGCTGTGACGAGTGTCACGCCAAGTATAATCCAAAAGAAACGTCCACCTCGTGGTTCCAGTAGCGTTGGACAAACTGTACAACCACAAGTATATTGTTGTTAGTGATAGAACATATCACTAATGAAGTAATTGGTGTAAAGGAATGAAATGGTATAAAGATATTCATGGCCGCCAAATTCGATTTACAGAGGAGCGACTGAAACATATCAAAATTGATCACCCGGAAATGTCTGAAAATACTGAGAAAATACAAGAAACTTTATTGGCTCCTGATAAAATTATAAGGTCAAAAACCGATCCAGAGGTTGAATTGTTTTACCGATACTATGATGTTACACCTGTAACCAATAAATATTTATGCATTGTTGTAAAAACTTTTGTTGGTGACTTATTTATCATAACAGCGTATTTTACAGATACGATAAAAAGAGGTGAGATACTATGGGAAAAGAAATAAAAGTATGGTATGACAAAGAAGGAGATTATCTCGAGGTTCTGTTCGAGCGAAAGATGGGCTACTTCAAAGAAACAGAAAACGATGCAGTAATGGAAAAAGTCGATGATAAAGGAAATGTAATTGGTTTTTCTATTTTAAAAGTAAGTGCGCTTAAAGCAGAGCCGCTTTCAATAAGTCTTGAAAATCATGTTGCCCAGTAATGTAGTTTAATTGGATGGGTTAAGCGAACAGACTG
>Ga0209343_10004388_pt1 | contig 17427 bp, 20 predicted proteins | sample RifCSPlowO2_02_FD_184026 | JGI IMG/M metagenome (GOLD analysis project Ga0209343, IMG submission 184026) | Groundwater microbial communities from Rifle, Colorado - Rifle CSP2_plank lowO2_0.2 (SPAdes) (version 2) | ecosystem: Environmental > Aquatic > Deep subsurface > Groundwater | place... | reverse complement strand
TGCTTGGCCTGGAGCTGGGCCTGTTGATCGGCGTGCTGGCTGGCCTGGCCAGCATAGTGCCCTACCTGGGCGTGGTGGTCGGCATAGGCGCGGCAATCACAGCCGGGCTGTTCCAGTTCGGCGTGGAGCTCTACCCGCTGCTGGGGATCGCCGCGGTGTTTATGGTCGGCCAGCTGCTCGAAGGCATGCTGCTGACCCCGCTGCTGGTGGGCGATCGCATCGGTCTGCATCCGGTGGCGGTGATCTTCGCGATCATGGCCGGCGGCCAGCTGTTTGGCTTTACCGGCATCCTGTTGGCGCTGCCGGTGGCCGCGGTGATCATGGTGTTAGTGCGTCATCTGCATGATTTCTATAAACTTTCCGATCTTTATGGTGAGCCCCCCAGCGGTTCCGACGAGCCGCCCAGCCCTGCATGACACCCATACAACTGCCTTTAGGCGTGCGTCTGCGTGATGACGCCACCTTCGCCAACTACTACCCCGGAGCCAACGCTGCGGCGCTGGGCTATGTCGAGCGCCTGTGCGAGGCGGATGCCGGCTGGACGGAAAGCCTGATCTATCTGTGGGGCGGCGAGGGCGTGGGCCGTAGCCATCTGCTGCAGGCGGCCTGCCTGCGTTTCGAGCAGCGCGGCGAGCCGGCGGTGTACCTGCCACTGGCCGAGGTGGTCGAATACGGCCCCGAACTGCTGGACAACCTGGAGCAGTGCGAGCTGGTCTGCCTGGATGATCTGGATGCGGTGGCCGGGCGCAGCGACTGGGAAGAGGCGCTGTTCCACCTATTTAACCGCTTGCGGGATTCGGGGCGACGTCTGCTGCTGGCCGCCAGCACCTCGCCGCGCGAGCTGCCCATCAAGCTGGCGGACCTGCAATCGCGCCTGACCCTGGCGCTGGTGTTCCAGCTGCAATCGCTGTCCGATGAAGATAAGCTGCGCGCCCTGCAACTGCGCGCCTCGCGCCGGGGGCTGCACCTGAGCGATGAGGTCGGGCGCTTTATCCTGACCCGCGGCGAGCGCAGCATGAGCGCGCTGTTCGAATTGCTCGAACGCCTGGATCAGGCCTCCCTGCAGGCGCAGCGCAAGCTGACCATTCCTTTTCTAAAAGCCACCTTGGGCTGGTGACAATCCTGCGGTAAGCAACAATCCGTAGGCTGGGTTAGCGGCGCATGTCGCCGGCGAGTGGGCAATCTGAACATCGAGCGCCGCGTAACCCAGCACAGCACCAATGCAGGGTTACGCCGCATCGAATTCAGTCGCTTGATCGGGCCACACCCATGCGGCCAACCATGCAGCATGGGTATCGCTGCGCTCAACCCATCCTACAAGCATCGACTATTTCAGCTTTCCCCAGCCAACTTGCGTTCGTATTGAAAGCGCCAGCGGGTAAACATCAGGGCGGCGCAGAACAGGCTCAGGCTGAGCAGTGTCAGCAGCCAGCCGTACAGGGCCTTGGAGGGGTCGAAGGCCGCCAGCACGCCCTGGATAAAGTACAGATTGACCACGAAACAGGTCCAGGCGTGGGCGCGGGCGTTGCCGAGGAGCAGGCCGGGGGCCAGCAGCAACAAGGGCGCCAGCTGCATGGCCAGGATTGCCCAGAGCAGCTTGCCCGGTATCTCGGCAAACAGCAGATGCCATGCCAGCAGCAGGGCGGCCAGGGCCAGGAAACTGAGCAGGCTGAGGGCGCGGCTGATGCTCAGGCGGGGCTTGAGCCATTCGAGTGACGGCAGGGGCTTGGGCGTCTTAGCCACGGGCGCTCTCCAGTTGCAGGGCGGTTTGCGCCAGACGTTGACCCAGTGCGCGGCACAGGGTTATTTCCTGTTCATCGAGGGGGCGTTTGCTGTCGGCGCCGGCATGGTGGCTGGGGCCGTAAGGCGTGCCGCCGCCACGGGTTTCCAGCAGGGCCGCTTCGCTGTAGGGCAGACCCATGATCAGCATGCCGTGGTGCAGCAGCGGCAGCATCATCGACAGCAGGGTGGTTTCCTGGCCGCCGTGCAGGCTGGCGGTGGAAGTGAACACGCCGGCCGGCCTGCCGACCAGGCCGCCGGTCAGCCACAGGCTGCTGGTGCCATCGAGAAAATACTTGAGCGGCGCGGCCATATTGCCGAAACGGGTCGGGCTGCCGAGGGCCAGGCCGGCGCAGTTTTTCAGCTCATCCAGGCTGGCGTAGAGCGCGCCTTCGGCGGGGATAGCGGCGGCCACCGCTTCGCATTCGCCGGAGACGGCCGGCACCGTGCGCAGGCGCGCCTCCAGGCCGGCCATTTCCACGCCGCGGGCAATCTGCCGGGCCATCTCGGCGGTCGCGCCGTGGCGGCTGTAATACAGCACCAGGATATAGGGCGCGCTCAAGGCAATATCTCCAGGACCTTTTCCGGCGGACGCCCCACCACGGCTCTGTCGCCGGCGATCAGAATCGGCCGTTCGATCAGTTTCGGGTGCTTGACCATCGCCTCGATCAACTGGGCGTCGGTCAGCGCGGGATTGGCCAGGTTGAGCTGCTGGTATTCGTCTTCACCGCTGCGCAGCAATTGGCGCGGGCCGAGGCCGAGTTTGCGCAGCAGTTCCTGCAATTGGCCGGCATCGGGCGGGGTTTCCAGGTAGCGCACTATGCTCGGCGTCAGGCCGCGCTCTTCCAGCAGCTGCAAGGCGCTGCGGGATTTTGAACAGCGCGGGTTATGGTAGAGCTGTAGATCGGTCATATTCGGGTCGCTTGTTATATTCGATGGCGGCTATTCTACCCGCTAACGGCCGCTACGCTTGCGCCTGAGGCGGGGCGTCGGTGGGCAAATGGCTGACAGGCCGTTGAAAAACTACCTGCGTTGCCGATACGGCGTTAAAAACAGGCTCGGAATGCTTATTTACAACTCGTAAACTCCGCTTCCTCGCCTGTTTTTGCCTTGTCTCGACTGCCTCGCCTACATTTTTCAACGGCCTACTAAGGAGAGGGCATGCGTCAGCGCGTTAACGATCTGTTGGGGTTCTGGCATTTTCTGTTGCAGCGCTTTCTTGCCGACCGGGGCACCAATAATGCCGCGGCCTTGACCTACACCACGCTGTTCGCCGTGGTGCCGATGATGACCGTGACCTTTTCCATGCTCTCGGCCATTCCGGCTTTTCAGGACACCGGCGAACAGATTCAGGATTTTATCTTCCGCAACTTCGTGCCCTCGGCGGGCGAAGCGCTGCAGCACTACCTGCGCGATTTCACCACCCAGGCCCGTCAGCTGACCTGGGTCGGCGTGGTCATACTGGCCGCCACGGCGTTCTGGATGCTGGTGACCATAGAAAAAGCCTTCAATACCATCTGGCGCGTGCGCCAGCCGCGGCGTGGCGTATCGAGCTTTCTGCTGTATTGGGCGATCCTCAGCCTGGGGCCCATCCTGCTCGGTGGCGGTTTCGCCATCAGCACCTATATCGCCTCGCTGTCGCTGATTTCCGGGCCCGATGCGCTGCTGGGGGTGCAGACCCTGCTGAAATTTATGCCGCTGCTGTTCAGCGTGGCGGCCTTCACCCTGCTCTATGCCACGGTGCCCAATGCCCAGGTACCGATTCGCCATGCCTGCCTGGGCGGCCTGTTCGCCGCGGTGCTGTTCGAAGTGGCGAAGATGCTGTTTGGCCTCTATGTGCGGCTGTTCCCGGGCTATCAGCTGATTTACGGGGCGTTCGCCACGGTGCCGCTGTTTCTGCTGTGGATCTATCTGTCCTGGCTGATCGTGCTGTTCGGCGCCGAACTGGTGTGCAACCTGGGCTCCTCGCACCTGTGGCGCAAGCGCGCGATGCCGCGCCTGTTGATAGTGCTGGGGGTGCTGCGGGTATTTCATGAGCGCCAGCACTCGGGTTCGAAGGTGCGCCTGCGCGATGTGCAGCGCCAAGGCTGGTTGCTGGCCGAGCATGAGTGGGAGGAGGTGCTGGAGTTTCTCGAGCAACAGCAATTGGTCGCGCCGACCGGTGCGGGAGCCTGGGTGCTCAGCCGTGACCTTGGCCATTACAGCGTGGCGCAGTTGATGAGCCGCAGCCCCTGGCCACTGCCACGCCTGACTCAGTTGCCGGAGCAGCTCGATGAGCCTTGGTATCCGGCTCTGCGCAGCGGCTTGCAACGGCTGCATGATGAGCAGTTGGCCTTGTTTGGTGAGAGCCTCGCGGACTGGTTGCACCCAGGGGCGGATTCGGCCAACTAGAGTGACAAAAAGCGTCAGTTTGCGGCGCAGCATCGGAGTCTGTTGCGCTGGCTTGGTGAGGCAAGGCCGTAAAAGCTGGAAAAGGAGGCTGGCACGCTTCTGGCAATCGTTTAGTAGATTGCAATCAAATTGCCAGCATGGCAGGGATTGGCACAGTGGAAAGGGTGTTATGGCAGCCACTAAAGGCAAGGTGATTCATCTGTACCAGCGTGACCCGCAAGAGGCGCTGGAGCGGCTTAACCGTATTACCGGCCTGCGCTTCAGCAGTTGGCCGCAGTCGCTGGTGCCAGCGGCGGAGCAAGCCCAGGCCGATACCGAGCAGGCGCCGGCTGAAACCCAGGCGGGCGGCTCGTCGCGTTAAACGCAAAACCCCGCGTCGAGGCGCGGGGTTTGGTTTCGGAAGGACTAGAGCTTCTTAGGCAGTCGCTTGGCGGCTAGTGCTCTGGGCCAACTCAATGGCTTGGACAAAGAGTTCTTCGACCACCAGGGTTTGTGGAACAACTGCCGAGCGCAGACGCACCTGCATATCTTCTATCTTCAGCTTCACCGGTAGGCGCGCGACGCCCGACAGCAGAATCTTGTTGTGCTGGCTGACCTTGCCGTGATCGACCATCACCTCGCGGCGGGTCGTGCCGTCGCGATAGCTGATCAGCAGGGACACCGGCAAGCTGGCCAAACCCGGCAGTTGCAGCCAGGCGGCTACGTTGAACTCGGCGACGCGCCCTTCATAGCGGGTGACCTGCAAGCGGGCCAGGTTGACTATTGCGGAAGGTACTGGGCCAATCAACTTGTCGTGGGCTTGGGTCATGATTGCGTTTCCAGGCTAATAGCGGGGCGTATCGGGCGCGAGTGCGAGAAGTATAAGCCTGGGGTTGTCGGCGAAACTGTGCGCTCGGCCGACGTTGGGCGTGACCGCGCTCGCAGTTTGCGTGGTTTAGGGTCTGTTGCCGTTTCGATGCGGCCGCGAAACGGCAACAGACCCTAGGCCAACTGCATCGGGTAGCGAGTCACCGAGGCGGTGATCAGGTTGGCCGTCGGCAACTGCAGGAGCGCCTGGTTATTGATGCTGGCCAGTTGCAGCCAGACATTCTCCCCTTCGCCGAATTGCCCATTCGGCAGCCAAAGGCCGTGATGCCAGCCAATACCGGGTGCGGGTGTGCTTTGCAGTACGCCTGGGTGGGTCTGCGCACTGGGTGCACGGCGCAGCCAGACGGGTCGCGGCAGGCCTTTTAAATAGCGCAGGCCCAGGTGCAAGCCCTCCGCATTGAGGTGGCGCCAGCGCACCAGGGCCAGGGTGGGTGTACCGCTACTGGTGAGCAGCAATACCAACTGGCCCACGGCTAGTTGCCGGGCCTGATCCTGATTGCACAGCAGGCGAGCGCCGCCCGAGCTGGCGTCGAGCATGTGCGCGGGCGTATGTGCGGGGCGTTGTTCTAGCAATTGGGCGTGAATACTGGTCAGGCCAACCACCAGGTTGCACGCGCTGGCATGCTCGGCACGCGGGTGACGCCGCTGTTGCCGACCCAGCCAGTGCTGCTGCACGCGCTCGAGTAATTGCCGTTCGCCAGCACTTTGCAGCGGGGCCGGTTCGTGCAGGGCAATCAACAGGGCGCCCAGTTCGAAGCGACGCAGATAGTCGTGGCTGCCGGCAGCGGGGTGGGCCTGGTTCAGGCAGGGTTGCGACTCGGTCAGGTCGATAGCGGGGCCTTCGAGGTCGTCTTCGTCATCCCATGGCAGCAGGCGCGCCAATCCGGCCAGGGGCGAGAGGGCGGCGAACAACATCAGGCATTCGCCCTCGGCGAGGTGAAAGGGGTTGCTCAGGGCCAGCAACAGCATCTGCTGGTAGAGACCGCGCAAGGTGCTCGCCGGTGCCGGCTGAAAAGCCGCTGCCACGGGCTCATCGAGGCAGTGCTGGTGTTCACCAATCCAGTACAGCAGGTGACTGTCGCGCCACAGGCTGGGCGGTGGTTCCTGATACAACTGGTAATGGCGCAGCAGGCTTTGCGCGAGAAAATGCTGAGCCATATACAGGCACCAGGCCAGGTGCGGGCGTGAGGGCTGGCGGCCCTGGAGGATTTGCAGTAACAGGCGTTTGAAACCTATGGCCAGCTCGCTACACAGGTGCACGAACAGCGCGGGCGGTGCTTTGCCAGCCTGGCAGGCCTTGGCATGGTGGCGATATTCATCGCTGAAGCTTTGCAGCGCGCGTTGTCTTTCGAGTAAGGTCATGGCGCTGCGGTTGAGCCGGAACAACAGGCTGAGCACCTGCTGCAGCGCATTGTCTTGCGGCTGCAAACGCGCCAGAACCAGCTGCTCGTTGAGCTCGGCTAGAGATGCGGTGTATTCCTCGAGGATGTCCGGTACTTCCAGGCGCAAGGCATCTAATGTCATATCAACCTTGGGTAAGCGAGGAGCGAATGCATGGACGTGCGATTCCAGGCGGTCATTCGTAGTCTTGCAGGCCTATGCATGGCCTTGCTTCTGGCCGGTTGCGCCGAAGACGTGGGCGTCGATCAGCATGGACGAAAGGTAGCGGTTGAGCGCCTGAATGGCCAGTGGCTGGTGATTAATTACTGGGCCGAGTGGTGTGCGCCCTGTCGCAGCGAGATTCCCGAATTGAATGCCTTGCAAGAGCAGCTGAAAGAGCAGTCGGTGACTGTGCTGGGGGTCAACTTCGACGGTTTGCAGGGTGACAAGCTGAGCCAGGCGGCGCAAGACCTGGGGATCGCCTTCACCGTGTTGGCGCAAGACCCGGCGGCGCGCTACCAGCTACCGCGCAGCGAGGTGCTGCCGGTGACCTATATAGTGGATGATCGAGGCCGTTTGCGTGAGCGTTTGCTTGGCGAGCAGAACGCGGCCGGTTTGCATGCCCGCCTGGTGGCGCTGCAGGTAGAGGAGTAAGACGATGGCGCAGCTTTGTATGCATGCCTATGTCAGTGGCCGGGTGCAAGGGGTGTACTTTCGCCAGTCTACGGCTGAGCAGGCCGAGCGCCTGGATTTAAATGGCTGGGTGTGCAATCTGCCTGACGGTCGCGTCGAGGCCCTGTTCGAGGGTGAGGAGGGTGCCGTGCGTGAGCTGGCGGCGTGGCTGGAGCAGGGGCCAAGCGATGCCGAGGTGACTGCCCTGGAGCTGCATGAGCAGTCGCTGCAGGGCATTGCCGGTTTTATCGTGCGGCGTTGAGCCGGGAGCCATATGTTAGGCTCAGTCCGTAGGATGGGTTGAGCGCAGCGATAGCCATCGGCCGCCTTGATGGGCCATGCCCGGCTTTTATAGGCACCCCAAAGTAGGCGTAGGGTGCGCCGCGCGCACCGATAACCCCAATCTGTACTGGTGCGCACGGCGCACCCTACGACATCAGGTCTTGGTGCGGGGCCTAGTCGTTGCCTGGATCGGCGACCAGGCGTCCGGCGTCCTGGGTCAGGGCTTGCAGGAAGATTTTCTGCAGCTCCGGGTCGTTGCGGGTCAGCTCGATCAGGCTCTGTTCCAGCTCGCTGGCTTCTTCTTCCAGGCCCAGTTCGGACAAGCGCTTGACCCGATGTACCCACTGCTCGACGTCATCGCCTTCGAGGTCGTCGTAGATCAGCTCGTGGGCTTCCTGCAACTTGCCGCGCAGGGTGCGGCTGACCAGCAGCGAAGCATCGGCGCGGGCTGTGCCTTGGTCATCTTCGACGTTCAGCAGCAGGGTGGCGATGCGCGCGACATCCTGCTCGGCAAAGGGGCTGTCGAGCAGGTTGAGGCGCAGGATGCCGTTACGGTCGGTGAGCAGTTCGTGGTTCTGCTCGCCGGCTTTGACCTGCACCGGACGTTCCGCCCAGGGCAGACTGGAATACTCCGCGCGGGCATCCTGGCGGCGCTCCTCGAGGCTGGCGAGATTCTGCTGCGAGCGGCCGTTGGACTCGACGTTCATAAAGGGATTGAGCCCGGCAAAGCCATAGCCGATCCAGTCCTTGGTCGCCGCGTCCGGCAGGCTGCCGAGTAGCACCACGTTGAGCGCGTTGGCGCTGATGCCGCCGACTACCGCCAGCACGCCGAGCGGCACCTCATACAGCTCGCGCCAGGGCTGGTAGGGCGTATAGCGGTCATAACGGCGGGTCACCTCGAAGACTGTGACTTCAAAGGATTTCTGCTCATGCACGCGCACGCGGCGTTGCGGCAGCTCCAATACGCGCGGTTCGCCGACATCGATTTGCAGGCTGTGATCGAGCAGTTTGCGCTCGATGCGCTCCTCGTGTTCGCTGCGTTGCGGCAACTGGTTGGCGCAGCCGCTGAGCAACAAGGCGGCGCCCAGGGCGCCGCCGATGAGGTTGAAGGTGCTTCGCTTGAACATGCGGACTCTGGCTAAAAGGGTTGAAATCAGCGGCTGATACGAGCCTGGATATAGGACAGGATGTCGGCCACGGGCACGGCCTGGGCTTCGGTTTCCTGACGGCTCTTGTATTCCAGGTTGCCTTCGGCCAGGCCGCGGTCGCTGACGACTATGCGGTGCGGGATGCCGATCAGTTCCATATCGGCGAATTTGATGCCCGGACTGGTCTTCTTGTCACGGTCATCGAGCAGCACTTCGTAGCCTGCGGCGGTCAGCTCGGCATACAGCTTGTCGGTGGCTTCGCGCACGATCTCGGTTTCATAGCGCAGCGGCACCAGGGCGATCTGGAAGGGCGCCAGGGTGTCGTTCCAGAGGATGCCGCGCTCGTCATTATTCTGCTCGATGGCCGCCGCCACCACGCGCGAGACGCCAATGCCGTAGCAGCCCATGGTCAGGATCACCGGCTTGCCGTTTTCACCCAATACCTGGCAGTTCAGCGCCTGGCTGTATTTGGTGCCCAGCTGGAAGATATGCCCGACTTCGATGCCGCGCTTGATCTCCAGGCGGCCTTGGCCATCCGGGCTGGGGTCGCCCGCGACCACGTTGCGCAGGTCGGCAATAGCCGGCAGCGGCAGGTCGCGCTCCCAGTTCACGCCGAAGTAGTGTTTGTCCTCGATATTGGCACCGGAGGCGAAGTCGCTCATCAGGGCCACAGAGCGATCGATGATGCAGGGGATCGGCAAGTTGACCGGGCCCAGTGAGCCAGGGCCGGCACCGACGGCGGCGCGGATTTCGGCTTCCGAGGCGAAGACCAGCGGGCTGGCCACCTGTTCCAGGTTGGCGGCCTTGATTTCATTGAGCTCGTGGTCGCCACGAACGATCAGCGCCACCAGGGTGCCTTCCTCGACGCCGTGCACCATCAGGGTCTTGATGGTTTTTTCGATGGCCAGGGCAAAGCCTTGCACCAGGGCATCGATGGTCTTGGTGTTGGGGGTGTCGACCAGGCGCATGGCTTCGCTGGCGGCCGCACGAGCGGTTTCCCGCGGCACAGCTTCGGCCTTCTCGATATTGGCGGCGTAATCGGAGCAGTCGCTAAAGGCGATATCGTCTTCGCCAGACTCGGCCAGCACATGGAATTCATGGGAGCCAGTGCCACCGATCGAGCCGGTGTCGGCCTGTACCGGGCGGAAGTTCAGGCCCAGGCGGCTGAATACGTTGCAGTAGGCCTGGTGCATGCGGTCATAGGTTTGCTGCAGCGAGGCCTGGTCAACATGGAAGGAGTAGGCGTCCTTCATGATGAACTCACGGCCGCGCATCAGGCCGAAGCGCGGGCGAATCTCGTCGCGGAACTTGGTCTGGATCTGGTACAGGTTGATCGGCAGCTGCTTGTAGCTATTGAGCTCGTTGCGCGCCAGATCGGTGATCACTTCCTCGTGGGTCGGGCCGGCGCAGAAATCGCGGCCGTGGCGGTCCTTCATGCGCAGCAGCTCGGGGCCGTACTGCTCCCAACGTCCGGACTCCTGCCACAGTTCGGCCGGCTGAATGCCCGGCATCAGCACCTCGAGGGCACCGGCGGCATTCATTTCCTCGCGCACCACCTTTTCCACCTTGCGCAGCACGCGCAGGCCCATGGGCAGCCAGGTATACAGGCCGGAAGCCAGCTTGCGGATCATCCCGGCGCGCAGCATCAGCTGGTGGCTGATCACTACGGCATCGGACGGGGTTTCTTTGAGGGTCGAGAGCAGGAACTGGCTGGTACGCATATTTGGCTGTTCTGTCGGTTGCAAGAGGATTTCAATGGCCGGCATTGTACGGTGCCTATACGGATGCGTACAGGATGCAGCTTGATGCCTATTAAGGAGGCGATGTGTCGATATTGACGGCGGAACAGGTTCAGGCGCTGATACGGGCGGGCTTGCCCATGGCGGATGATATCAACCTGTGCATCGACCGCCTGGATGCCGATGGCGTGCTGGCGCGGGTGCCTTTTCACAGCAAATTGATTCGGCCGGGCGGCACGCTGTCCGGCCCGACCATTATGGCCCTGGCCGATGCGGCCATGTATGCCGTGGTGCTGGGGAGTCTGGGGCGGGTGGAGATGGCTGTTACTTCGAACCTGAATATCAACTTTCTGGTCAAGCCCAGGCCGGTGGACTTGCTGGCCGAGGCGCGGATATTGCGGCTAAGCCGCAGGCAGGCAGTTTGCGAGGTGTCGCTCTATTCGGCGGGTAATAAAGAGGAGTTGGTGGCCCATGTAACGGGAACTTATGCGTTGCCACTTTGAATGGTTAATTGGTTGTTTGATAGAAAAGAAAAAGCCCGGCAGAAGCCGGGCTTTTAATATTGCTATCGAATTAACGCAGGATTACAGCACTTCCAGCGGGTATTCGACGATCAGGCGGAAATCGTTGCGGTCGGTGGTGACGCCGGTATCGCCACGCAGTACGGCGTTACGTACACGGAAAGACAGATCCTTGGCTGCGCCTTCCTGGATCACGTACTTGGCTTCCATATCCAGTTCGTGTTCTTTGCCTTCGCTGAGACCGGCGCCGCGGTCGATGTTGTCACCGGTGATGTAACGGGTCATAAAGCTCAGGCCCGGTACGCCGTAGGTGGTCATATCCAGGTCGTAACGAGCCTGCCAGGAACGCTCGTCCTTGCTGTTGAAGTCGGAGATTTGCACGGAGTTGGCCAGCCAGATGGTGCCGTCGCCGTCGACGCCATAAGCGTAACCGGCATCACCGGTGGAACGCTGGTGGGCCAGAGTGAGGGTGTGGGCGCCCATGCTGTAGGCTGCGGCCAGACTCCAAATATTGTTATCGACTTCACCCCAGCGCTCCTGGCCGTCGCCACGAGTTCTGTAGCCGTTGAAATCGAAGTTTAGCGACTGCTCTTCTGCGAGCGGCAGATTGTAGTTCAGGTTGACATACTGCTTCTTGAAGAAATCTTCAACGTCGGAGGCGTGAATGGCGCCGCTGAAATTGTCGTTAAAGCTATAGCTCGCACCAGCGAAGTTGATGGAGTCCAGGTCGCCACCATAAGCGCTGCCGCGGCTAGTTGCAGTCTGGCTGCTTACGGCGGAGAAACGACCGGCGGTCAGTTCCAGGCCTTCGATTTCGTTGCTGGTGATCAGGGTGCCGGTAGCCACTTCAGGCAAGATGCGGCTGTCATCGGTGCTGAATACCGGGCTGGCTACCATCTGGTTGCCGTATTTCAGAACGGTGTCGGAGATGCGGAACTTGATGGCGCCGCCGACTTCGGTCTGGGTGTCTTCGCCACGGCCATCGCTATCTTGTGCGAACTGGCCCGAACCATAACGGCCGCGGCCGCTGTCAATCTTGATGCTGCTCAGGCTGTGTGCATCGACACCCACGCCCACGGTGCCTTGAGTGAAGCCGGATTCGAACAGCAGGCGAATGCCCAGGCCGGTATCTTCATAATAACCTTTGTCGCCTGTGCCCGAAGTATTAGCGGCGCCATTGCGGAAATCACGGTTGTGATACAGCGCACGGTTGAAGATATTGAAGCTGCTGTCTTCAACGAAGCCCTTGGATTCGGATTGGCTAGAGGCGACTGCCATTTGGGTGGTGCCCGCGGCTACTGCGAGGGCGATTACGCTCCACTTCATCACTTGCATCGTGATTGCTCCTTTGGTTTAGAAAAGTTGCGCTATCCAGATCATTGTTGTATGGACAGCTCTTTACTTTTTGTGTCGGCGGTAACTTATAACACGCTGCCCTAGTTGGCGATAGTTGCAATCTATTCGTTACGAATTCTTCACGCTCATGTCGCAAAACAAGGAGAAAGGCGTCGCAATTCTGTAGATTTCAACGCGAGAGCCTGTGTAGTTGACCGCTAACTAACTCGGTAGCCAGCTTGCTGGCAGGGCGGCTCTTGGTGGCCATGACCTTGCATTGCGAAGGCTCGCCGGCTTGTAAGCAAAATCGGCGCCAGAAATCCTGCCATAATGATTTTCTAGTACGTATCAGGCCTGTGTATGGGCTTTATTTCGGGTGTTATTCTTGTTTTTTTAGCTTGTTTTGGGTTTTTTTTCTGTTTTGTCGGGGGCTTCTTGAATTTTCCCTGCTTGTCGCTGCCGGCGTGGTTCCGGATTTTGCCTGCTGTCTCTCTCGTTCCATTGCCGGGGTAACGTCAATTGGGCGGGTGCGATTACCGAAGGGAACAAAATGGTGCATATGACTGGGGTGATCTGGCGGCATGCTATCTATCGGTGCACCCTCGGTGGGGTCGAGACTGGATGAATAGGAAACGGCTCAAGGGTATCCTGCGCGTCTGTCGCTTGGTGTGCCTGGGCTGCGCCTCAGTCGCTAGGCTCTGACTATCTATAGCAGGAGGTTTTGCCATGTTCGCTCTGGATGCACGGTTGCAGCAGGACTGTATTGGGGTGGGGGACTTTCCGCTGAGTCGTTTGCTGTTGATGAATGATGCGCAGTACCCCTGGTTTATCCTGGTGCCGCGGCGCGAGGATGTCAGTGAGCTGTTTCAGCTGGATGCAGGCGACCAACTAGCGCTGTGGCAGGAGACCACGGCTCTGGCCGAGCTGCTCAAGGATACCTTCGCTGCCGATAAGATGAATGTGGCGACGTTGGGCAATATGGTCAGCCAGCTGCATATGCATGTGATTGTGCGCCGTCGTGCGGATGTCGCCTGGCCTGCGCCGGTATGGGGCAAATGCCCCGCGCAGCCTTATAGCGAGGAGCAGGTGGCCGCGGTGATAGCCCGCCTGCGTCTGGTATTGACTGACAATTTCTGTTTTGACGAGGACTGAGCGGGTGGGTATCGAGGAACGAATCGATGAGCTGGAGAGCCGCTTGGCTTTTCAGGATGACACCATTCAGGCGTTGAACGATGTGCTGGTTGCGCAGCAACGTGTGCTGGAGCGCCTGCAGTTGCAGCTTGCGGCTTTGGCCAAGCGCCAGGATGAGGCCAGTACGCAGTTCGGCTTGTCCGAGGATGAGGCGCCACCGCCTCATTATTAAAGGCTATGTCTCTGTTAGGTGTTGCATGCTGCAATGTCTTGTAGGAGGCGCGACCCCGCGGCGAATGCAGCCCGCAGGGCTGCCTGCTTATCGTTTGGCGGATACGGCGCAAAGCTCGCCCCGAGGTCGGGCCTCCTACGGATCGCAGGTAATTCGCGCCTGGCGATACAACACCTACCTGGGTCACAGCCTTATTAAATCTCTTGGCCCATAAACAACGAAGCCCGCAATTAGCGGGCTTTGTCGGTTATGGCGGAATTAGCGGCGCGCGGGTGAGGCGGCAATCACGTCTTCGGCTTGTAGGCCTTTGTCGCGCTGCATTACGGCAAACTCTACGCGCTGGCCTTCGACCAGGACTCGGTGGCCTTCGCCGCGAATGGCGCGAAAGTGCACGAAGATATCGTCGCCGGAGTCGCGGGAAATAAAGCCGAAGCCTTTGGAGGTGTTGAACCACTTGACGGTGCCGGTCTCGCGGTCGCCGAGGTCCTGGCTGGCCGAGTTATGGCGTGGCTGCATGCGCAGGTTGGTGCCCAGGTGCAGGGCTACGGCCGCCACTATGATGATCAGGCTGAAGAGGCTGGCGGGCTGGTTGGCTATTACGTCTAAAGGGGCGAGCAGAATCAGGGCTTGCAGCAGGGAACCCAGTACCAGGAGTGCGGAGACGAGGCTTTGCAGGTGGTGGCGCAAGCCTGCGTGCCAGATAGGCAGTTGTGGAGCCAGGATCAGGTTGAGCAGGCCAAACAGGGCGAGGCAAAGGGCGCTTGGCTGTTGCAGGAATGCCTGGGGGGCAGTGCCAAGGCTGGGTACAAAGGACAGGAGCAGGGCGGCAAGGCCCGTCAGCAGATGGACAATTTTCAGCATGTGGAATGAGCTCACTTATTTAAAAAGGATCACCAGGAAGAGCTGGCTGCGCATGCTTGGCCATTAAAGGAAGGATATTGCTGCGCGTGCGAGGCCAGCCTATGCGCTGAACCAGAAGCTCTGGTCAGCGACACGGGGCGTATTTAACCGCAAAGAGCTGGGCTTCTCAATCAGGCGCTGAGTGCGGCTTCGGCTGAGCTGGGGTTTACTTGATTGCGGCCGCTGCGCTTGGCTTGATAAAGCGCATCGTCGGCGCGGGTGAGCAGGCTTTCGAAGGTGTCTCCGGTCTCGGCCATGGCGAAGCCGAACGAGGCGGTGATGCTGTCGAGCACTTCATCGGTGCGTCGGACTTTGATACGCAGGGATTGAATCTTGACCCGCAGCCTTTCGGCAAAAGCGTAGGCGGTGGCGGGTTCCAGGCAATCGTGCAGGATCACGCAGAACTCTTCGCCGCCATAGCGGGCGGCCATGCCACGGGGCGGCAACAGGTCGCGCAGGAGGTGGCCGACATGCTGCAGCACGCGGTCGCCCAGGGGGTGGCCATACTGGTCGTTGAACTGCTTGAAGTGATCGATATCCAGCATCACCAGGGCGAGGCCCTGGTGATCGTTGCTCAGTGCTTGTTCCAGCAGTCGATTGAAGGCGCTGCGGTTGAAAATCTGAGTCAGGCTGTCCAGGGTCGCGGCGATATGGGCGCGTTCTAGCTGGGTGCGCAGGTTTTTGATTTCTTCCTGGGCGGCGCACAGGCGATAGAGGAATTTGTCCTGTTGATCCTGCATCAGCTGGGTGCTTTGCTGCAGTTCGTTCAATACGCTGGGTAGGTCATCGATGATCGGCTCTTGCAGCGCGCTAAGGCCCTGTTCCAGGCTGGCCTGGTAGTTGCGGCTGCCGACAATGCTGCGCGAGACATTGCCTTCGATATCATCGACCAGCTCTATCACTTGCTGTTGGCCGGCGCGGGCCTCTTCCAGCTCGCCGTGAATGATGTAGTCGCGAAACAGCTTGGCGGCCGTTTCTGCTGGGAAGCAATCGAAGTCGGCGACGGTTTTATCCAGGCGACGGTTGAGTTCGGGTTCCACGCCCTTGCAGTAGGTGTACCAGAGTGCGTAATGCACGGGGTTGGGCGGGATGTCGTGGCGCATCATCAGCGGCACAGCCTTTTTCAGGAGCGCCGCGGCATCGCGGGTCTCCTCAGGGTACAGCTCGAGAATGCTGGGTGCTGGTTTGTTCATGCACGTCACTGTGGCAAGTTGCAATTGCCCAAAGCATAGAACACAGGCGGTTGCCTCGCCTAGCAAAAGGCCTGGGGAGTCGGGCCTTTAGCATGATTAGCTTAGGCGTCGAGCAGGCTGCGTAGCATCCAGGCAGTCTTTTCATGGACTTGCATGCGCTGGGTGAGCAGGTCCGCGGTGGGCTCGTCACTGACCTTGTCCAGCAGCGGGAAAATGCCGCGAGCCGTGCGCACCACCGCTTCTTGGCCTTGCACCAGTTGCTTGATCATGTCGGTTGCGGCGGGTACGCCTTCTTCTTCCTTGATAGAGGACAGCCGTGCGTAGGCGGCATAGGTGCCCGGGGCGGGGAAGCCTAGGGCGCGGATGCGTTCGGCAATCTGATCGACGGCCAGCGCCAGTTCGTTGTATTGCCCCTCGAACATCAGGTGCAGGGTGTTGAACATCGGGCCGGTGACGTTCCAGTGAAAGTTGTGGGTTTTCAGGTACAGGGTGTAGGTGTCGGCTAGCAGGCGCGACAGGCCTTCGGCTATGGCGGCGCGGTCCTGTTCGGCGATTCCGATATTGATTTCCATAGCATTTTTCCTCTCAGGTGGCGTGGGGCTTGGCTGCTTCTTGCATTGGGCTGAGCCTAGCATGGGCGCCGCCGCGCGATACCCTGATACATATCAATGAAAGCTATGAATGGAGGCTATTGGCTGTACGGGGTTCAGTTTTTCTAGAGCAGCCTGGCCAGCAATTTGGGGTAGGCGGCTGGAAACAGGCGCTGAATCCAGTCGATCAGGTGCGCATCCTTGCCGATCAGGATGCGCGGGCGCTTGGCCTTGATGCCGGCGAGTATGGCCAGGGCGGCTTGTTCCGGGGTGGTGCGGGCGAATTTGTCAAACTTGGCGGCGGCGCGGGCGGCGTCCTGCTGGCCGTCGATACCACGGTAGAAGCGGGCGGCGCGGGCAATATTGGTTTTAATGCCGCCGGGGTGCACGCAGCAGGCCTGCACCTGGCTGTTGCACAGTTCCTGGCGCAGGGCTTCGGTAAAGCCGCGCACGGCAAACTTGCTGGCATTGTAGGCGCCCTGCGAGGGCAGGCTGATGATGCCGAAAATGCTCGAGATATTGACTATATGCCCGGCGTTGTTCTGCAGCAGGTGCGGGAGAAAGGCCTGGGTGCCGTGTACCACGCCCCAGAAGTTGATTCCCATGATCCATTCGAAGTCGCTGAAACTCAGCTCGGCGATGCTCTGCGACACTGCGACCCCGGCGTTATTGATGATCAGGTAGGCGCTGCCGTGCTGGGCCAGCACGTCGTCGGCAAAGGCATAGGTGGCGGCGCGGTCGGCGACGTCGAGTGTGTGGCAGCTGACCTTGGCGCCCTGCTGGCGCAGTTCGGCGGCGGTGCTGTGCAGGGTGTCGCTGTTGATGTCGGCCAGGGCCAGGTCGCAACCTTCCCGTGCCAGTAATTGCGCCAATGCTCGACCGATACCCGAGCCTGCACCTGTTATGACGGCTACCTTGCCTGCAAGTGATTGCATTGAAACTCCTTGGATAGAGCCTGGTGAGTGTTGCGTCGCTAACGGGCCACGACGCTGCGCCTGAGCTTAGTGTGATCTGTGGATGTGGGGCAATGGTCAACAGACCCTAGTGTGCTGTCTCAGCATACTGATGCTGACAAAATAGTTTGGATAGCACTCTGTAGGAGCCAGCTTGCTGGCGAGCTTTGCCCTCTGTTGGCGGATCGCCAGCAAGCTGGCTCCTACAAACCCGGTGACACCCCTAGCAGGCCGTTGAAAAACGTAGGCGAGGCAGGCAAGACAAGGCAAAAACGGCCGAAAAAGCGGAGTTTACGTGTTGTAAATGAGCATTT
>Ga0209343_10004386_pt1 | contig 17438 bp, 19 predicted proteins | sample RifCSPlowO2_02_FD_184026 | JGI IMG/M metagenome (GOLD analysis project Ga0209343, IMG submission 184026) | Groundwater microbial communities from Rifle, Colorado - Rifle CSP2_plank lowO2_0.2 (SPAdes) (version 2) | ecosystem: Environmental > Aquatic > Deep subsurface > Groundwater | place... | reverse complement strand
AATGACTCAAAAGGGTGACATCGGCATTTTGTCGAATGGCGATTCAATAAGTTACAAGCGAACTTTGAGGCAAAAAAGCCCAAAGTTTACTGCTTTGGTTCTTTTTTCAGCAGCCTGTTTAACCGTGCCGAAAGAACGCACGCACCTCAACGGCTTTAGCCGCTGAGGTGGTTTACCAACGGCAGGGCGAGAATGGCGTGGGAAATTTATTCTTTCGCCCTCAGCGGCTGAAGCCGCAAAGAAATTCGTTGGATTCTGTTTTTCGTTTCGGCACGACTAAAGTCATGCCCTGACGGGGGCAAAAGGACTGGAAACGCGGTTGCAAAAGACAATGGCCGATGCCAACAGGAGCCGAGGAGAGACGCGTCCCGTGACACGCCTGTGGAGGCAACTGTGGAATAGTCCGTCGCCAGCGCTGGGTTGCGAAATTTCCCAGATGGGCGTCAGCGCAGCCCGCTGGTCATGGAATACCGCGCGGCTGGAAGCCGTCGCCTGGAAGCCTCTTCCCGGCGGCGCGATAGAAGCCTCCCCTCTGCGGGAAAACATCCGGCAGCCGGAAGAGGTCCGGGAAGCTCTGCGGGGGGCGCTGGCTCCGCTGGGGATCACCTCGGCCCCGAACTCCCCCCACCGGCCGGCCGATGCCATCCTCGTGATCCCGGACCAGGCTGCGCGCCTGTTTGTTTTCGAATTAGACGCGCTCCCGCAGCGGCCGGCCGAAGCGCTGGCGCTGATCCAATGGCGTCTGAAGAAATCGGTGCCGTTTGAGATCGAATCGGCGGCGATTTCCTATCTGGCTCAACGACGGGGAGAGCAATGGGAAGTGATGGCGGTCGCGGCTCCCCAAGCCGTGGTACGGCAGTACGAAGCGATGGTCGAAGAATTTGGGCTGCGGCCTCGGTGCGTGGTCCTTTCCACTCTGGCGTCGCTCGGATTGCTGCGCGGAACGGCAGGAAACGCGGCAGGACCCGCGCCGCTCGCGGCCGGGGAAGCTGCCGCCGGTCTGTCCGGCTTGTTGGTGGGCAAGTATAGCCCTCCCTGGTTTACCACCGCCATCCTGCAAGGCGGGCAGTTGCGGTTGTTTCGCACCGTCAGCATCCTGGCCGGGCCGGAGGGTTTCCTTTCGCCGGACACTGTCCTGGAAGCGATTCACCCTTCGGTAGCCTACTTTCAGGACAACTTCGGAGGGGCGCTTGAGAAAGCTTATCTCTCCGGGCTTGGGGACAGCAGCCCGGCTCTGCTGGAGTTGCTCGAGCGGGAGTTCCATTTGGAAGTGGCTCTGCTGGGAGCGAATGGGAATCTGGCGGACACGGGCTTGGAGCCGCCCCAGCAAGAGCGTTATTTTTCCGCCCTGGTGGGTCTGCTTCAGGAGCATTCGCGCGGATGAAAGTTCTCTTCAATCTCGCGTCCCAGCCGTTTGAAAACTTGCGGCCGTACTATACGGCTGCATGGATCGCAGCGGCGCTGGCGGTGATCCTGGCGCTGGTGCTGGTGGGCGAGGAGCGGCAGCATCGCAGCGAAACCCGCTCGATGACCCAGCAGTTGACGCGGTTCGAAAAGGAACTCGAAGACCTCGACGGCGAGCAACAAGAGTTGGAGCGATGGGTGCGGCGGCCGGACGTGCAGGAAATTCGGGACCACTCGGTTTTCCTGAACTCGCTCATTCTTCGCAAGAGCCTTTCCTGGACGCGAATGTTCCTGGATCTCGAGAAAATTTTGCCCGCCAAAGCCCAAGTGACCGCGATCCGGCCTCACCTGAACCAGTCCCAACAGCCCGAGTTATCTCTGACCGTCACCGCCGCGGAGATGGGGCCTCTGGTGGAGCTGCTGAAGAATTTGGAGTCCTCCCCCCAGTTCGGGTCGCCGACGGTGGAGTCGCAGCGATTTGCCACCGACCGGGCGGCGGAGGGACACGTTACCCTCGAGCTGAGCACCCAATACCAGCAGTCCCTTCCGGAGGCGCCGGCACCCGAGCCGGCTCCGGAAGGCGGCCCGGAGAAAGCCGAGGGCTTGCCCCCGGTTGCGGATGCCACGGCAGCTCAACAGAAGGGAGTCCGCTAGATGATTCGTTGGCCCGGATTGGCCCAGTTCCGGCGGGGCGCCGTTGCCGGCGGATGGAATGGGAAGTCGCCGCTCCGCACGCGGCTTCGCATTACTGTGCTTGGATTCCTGGCGCTCGACGCGGTTCTCCTGGCGCTCTTGTTTCATCGCCCCGGTCACACGCTCGGGCAGCAACAACAGGAACTGACACGGATTCGAGACCGTCGTGATGCGGCGAAGAGCACGGTGGCCCAGATGCGCGAGCTGCGCTCCAAGCTGCAAGTGGCTCTGCAAACCGGGCAGACTTTCGCAAAAGAGAACTTCCGGGCACGGAGCAGCGGGTTCTCCGCGATCTTGACGGATCTCGAATACCAGGCCTCCGAAAATCATCTGAAACCGAGCGGGGTCTCCTACCGATTGGATGAGGAAAAGCTGCAGCCTGGCTGGACCAACGTCGGCGTCACCTTGACGGTCGAAGGCGAATACTCGGACCTGATCCGGTTCATCAACCATCTGGAACAATCCGACTTGTTCTGGATCATCAGGGGCCTCACTGTAACAGCGGGGACGGGCAAAGGCCTGCGCATGAGTTTGCAGATGGAAACCTACTTTATCCCGTCCTAGAGGAGACACGAGAGGAATGCCGAGCGGCGGCCCAGGAATCAAGCGTTGGATTGCTATGGGGATTCTGGTGCCCCTCTGCGTGTGGCTCGTCTATCGGAACTTGATCGCGCCGGAGGAACAGAGGGTCGCGGCCTCTTTACCGCAAGTGGAATCGTCTGGAAGCACCGCGGCCTCCGGGCGGAATCCCGTTGCCGCGCGAGCGCGCCCGACGCCAGCCCCTGGGGAAGAAACCCGACGGCAACCGGGCCAGTCCCTGAGCCAGCAGGACTTGGCGGCACTCGATCCGACTCTCCGCGAGGACCTGCTCGAAAGAAGCCGGGAAGTGGAATACGAGGGCAGTTCGCGAAATATCTTCCAGGTCTATACGCCGCCGCCCCCGCCGCCCACCGCCGCTCCCGCGCCAAGTCCCACGGCTGCCGCTTCCGCGCCGCCTCTTCCGCCGCCGCCGGCTCCGGCCATCCCGCTCAAGTTTTACGGAGTCGCCGCTCCTCCCGGCTCCACGCGGAAGAAAGCCTTCCTGACGGACGGGGAAGAAATTTTCATTGCCCAAGAAGGGGAACTGATCGCCCGGTTCTACAAAGTCGTCCGGATCGGCGTCAACACCATCGAGCTGGAAGACAGCCGGTCCAAGCAAAAACAAAGCCTGCCGTTGCAGGAGGAGTAGCATCGGCCCTCCTTTTTGGAACGTGTTGTGCTGTGAGAGAAGTCGAATCATGAATGCGACCAAGGGTAATCCAATCGCCAGGCGCAGAGCAGTTCCCCGTGCAAGCGGGGAACGCGGCTACATTCTCCTGGTTCTGGCCCTGTTCGCGGCGCTGATTGCGATCGGGCTGATGAAGGTTCTTCCGGTGGCGATGGTCGAGACGCAACGGGAGCGGGAAGAGGAACTGATCTTTCGAGGCCAGCAGTATCAACGAGCCATTCAGGCTTTCGTTCGCAAGTTCGGCCGCTATCCCAATTCCCTGGAGGAATTGGAGCAGACCAACCAAATCCGGTTCCTCCGACGGCGTTTCCGGGACCCCATGGTGAAACGGGACCCGGAAACGAAGCCGGGAGAAGAATGGCGGTTAATTCATATCGGGCCGGGTGGCGTGTTTACCGACGCCAAAACCACTACGACACTTCCAACCCAGGGTACGGCCGCGCTGAATCCATCCACGCCGGGGGGCCTGGGCCTGCCGCCCTCCCCGGCGATGCAGAGACCGGGAAGCACGTCTCCGTCGGCTGCGGGAAGCTCTGGAACGGGTCCGACTTCTATGCCATCTCCGTTCCAACCGGGAGCGTCCCCGTTCGGTGGAGCAGGAGCGCCCATGCAACCTGGGCAAAGCTCTGGGACGAATCCGACAGGACGCGGTCTCACTTCCGGTCAGGGCGGGCTGCCGCCAGGACTCCTTCCGTCAGCGAACCCCGCCGCGAACCCTGCCCAGCAACCCCGCGCGGCGGCAGCCGCGCAACAATCCGCCCCCCTGGTTATCGGCGGAGGAGGGATCGCCGGAGTTGCGAGCCAGAACACCGGGGAGAGCATCAAGGTCTGGAACGGGTACAGCCAGTATGATGAGTGGGAGTTCATCTACGATTTTCGAACCGACCCGATTGGGACAGCCGCCATCGCGCGGGTCTCGGGAATAGTGGCCCAACCGACTCTCCAACCCGGCGCTCCGGCTCAGCAACCCACACCTACTCAGCAACCGACCACGCAGCCCGGTTTCCCTCCGACTCCGTTTCCCTCGCCCTTCCCGGGTTCACCCGGTTCGCAGCCTCCCGGCATTCGCCCGGGGACTCCGCCGGGATTCCCTCAGTTCCCCCCCTCGCCGATTCCCGGAACTCAACCCCGTCCCCGCCAAAGATAGGACTCGCCTGCCAGGTTCGGTTTCGGTTCTCTCGGAAGATTCTGAAGAATTTTCTTGCTTCCCTTCCGAAAGGCAATCCATCCTGAGGCCAGGGAGAGGTGTGTCATGGGCCGGGGAAGGACGAGGGCGGAAGACCGGGAAGAGGCAACTGGGGAAGGAGGGAGGAAGGACACCGATATAGGTAAAACTACCAAACGAAGCCAACAAGTCCTGTGTTTACAACAAAATTTTAATTATATTCGCTTTATGTTCGCTTCATATTCGCCATATCCTGAGATTTCTGGGACCTCAGAGCACAAAGCGCTCAATGGCGCGCGCTACGCCGCCGGAATCGCAATCGAGCGTTACGGCCCAGCCTTCCTGTTTGAGACGCTCCTCTGCGTTGCCCATCACGACCGGTATCCCGGCGAACCGGAGCATCTCCAGGTCGTTGTAATTGTCTCCGATCGCCAGGATCTGCTCCGGAGGAATCCCGCGGAAGCGGCTCCAGTAGGCCAGCGCGTGCCCCTTGGAACAATCCCCGCGGATCACGTCCTGGATCGAGACATTGCGGGCCGGGTATTCGGTCCGCAACAGCCGGAAGGGCGGTACCAATGTCTCGTTGCTGCAATCCGAGCCGCGCTCGACCCCGACCTTAGCCGGGGGGACGGGGCAGTAAGGGAGCGGGCCTGAACTTTCCTTGAGACCGTGTGGAAGACCGTTCTCCAGGCCGTTTTCGAGAAGGGTCGCCACCTCTCGCATGAGGGGCACCGGCCCTGCAAACATAATCTCCAGAGGATCTCCATCGAGTTCCTTTTCCAGAGAATCGGTGAAACGCACCGCCGCCGCAACGCGCCGCACCCAAGGCGAGAGCGCCACACCGTCGGGAGGAGGAGTCGCATCGCCGGGGCCGCCGGTGGCTGGGACTTCGATCCGGAACTGGCCTTCTCCAGATTGGTCGTACATGAGAACAGTGTACGGCCGGAACTCGCGCGTGGCCCGCAGAACCGCAACAGCAACGTCGACAGGAAGCAGGGCGCGAAAGAACGTCTCGCCGGCCTTCGAGCGAATGAGTGCGCCGTTGTTTGAAATCAGGGGGCCGGTGGTCAGAAGGTCCTCGACCATGAGGAGCGCCGTGCTAAAATTCCGGCCGGTTACGGGAACGATTTCCACGCCGCGCGCGGCGGCTGCCCGGACGGCCTCCGCATCCTCCGCCGAGACGCGCTTCCGGGAGTTGAGCAAGGTTCCGTCCAGGTCCACGGCGATCAATCGAACCGCATCTTTCATTGTTTCGTCATCGTATCACGGGGCGCTCGAACCGGCCAAAAGAGCGAGGCAACGGAGGGGAACGCAGATCGGGTCGCCCACTTACAGCGGCGCGCATTATTCTGGACGAGTCCATCTGGACGAGTCCCTCCCTATTTTCCAGGAAATGGCAACAACGCTAATTCAACTGCGCGATGGTCTTCCGCAAGTTGGCGAGAGTTTCCTTGATTTCTTCGGCGTCGTCGGCTTTGGGAGTTTGATCCAGGTAGTATTTCAGTTCGGCGGCGGCTTCGGAATAGCGCCGCAGGTGGAGCAGCAGCGCGGCGCGTTGCTTGCGTTCTTCCAGCGAATCCGGCTGCACGGCGAGCGTCAGATCGGTGATGCTCAGGGCTTTCGGGTACTGCCGCAGGTTCAGGTAAACGGCGCGGAGGTTGTTGAGCATCCGGATGACGATGTGGCGCTTGCCGACGGCGTCGAGAAACGATTTGTGGAAGGGAACCGAATCCCCGAGCACTTCCTCCATCCGTGCCTGGCACTCGGCTTCGGTGAGGATCCGTCCCTGGGAGAACGGATCAATCAGGATGTGGAAGTACGGGTGTTTGACGAGGAAGTGTCCCGGCATTCCGACGCCGACCAGGGGGAAGCGCAGCCGCTCGGCAATCTCCAGGTACACCGTCGCCAGCGTAATCGGGATGCCGGTCTTGCGGTCCAGGACGTCGTTCAGAAAGCTGTTGCGCGGATCGTAATAGTCCTTGGTGTTCCCGAAGAAGCCTTCTTCCTGAAACAAGAACTGGTTGATTTTCGAGATGATTTGGAACGGGTCGGTCTCGCTGCTGACGCGCTTGCCGACGGTCCCGGCCATGGCGTCCAACCGGCCTACGTATTCATCCGCGTCCAGATTCGGATATTCACTCGCCGCAATCAAAAGAGCTGCCTCTGCCAGGCGAATCTGCTCCTCGGGCTGCTGCATCAACTCCGCGAGGCGGCTGTGGACGGGGTCTGGGCGATGCGCGGAATCCGGCAAGGGGCCTCCGGTCAAAACCCGTTGCGCTACTTGTGCGCCTTGAAGCCGATCTTTTGCCGCACGGCTTCCGGCAACGCCGCAAGAGTTTCCGGCAGCTCTTCCAGGATATGACCGCTTTCTTCAAGCAGGCGGCTGTGCTCTGCGAGGATGCGGCTGTGCTCCATCAGGATGGCCTCGATCCGGGCGAACCGTTTGGAATTCTCCCGCTCTGTTTCGGAGAGTTGCGCCTGAAATGCGGCTTGGTTCTGAACAAACGTGGCCTGGGTTTGCACCAGCATTGCGATGGCCTCTTCGAGCCGGCCGTTGTGGGTATTTCGCTTGGCTTTCACAGGCGCTCCCTTCTTGATTCCTAGTGTACCACGACTGTCAGAGTTCCTTTGTTTCCTTACCGCAACGAAGGTTTCAGTGGTTCTACTCGCTTCGTACAATACGCCCTTGTTCTCCCGCCGCATCCAGTTCCCTGAAGAAAGTCGCCAGATGAGAAGGCAGAGGATTTCCTTGTCGGGCGTCGGCGAGGAGGCGTTCGACGTCGTTCCATTCGTCGAGGTCAAACCATCGTTCGAGCTGCGCCATCCGGTAACCGAGGCGTCGGGCATTGGCAAGGGTTTGCTCGCAGGTCCACTGCGTGCTCCACTCGACTCCGTGAAACACTTGCGGATCAAACCGCCGGCAGCCGATCAAGTAGTATCCGCCATCCTCGGTCGGCCCGATTACCAGATCGCATTCGGCGAGGGCGTCGAAGGCTCCCCGGATTATGGCCGGGGGGAGCGTGGGACTGTCGCTCCCAAAGATGACCACACGCTTGGCGCCGGCGGCGAACGCGCGAGCGAATGCCTCCGCCATGCGGTCACCCAAATCGCCTCCCTCCTGGACCGTGCAGCGGAAATCGGGCGGAAGCACTACGCCGCTGCCCCTTGTTCCTGTGGGCGGTGTTTCGCTGAAGAAAACCCACAACGCGGCGTCCCGAAGAGTCTCCGCCAATAGGGCGGCCGTATCGCTCACAGCCGCGCAATGGAACGCGCAGGCCAGCACGGGGGGCAAGTGAGTCCACAAGCGCGACTTGACCTTTCCGGGGATGGGAGTCCGTGCAAACAGGATGGCGCAATCCTCTCCCGGGCCGCCAAGCGGGACGGAAGCTGCCGCAATTTCCAGTTTTGTTGGTTGGGCCACGGATGGCGCTCTGAAGGGGGAGGGCAGAACGCGGAAGCTACTAGATGAACAGTTCTTCTTCTTGGGTGGCTCGTTCCACCCGCGTCTTGTTCCGGTGACGCAGATAGTCGAGCGCCGTGCGGACGCCGGCCAGGATCGCGGAGATTTCCCGTATCGGCGCCAGGACGTTGCGCTGGATCGTCTCCGTGGTCTCTTCCACGCGCGCCACGGTGTTGCTCAGCAACTGGTCCACCCGGATCATCTGCAAACGGAGCCGGTCGGAGAGATCGGTGAACAGCAGGTCGAACCGGGTCACCTGGTTCTTGGTGAGTTGACTGATCTCGACGAGATTCTGGGAAACCAGGTTGAGCTTTTCCTTGCTGTCCGCCAGCAATTCCCGCGCTGCCCGGAGCACCGGTTCCGCATTGCGCGTGGCGTCTTCCGCCAAGGCGGCCATACGGCTCGACCACTTTCGGAAGGTCAGAACCAATACCAGCAGGGTAATCGTTTGGACAACACACAAGGCGACTATCACGACCACCAGAGCCAGCAGCGTGTTCTGGGAAGCAACATCCATCGCGATTTCCCTCCTTGCAGCGGTTCCCTTCGGCGGGACGCACGCCCTCCGCTCGCAGACCCTTCTGTCTCAAACCCGCGCCGCGGCGTTAGCCCGCTGTACTTTTCGGCTGTGACTCGGCCCGGTAAACCTGCTTGCCGGCCTCGATTGCGGCAGCCAGTTGGTCCCGCTGCTGGGCGAGGACTTCCTTCCCGCGGTCCGCAAAGGAGGCCGCCTGATCGCGGACTTCGCGGCTTTTTCGCAGCAGGTAGTCGCGCCCTTCTTCGGCCTTATCGGCGATCAATTCCCTGGTTTGTTCCCCGGCTTGCGGCGCGAATAAGACGCCAATCAGGGCCCCGATGCCCAAGCCCATGACGAAGTAAACGAACTTGGAGCCACCGTTATCTTCCATCGGAATCTCCTTCCTCTTTCTAGGGCCGATAGTAGCACCGAGGCTCCAAAAATACAACTCGGCGCGGCCGGGGACACTCTCGGCTCACGGTGCCAAATGAATGCGGAGCAAGGCGGCCAGACGGCGGCTGACCACCTGGGCCAGTTCCTCTTCCGTCGCCGCGCGAATCCCTTCCAAGCTGCCGAACCGTTCGAGCAACCGCCGGGCTGTTTTCTCGCCCACGCCGGGGATTTGCAGGACCTCGGAGCGCAGCCGTTGCGACTCCCGCCGGCGCCGGTGAAACTGGATCGCAAAGCGGTGGGATTCGTCGCGGACCCGCTGGATCAGGTGCAGGACGGGAGAATGCGGATCGAGCCGGATCGGTTCGTCTTCCTGACCGTACACGTAGAGGATTTCTTCTTTCTTGGCGATGCTGGCCAGCGGCTGGTTGATGATGCCCAGTGATTCCAGTGCCGCGGCGGCGGCGTGCAACTGCCCGATGCCGCCGTCAATCAGGATCAAGCCCGGCAGGGGTTTGCTTTCCTCCTGCAGACGCCGGTAGCGCCGTCCGACCACTTCGCCGATAGCCGCAAAATCATCCACTCCCTCGACCGTTCGAATGAGGAACTTGCGGTAGTCGGATTTCTTCATGTTGCCGTTTTCCCAGACCACCATCGAAGCCACCGTGTCGCTCCCCTGCAAGTGGGAAATATCGAAACACTCGATGCGCTGCGGCGCTTCGGGCAACCCCAGCGATTCCTGCAAGGATTCGAGAATGGCGCGGAAACTCGGCTTCATAATCCGGAACCGCTGCTCAAACGACAAAGCCGCGTTTTTTTCGGCCAGCTCGAGAAATGCCCGTTTCGGACCGCGCTGCGGAGTCAGAATTTCTACTCGCCGGCCGCGCTTCTCGGAGAGCAATTCTTCCAGCAGCGCGCAATCCTCAAACTCTACGGGGATGTGGATGGCGGCGGGAATGTACTGCTGGTCGAGATACAGTTGTTTCAAAAGCGACGAGAAGAATTCGCTCGGCTCGAACTCGCGCTGGTCCTCCCAGAAGAATTCCCGGCGGTCCAGCACTCTCCCTCCGCGCATGTGGAACAGGTTGGCCGACACCAGTGGCCCTTCCTGGTGATAGCCGAAGATGTCGAGGTCGTCGCCGGCGGCCGCGGCCATCTTTTGCTTTTCGTCGAGTTCCTCGACGGTGGTGATCAAATCGCGCAGCGAGGCGGCCTCCTCAAAACGCTCCTCGCCGGAGGCTTCCATCATGCGGCGGCGGAGTTCCTGGAGCAGGTCGCCGTGACGGCTTTCGAGGAACAGCTTCACGTCGCGCGCGGCGCGTGCGTACCGCTCATCCGTGGTGAGGCCGGGGACGCACGGCCCCTGGCAGCGGTGGATGTAATACTCGAGACAGGGCCGCGCATGAGGCCGCGTCAGGTCCACGGTGCAGGAGGGCACCCGGAAGTATCGGTGGATGAAGTGAGCGATCCGATGAGCGAGGTTGCCAGGGAAGTAAGGCCCGAAATAGAGCGCGCCGTCTTTCTTGAGCCGCCGCGTGACGTAAACTCGCGGGTAGCGTTCCTGGACCGTCAGCTTGACGTAGGGATACGTCTTGTCATCGCGCAGCAGGACATTGAACCGCGGCTGGAGCTGCTTGATGAGGTTGTTCTCAAGCGCCATCGCCTCGCGTTCGTTGTCCACGAGGATCGTGCTTACCGCGACGGCTTCGCGAACGAGTGTATCCGTCTTGGCGTCGGCGACCCGGCTCTCGAGAAAATACGAGCGCACGCGGTCGCGCAACGACTTGGCCTTGCCCACATAAATCACGCGTCCGGCGGCGTCCTTGAACTGGTACACGCCCGGCGCGGAGGGCAGTGCGGCAAGTTGGTCAGAGGAGAGCATGGCGAAAGACGGAGAAGAACTCCTGCCTGACTTCTTCCCTGTCTTTATATTAGCTGAACTGCTTCTTGCATTTTGCGACGGACGTTTCAGGTCCCGCCCCTGACTCCTGACACTCTACACTCGCTTTACCGTTGACACAGGTTCCTCCCAGCGGTAACCTTGGGGCATGGAAGTTCACTTCACCCCCGAGTTGGAAGCCAAGCTGAATCGCATCGCTGCGGAGAATCAGCGCGGCCCGGATGAATACGTCCGAGAACTGGTCGAGCATTACCTGGACCATGACGGCTGGTTTCGCCAGGAAGTAAAAAAAGGCTTGGATCAGCTTGACTGTGGAGAGTTCCTGGCCCACGACGAAGTGGTAGCGCGTATCGAACGGATATTTCGCTCGTAATTGCAACTCCGCTGGTCGCCGGAAGCCGCCGACGATCTGGTCCGCATCGTTGAGCGCATCCGCGAGGACAACCCTTCCGTCGCGGAACGGATCGCAACATTCATCTATCAAAGAGTTGCCGCGCTCGAAACCTTCCCCAATCTCGGCAGGCCGGGGCGCATGGAAGGCACGCGGGAATTACCCCTGCCGCCGCTCCCGTTTGTGGTGGTTTATCGGCTACGCGGAGAAGCTGTTGAAATCGCCAGAGTGCTGCACGGCGCACAACGCTGGCCTTGACGCCGGGAGCGGCAGGCAGCGCTGCGAGTTGTTCAGCCAAAAGCATAACGAAGCGGAGCGACGACGAGTATAAATTATTCGTAATGGGTCCACATGCGCAGCACTTTTACGATGCGGGGTTCTTTGAGCACCTGGTAAACCAAACGGTGTTGGATATTGATCCGGCGGGAGTATGCGCCTCGAAGATCGCCGACGAGCTTTTCATAAGGCGGAGGAGTCTGGAACGGGTTGGCGGCCAGAATTTCCAGAATCGCTTCTGCCTGGGGCCTCAGGCCGGACGAGGCCACTCGCTGGGCGTCCTTCTGCGCCTGCTTCGTGTAGACGAGCCGCCACTCCCTCACCAACCCGGTTCCTTCTTGCACTTTTCGACCGGCGTCTTCAGGCCTCGCCGGATCGCCTCGCGCATACCGGGTATGGAGAGAAGGTATAGGGTCTCCTGAATGGCGTTCCAGTCCTCCTCGCCGATCAGAACGGCGTTGGATCGCGGGCCGCTGATCAGCACAGGTTTATGAGCGGCGGCCGTCTCGTCGAGCAGGCGGTAGAGCTTCTCCCGCGCCTCGCTGGCGTTCATCGTGTTCATATTCAAAGCGTACGCCTTTCAGTACGCATTGGCAAGCGGCTTGACAGCGTGCGTGAGTCCTCGGAACCGGGCAGTTCATCCCAATGGCCGCAGTTGTGCTACACTACTTCCGCATCCTCCCGGCCACCGCAGCGCCGGGGGATCCCATATGCCTCCCTTTCCACTGTTCCGAATCCTTCTCATCGGCGTGCTCGTGGTGGCCAACGCCTTCTTTGCCATCGTGGAGTTTGCCCTGGTCAGCGTGCGGCGAACTTGGTTGCAGCAAAAAGCCGCGGAAGGAGATTCTCGGGCGGAAGCGGCTCTAAGACTGATTGGGGACCTGAACACGGTCGTCAGCGGCACGCAGCTCGGCATCACCATGACCAGCCTGGGGCTGGGCTGGGTCGGGGAGATCACGCTGGCGGGACTGCTCGAACCCGCGCTGGGCCTGGCCTCTGTGGGAGGCGTAGTCGTCGTCCACAGCGTCGCCCTGGCGCTGGCGTTCTTGATCATTACGTTCCTGCACATCGTGCTGGGGGAATTGGTTCCCAAACAGGTTGCGCTGGGCCGGGCGGAGCGCCTCTCGTTGCTCGTGGCCTGGCCCATGACACTGTTTCTGAAAGTCGTCCGCCGGCCCCTGCTGGTGCTGCATTTCTGCTCGTTCTACCTGGCTACGCGGTTGGGGGCGCGGCCCGCCGGCGCCGCCGCGCACGCTTACACCGCCGAAGAATTGAAGATGCTCGTGACGGGAAGCTATCGCAGCGGCGCCTTGCCGGAATACCAGCAGGAGATGATCCACAATGTGATTGACCTCCCGGAAATCCTGGCGCGCGAAATCATGGTTCCCCGGCCTAATATCGTTTCGATCCCAGTCAGTTTATCGCTTGCGGAATTGGTCCGCCTTGTAAATGAAGATCAGCATTCCCGCCTTCCGGTGTACGAAGACACTCCGGAGCAAGTCATCGGGGTGCTTTACGTCAAGGACTTGTTGCGAGTCTGGCGGGAGCAGCAGGCGACGCAGGCCATGGGCCTTCCGCCACGGGAGTTCGCCTTACGCGGGCTGTTGCGGGAAATCCCGGTGGTGCCGGAAACCAAGCCGATTGACGAGCTTTTGCAGGAATTTCAGCAGCGCCGGCGGCACATCGCCCTGGTGGTGGATGAATTCGGCAGCACGGTCGGGTTGGTGACGGTCGAAGACGTTCTCGAGCAGATTGTCGGCGAGATCGAGGACGAATACGACTGGGAAAGCCCGCCGGGGCTGCGCCTCGGGGAGCGGACCCTGGTGCTCGATGCGCACATCAACGTCCTCGATCTCGAAAATCAGTACGAGGTCGAACTGCCGCGGGACCAAGGATTTGAAACGCTGGCCGGTTTTGTGCTCCACCAGTTCGGACGCATTCCCGAGGGAGGAGAGTCGTTCTTATACAATGGCCGGCGCTTCACCGTGCTGGAAGTGGAGAACCACCGCGTCGCCCGCGTGAAACTGGAAAAGCTCCAGAGCGAGTCTCCGACCGAAGTAAGTGATTTGAAGGAAGGATGAATCGCGAGGAACAGTTGTAGCCACGGCACGCTTTTCGCGCCGTGGGCTTTTGGCCGTGGGCTTTTGGCCGTGGGTTTTTCGCTGAACGAACCAAGAGCCCGCCCACGGCATAAACCACATGCCGTGGCCACCACTTCCGTACGGGCTGCGTGAAAATCCCGCCTTCTTCTCAGAAAATTTCCGGGAAGTAATAGGTCAGGACCGCGTTCCTGCGCATATCGGCCACAATGAGTTCTTTGTGTTTGGGGTTCAAGGCCACTCCCCGCGGCTTCTCGATCAGGCTTTTCGGTCCGCCAATCTTCCAGCGCGGCGGAACATCCCCGCTGTCGTGAATGCTCCAAATGCCGATGAACGTATTCTCCGGCTCGGGAACCGTCACCTCGGTAGACTGCGCCGTGATGATCCAGCCCCGTGGGGGATAAACCTGAAGCTGCTCGGGAATGAAGAGACCTGTCTTGGGTCCCTGGATCACGGCGCGCGGCTTTACGTTGCCGCTGTCGGTCCGATTGAAAATGAGAAGCCCTCCTTGTCCCGCCCCGGCTTCCGTCCAGCCTGCGCTCCAGCCTTGCTCCCCTGCCGTTCCCATCCCCCGTAGCCCCTGCGGCTTGGTGAAGGCCACCACCAATAGGTTCGCGATGGGGTCCACCGCGACGGATTCGACGAGGCGAAGCTTCGTGTCGGGACCCCGGATCGAGCGAAGGGGGGCCACATCGCCATTGGCCTCCCGAGCGAATACCAGAATCGAGTCGCCGCCGTTGGGAACGAAAATTTCGTTGTGAACCGGGTCCACTTCGACGCGGCTGGAACCGCGCATCTGCGTCTTCGGTCCCTGAATGGTGCGGATGGGCGCTTCTTGTCCTTCCGCCCCGCCGCGAAAAACCAAGATCGCCGCCGCGAACGGATTCGTAGTCAGAAACTCATCGTGGACCGCGTCATAGCGAATATCGTGCATGGTGCGGCTGAGCCGGGTGGTTTGGCCATAAATGAGCCGCGTCGGGGTCGCATTCTCCTTCGCCAGCCTGGCGAAGGCCGCAATCTGCGGGTGGGCCACTCAGTTCGGCACCAGGATTTCGTCCCGCTTGCTGTCATAGCCGGCAGCGCCCGGATTCCCAATGGCCAGCGCCAGTTTCCCCCGGGGAGCGTTGCGAATCGTGCGCACGGGCGGCACATCGCCGTTCGCAGTGCGCGCATAGACGGTGGCCGAATGGTTCCCCATGTTGGATACGACGACTTCCTGGTTCTTCGTGTCCACGAATACGCCGGTGGGGTTCTTGATGCCCGTCTTCGGTCCCCGGATCATGCGCGTTGGAGCGACATCGCCGTTGTCCGTGACCCGGAATCCCAGAACGGAATCGTCCGCATCGTTGGCGACAAACAGTTCCTGATGCTCTTCATCCACCGACAATTGCGCGGGCCAGTTCAACCGCGTCCGGGAGCCTTGGATCACGCGCACGGGCGCCGTGTCGCCGCTGGCCCCCAGCGGGTAAACCGTAATCGAAGGCGGCTCGAAGCGGCCGCCGCGCTCGCGGTTGCGCGCATTGCCGTGATTCGTAACAAACAGTAATTGGCTTCTGGTGTCCACTGCAATGCCGTGCGGATCTTGCAAGCCGGTGTGCTCGCCCTGGATGATCCGCAGCGGTTTCTCATCGCGTTCGGCCAGTTTGCGGTAAACCACCACGGCATTGGTGTGCTCCACGGTCAGAAAGAGTTCCTGCTTCTGCTCATCCACCGCGATCCCGTAGGTTCCGTGCGGCGTGTAGAGTTCCCGATCCGCAGGCACATTTCCTTTCGCTTGCCTCGAGAACACCACCAGGGTGTCCATCGTGTCGTTGTTCACGGAATAAATGTCGCCGCTTTTCGGGTCAATGTAGAGTCCGCAGTTGAATTCGATCCTGGTCTTGTTGCCGCCGATGACGCGCTTTGGCTCGGTCATGGTGGCGCTCGGCGGCGTATTTGCCATCCGGTCGTAGACCATAATCTGGAAGAGGTTCTCGTCCTGCAAGACGATTTCATTCCGAATCGGGTCCACAGCGACCGCGCTATAGGTGGGGTAGGTATCCCGGATCACCCGAACCGGGGCACGCTCCGCATCCCGGGAGTTCGTAACGTCGGTGGAGGCCGCGCCGGGAGCCGCTGACCGTTCCCGCTGACGCAGTGCCACGAACTGCGCTGGCGCGCTGGCCGGCAGCCACTCGCACATGGCCCCCTCCGTCGCGGAAAGCGGTTCGATGGAGACCAGTTGGGGATGGCCCGCAGGCCTCCTCCCAGCATCCTGGGAGCCGGACAGCATCTCGGCCCGTCGGACGCCTCCGAGGAGAAATGCCCCCGCTCCGGCGGCGGCCACGATCAGGAGGAATGCGCCAATGCTGCGGTTCCGTCGTTTCATGGATTGCCTCCTCATGCCCATGGACTAAGCAAGATTCGGATTCAAGATTCTCTGCTTTGGACTCGTAAACCGGGACCAGTCTACCACAGCTCCACTTCTCCACTGTCTTTCCAGTTCGCTTCCTTCTCCTGATTGCGCCCCCGGGGCGGGGGATGCAGCGTAAGACCCGGTGCGGTCACACCGATATCCGGGTTCCTGTTGTCCGCCGGTTCGAAACAAATAGTTGCTACGTCGCCGTATTTCGAGTACATTTCGGTCGAGCGTCCATCCGAGCATTCATCGAACTCGGGCGAACCGTTGGGGGCGATGATCCGATGCGCAGCGTCAGGCCAAACGGCATGGAGATGCCGGATCAAAGGGAGTGGTTGTTGTGGCTGATCCGCGTGCGGGTCGTCATCATCTCGTTTCTGCTCGGCATTGAGCTGATTATTCAGCAGGTAGGGCGGACGCAGGACCCGACGGCGGCGCAGGTCCCCATGAAGTATTTCCTGGGGGTCATCGTCTTCTGGTATCTGCTCGATCTGATCTTCTATATCCTGCTCAAGATTCGGGGGGACCCCTGGGTCCAGGCCTACATCCAGATGGTCCTGGACACCACGATGGTGTCGCTGGTGGTTTATTTCACCAGAGGGCTGGACAGCTACTTTTACTTCCTCTATCCGCTGACGATCCTCATGGGCAGCATTGTGTTGTCGCGTGGCGGCGCGTATGCGATGGCCAGCCTCTGTTTCATCCAGGCCGGGCTGATGTTGGAGTTGCCGTTTTACGACCTGCTTCCCTACTACGGGCCGGTCCACCCCGATCTCAAAAGTCTCCAACTGCGCATCGCCACGAATCTGGCGGCGTTTCTGGCCGTGGCCTACTTGGGCAGCAAGCTCGTGGAAGTCTTGCGGCAGACCGGAGTGGCCCTGCGGGACAAAGAGGGAAAGATCGAGGACTTGCAGGCGCTCAACCAGGACATCATCGAGAGCATGCGGGGCGGCCTGATCACCACGGACCTCGGCGGCCGAATCCTGTTGCTGAATTCCCCGGGAGCGGAAATCCTGGGCATTTCGTTTGCGGGAGTCGCGGGGCGGTCTATTGAGTCCATCTTTGCCGGAATCGTCTCCGGCGGGCAGCCGGACTTCTCCTCTCCACGACGGGAAATTTCCTGGCGCAGCCCCCGAGGCGAAGAAAAATTCCTGGGCTTGAGCGTCGCTCCATTGAGCCAGAACGGGACGACGGTGGGCTTTGTCTGGAATTTCCAGGACCTGACTCAGTTGAAGCAACTGGAGCGCGAGGTCCAATTGCAGGACCGCATGGCGGCCATCGGGCGCATGGCAGCGGCCATCGCCCACGAAATCCGCAATCCGCTCGCGTCCATTGCCGGTTCGGTCAAGTTGTTTTCCGGGATGGCCGGGTTGAGCCACGATGAGCAGCGATTGATCGGCATCGTGCTCAAAGAGTCCGAACGGCTCAACTCCACCATCACCGACTTCCTCCTCTACACTCGGGAGAAGGTCTACAAG
>Ga0209343_10004384_pt1 | contig 17447 bp, 12 predicted proteins | sample RifCSPlowO2_02_FD_184026 | JGI IMG/M metagenome (GOLD analysis project Ga0209343, IMG submission 184026) | Groundwater microbial communities from Rifle, Colorado - Rifle CSP2_plank lowO2_0.2 (SPAdes) (version 2) | ecosystem: Environmental > Aquatic > Deep subsurface > Groundwater | place... | reverse complement strand
GGATTGGAAATGCCGGAAGCGCGCTGCGCCGCCCACATCTGGTGCTGGCCCACGTCGGCAGTCACCAGCGCCTCCGGGTCCATTCTGTCGAAGAGCAATTCGAGCACCCGGGTGGGCGACGGTTTGCCGCCCTCCAGGTTCTCCTTGTGCTGCGGATTCGGCGTGGCGCGGGTTTCCTGCAACCAGCCGCTCCAGTCGGGCAGGGAAGCCGGGAGCGCCCGGAGCAACTGCGGGACGGTATAAGCCAGATCGCCGATGACGGGCATCTCGTAGGAGCGCACGCGATGGAGTTGCGCCGGATCAATCTCAAAGTGGACGATCTTGGCCCCGCGCGCAAAGCGCGTCGGGTCGCCGGTAACGCGGTCATCCAGGCGCGCGCCGAGCACCAGCAGCAAGTCGGAATGGCTGACCGCCAAATTCGACTGCCGCGTGCCGTGCATGCCCACCATTCCCAAGTAATAGGGGCGGTCTTCGGAGATCGTGCCGAGTCCGTGGACCGTCTGGACGGTGGGCATTTGCAGGCGGTCCATCAGTTCGCGCACGCAGTCGGTCGCCACGCCCCACTTCGCGCCCGCTCCCAGAATCGCCGCGGGCCGGCGGCTCGCCAGCAGCATCTCCACAACCTGCTCCATGACCTGCTCCATCGGCACATCGCTCTTCCGGTCCGGCGTGTAACCCGGCACCTCGACCTTGTCGGGATACTCGACGTGTTCAAGTTTTTCTCGACAGACATCCACCGGAAGGTCAATCAGGACGGGGCCGGGCCGCCCCGTGCGCGCAATATGAAACGCCTGCGCCATCAGCCGCGGGAGGTCTTCGGTGCGCGTGACGATGCAGTTGAACTTGGTGATCGGAAGAGTCATCCCGACCACGTCGGTCTCCTGGAAGGCGTCGGTGCCGATCACCGGGCGGCGCACTTGTCCGGTAATGCAGACGAGCGGAACGCCGTCCATCTTGGCGTCGGCGATGCCGGTGACCAGGTTGGTCGCGCCGGGACCGGAGGTCGCCAGACACACGCCCACCCGGCCGCTGGCGCGCGCGTAGCCTTCGGCGGCAAACGTCGCCCCTTGCTCGTGGCGCACCAGAATGTGGCGGATGGGACTGTTGTAGAGCGCGTCATAGAGCGGGATGTTGGCCCCGCCGGGGTAGCCGAACACAAGTTCCACCCCTTCCCGCTTCAAACATTCGAGAGCAATTTGTGCTCCGGTAATCGGCATACTTTGTTTCCTCCTGAAACTACCGCGGCCTTGGTAGCCACGGCATGTTTTTTTATGCCGTGGGCACGTTCTTTCGGGCGAAAAGCCCACGGCACACAGAACGTGCCGTGGCTACCTCGCTCTTGAACCCTCGTCAGGGCATAGCTTCAGCCATGCCGATAACACGTCCCACTTTTTCCGGGCTTTAGCCCCTGAGGTCTCTTTTCCCCCTCAGCGGCTGAAGCCGCTATATCCATTCCGGCTGGTCGGCACGACTGAAGTCGTGCCCTGACGAACTGCTTTGCGTCTCACTATATTTTGCAAAACTCAATAATTCACTTCAAGGTCCGGGGACAAAGGTAATGGCAAACACCCCGCCGCCGTTACTCCCCGCGTAAACCGTGCTCGGGTTTTTCGGGTCAATAGCCAGAGCAAGAACCTCAAAGGGCACCTTATTCCGTGTCGGCAGCCCAGAGTTGACCGCACTCCAGCTTGCTCCCCCGTCCGTGGTCCTGAATACTCCACTGCCCGTGCCCGCGTATACGGTGTCCGGGTTTTGCGGATCAACCACCAGGGCACGAACATCGATCGCCGTCAGCCCCGAGTCCATCCAGCTTGTTCCCCCATCGGTGCTCTTGAATACCCCGCCACGAGTCCCCGCATAGATCGTGCTCGGGCTTTGCGGGTCAATTGCCAATGTGCGAACAGAGAGTGACCTCAGCCCGGAGTTCACCGCACTCCAGCTTGCTCCCCCATCCGTGCTCCTGAATACCCCGCCGCTAGAAGCCTCTCCGTAGAGTGTGCTCGAGTTTTGCGGATCAACCGCTAGGGCACGAATATCGCTCGTCGTCAACCCCGAGTTCATCCAGCTTGTTCCCCCATCGGTGCTCTTGAATACCCCCTCGCGAGTCCCCGCGTAGACCGTGCTCGGGTTTTGCGGGTCAATCGTCAGGACGCGAATATAGCTCGACCGTAGTCCAGAGTGGACCGCACTCCAGCTTGCTCCCCCCTCCGTGCTCTTGAAAATTCCAAAGCCACCAGTGCCCGCGTAGACCGTGCTCGCGTTTTGCGGGTCAACCGCCAGGGCAGCAACTTCGGTCGCCGTCAGCCCAGCGTTCACCCAGCTTGCTCCCCCGTCCATGCTCTTGAATACTCCGTCGGAGCCAGTCCCCGCGTATAATGTGCTTGGCTGTTGTGGATCAACCGCCAAGCCACCAACTTCGGTTGCCGTCAGCCCAGAGTTGACCGCGCTCCAACTTCCCCCCTCATCCGTGCTCTTCAATACCCCACTGCCATTCGTCCCCGCGTATAATGTGGCGGAGTTTTGCGGGTTAATGGCCAGAGCAGAAACATGGGTCGTCAGTCCAGAGTTCACCGGATTCCAGCTTGCTCCCCCATCGGTGCTCTTCCAGAAACCGCAGCAACCCGCCTGGGGCGTCCGCATGTATAGCGTGCTCGGGATTTGCGGATCAATCGCCAGAGCCAGAACAACGGCATTTTTGGTCAGCTCAGTCCAGCTCGCTCCCCCGTCCGTGCTCTTGTATACACCGCCGGGGCCGATACCGATATAGTCCCGCAAAGCCCCCGCGTATACTGTGCTCGGGTCTTGCGGATCAATCGCCAGGGCAAAAACACGGGTCGCCGTCAGCCCAGAGTTCACCGCACTCCAACTCTGCCCCCCATCCGTGCTCTTGAATACTCCATCGCCACTCCCCGCGTATACCGTGCTCGGGTCTTGTGGATCGATCGCCAGGGCGCCAACCTGTGTCAGCCCAGAGTTCACCCGACTCCAACTCGTTCCCCCATCTGTGCTCTTAAATACCTCGCCGACAGTAAATCCACTGCCCGCCACCGCGTACACCGTGCTCGCGTCTTGCGGATCAATCGCCAGGGCCAAAACACGGGTCGCCGTCAGCCCGGAGTTCACCGCACTCCAGTTCGTTCCCCCATCCGTGCTCTTGAATATTCCACCGCCAGTCCCCGCGTATAGCGTATTCGGGTTTTGCGGGTCAATCGCCAGGGTGCGAACAGAGAGCGACGTCAGCCCGGAGTTCACCGCACCCCAGGTCGTTCCCCCATCCGTACTCTTGAATACTCCACTATCAGTCCCCGCGTAGACCGTGCCGGGATTCTGCGTGTCAATCGCCAGCGTCCCGATCCTTCCACCATCCGGCCCAAGGCTCGTCCATTGGTTGATCCCCGCCCAGGCCGTCCCCGTCCCGAGGAAGGCCAGCAACGCCAGCACCACAAAGCTCCGGCTCACTCGCGCCAGCCTTTGACTGCCGGACCGATTCCGCCTAAAACATTCCAGCGCAATTTGTGCTCCGGTGATTGGCATACTCGACTCCTTAAAGCTTTGCCCCCTCCCTTGCGGTCGGGGCTCGGATTGACCGCTTGCTCACGCGCGCGGCTCGGATACAAACCACAGTGACAAGTGTTCAGTGACGAGTGACGAGCCATGCGATTGGCTTTGGCCTTTTGCTCGGCACTCGTCACTTGTCACTGCCTTACCGGCTCGGGTTTCGGTTCCGGCTTCTGCTGGCCCGGCTTCAACCAGGCCATCATGGCGCGCAGCTCCGCGCCCACCTTTTCGACCTGGAGCGTCTTTTCCTGCTCCCGCAGCCGGTTGAAGTTGGGACAGCCTTTCTCGTTCTCCTCGATAAACTCCTTGGCAAACGTGCCGTTCTGGATGTCGGCCAGAATCTTCTTCATGCGCTCGCGGACTTCCGGCCCGATCAGGCGCGGCCCGCGCGTGAGGTCCCCGTACTCGGCGGTGTTGCTGATCGAATAGCGCATCCGCGCCAGGCCGCCTTCGTAAATCAAATCCACAATCAATTTCACTTCGTGGATGCACTCGAAATAGGCCATCTCGGGTTGATAACCCGCCTCGACGAGCGTCTCAAAGCCGGCCTTCATGAGCGCCGTCAGGCCGCCGCAGAGCACCGACTGCTCGCCGAAGAGATCGGTCTCGGTCTCCTCGCGGAAGCTGGTCTTGACGACGCCGGCGCGCGTAGCGCCGATCCCGTAGGCATAAGCTAACGCGTAATCCTTGGCCTTGCCGGACGCATCCTGCTCGACGGCCAGCAGCGACGGGACCCCGCCGCCTTGCTGGTACACGCGCCGCACCAGATGCCCCGGACCTTTGGGCGCGATCATAACCACGTCAATCGTGGGCGGAGGAATGATTTGTTTGAAGTGGATGCTGAAGCCGTGCGAGACCATCAGGATGGCGTTCGGCTTGAGATTCTGCCGCACCTCGCCTTCAAACAAGGCGCGGTGATGCTCGTCGGGAACGAGAATCATGACCAGATCGGAGCGGCGCACCGCTTCCGCCGGCGGCAGTACCTGGAAGCCATCCGCCGCGGCCTGCTTGGCCGAGTTTCGTGTCGGCGGCATCCCGACGATTACGGAGTAACCGCTGTCGCGCAGGTTCTGTGCCTGCGCGTGCCCCTGGCTCCCGTAGCCGAGCATGGCAATCTGCTTGCCGCGCAACAGCTCCGGATTCGCGTCCCTGTCATAGAAGATTTCCATGGTTACAACCCCTCTCCCTCTTTAAGAATCAGACAAAATAGGCGAATGCCCCTGCGGAAGCCGGCTGCGTTTGGCCAACAGAAGCAGCCGCATATCGGCTCCGCCGTCGGCGCTCGCTTTTGGCGCACGCTTTTGGCGCAGAGAATACCTCCCCCAATTGGCCCCGATTGGCCGCCATGCTCACACGGAAAGAATCTGCGATGCAGTCGCAAACACTCGGCTCCCGGCCCTCTCTCGGAGAGCCCTCGCCGGAGGCCGTCCGGCAAAAACTCTCTTCTGGGGTCTGCCTGCCATCCTACCACTGCCGGGCGGAAAAGTCATATGAAAAATTCATAATTATTATGGTTTTGATAAATTGTACTTATATAGAACGGAAATTTTTTGCCCCGGCGGCAAAAAGGCCGGCGGCAGAAAGCCCCGCTGGGCGTTGATACCGTGAAAATGACGCAACCGAGAAAACCAAGCTGGCGGTTCCGGGAGCCATCGCCAGCCGGTGGAACGATTGGCTTGAAGAAAGCCGGGGATTTCCGATAAGCTTCTAAGCTATGGCTGAGGAAAACATTTCGGTGGTCGCCTACTTGCCGGGACGATTGGGGCAGTTCGTGGATGACCTGCGGAAACGCCTGAACCCGCGCTTCGCCGCCTGGCGCGCCCACGTCACGATTCTGCCGCCCCGGCCGCTCTCCGCAACGCTGGAAGACATGCTGGCGCAGACCCGCGAACAATGCCTGTTGGCGGACCCTTTTGAGGCGCGCCTCGACAGCGTATTTACCTTTTGGCCCGCCAACGGAGTCGTTTGCCTCTCTTTTTCCGAGGGCCTCCGGCGCTTTGTGGAGTTGCATGAAAGGCTGCACTGCGGGTGTTTGGAAGGCTTCGAGCCATATCCCTATGTGCCGCACGTCACGCTCGCCCAGGAGCTTGACGAAGCCGAGACGCAGGCGGTGCTGGAAGAAGCGGCGCGGGAGTGGGCCCGCTACAAGGAGGCTCCGAGCTTTCGAGTGGACTCGCTGTTCCTGGTCCGCCGAGGGGCCGATAATCGGTGGATTGATCTGGCGCCAATCCCGCTCGGGACCCTGGTCAAGCCTTCCCGCCACTGACCGCCCGACCCAACTGTATCCTTCCCGTTAATCCCCCATATCTTGGTTCTGGTTTCCACGAAGGCCACAACGGGTGGACCCAGCCCAAGCCCCTCAAAACTTTCTTGAACATTTTCCTTGACATAGTAATCAGGCTGAGGTAAAAAGTGGGTTCGAGTGGAATAAAGTAGAATAATTTGGAATCGAAAGGCCGTGATTTTGCTTTTTCTCACGACCCTGTATGCTGCGCGGAAATTATCCAGCCCGTATCGACGAAAAAGGCCGCTTGAAGGTCCCTACGCCCTTCAAGCAGGAACTGGAAGAGACCTATGGTGGCAACTCGTTTTGCATCACCAGCCACGACGGCCAGCACGTCCGTATTTATCCCTTCGAGGAATGGACCAAGATCGAAGAGAAGCTGGCGCGCAACGCCAGTTTCAACAAGACGCGGCGGAAGTTCCTGGATCGGGCGAATTACTTCGGGCAGATTGTCGAATGGGACAAGCAGGGGCGGGTGCTGATCCCAGCGGTGTTGCGCGAGGCCGCCGGGATGAAAGGCGAAGTGGCCGTCTTGGGCCAGCTCACGTACCTGGCGGTGTGGAACAACGAGCGGTTCCTCGAAGAGATTCGCAACAATCCGATTACGGAAGAAGACGAACGGATTCTGGATGAGCTGGGAATTTAAGACGAGGCGGGCGGTTCGGGCGGGCTTCCGTGCGATCCCGCTTCGGAACCGGAGAATTTCAACAGGCGTTGCCGATGCACATCCCTGTGTTGTCGCGGGAAGTGGTGGAATGGCTGGCGATCCGCCCGGAAGGCATTTACGTGGACGCGACGGCCGGCGCGGGCGGGCACACCCGGGCCATCCTGGAACGCCTGACTACGGGCCGGTTGATTGCTTTCGACCGGGACCCGTGGGCCCTCGAGATCGCTCGGGAGCAGTTGCGCGCGTACCAGGACAAAATCATGTTGGTGCAGGAAAATTTCACGAACCTGCCGGTGTTCCTGCGGCAGCTCGGGTTGACGGGGGTGGACGGAATCGTGGCTGACCTCGGCCTTTCTCAAATGCAAATTGACGCTCCGGAGCGAGGGTTCAGCCTGAAGGCAGCCGGGCCGCTCGACATGCGGATGGACCCGCGCGAGCCGCTCACCGCCGAAGAGATTGTAAACCGGTGGAGCGAGCGCGAGCTGGCTCAACTGATTTACCAACTTGGAGAAGAAAGGAGGTCGCAAAGAATCGCCAGAGCGGTTGTCCGGGCGCGGCCCGTCCGGAATACGGTACAGTTGGCAACTTTGATCGAAGCCTGTCTGGGGGGCAGGCGGAGGGCCGCGTCTCGGGCAACCGGAACACGCATTCACCCGGCCACGCGCACGTTCCAAGCCTTGCGCATGACCGTCAATCGGGAGCTGGAATCGTTGGAGCAATTTCTGCGGAACGCCCCGAGCTGTTTAGCCTCGGGGGGACGGTTGGTCGTGATCAGCTTTCATTCACTGGAAGATCGTTTAGTGAAGCAATATTTTCAGAGTTGGAACCGGGAGGGACGGATGCGCAACTTGACCCGCCACGTCGTGCGGCCAAGTGCGGAGGAAGTTCACTCCAATCCGCGCTCGCGGAGCGCTCGGCTGCGGGCTGCCGAACGTTTGGAAGAGGGTGAGCAGTCTCCGGTCTCTCTTGAACTCATAAATTAAGGATGAACTCATAAGTTAAGGAAGGATGGAATGAGGGAAATTTACTATGTGAAGCGGGTGGAGAACAGCCGGATGGCGCCGCCGGCCGAGCCGCTTCCGCACCGGCGCTATTTCTCGATGACGGTTGCAGCGGTGCTGGGATTGGCCGCCGCCATGTTTTGCGCCGGGCAGCGGTTTGCCAACGTGCAGGAAGGGTATCGCCTGGAGATATTGCAGCAGGAAAAACAGCAAGTCTTCGAGGAGAACCGTAAGTTGCGCCTCGAGGTGGCCTCGCTCGGCGATCCGGTGCGGATTGACACGATTGCCCGGCAGCAACTGGGCCTGACGGCTCTTTCCGCGCATCAGATTTTTGCTGCGGAGCCGCTGGCCCCGGTGGTTTCCGCGGTGGCTCAAGCGCGTCCCCTCACGGGGCCGCTTCCCTCTCCGGCCAAGAACGTGGCCGCCGCAGTTCCATAATTGAATTCCGGGTCCCGGCCATGCGGGATTCCGCGCGTGTGGTATTGGGCAGAACTGATGGCGGCGAGCAGGGTCGAGTCCCCTACACTCCGATTCCGAATCCTACCCGCTTTGTTGGGCGTCTGGATTGCCCTGGTTGCGGGACGCCTGATTCACCTCCAAATCCTCCAATTTCCTGAACTCACCCGGCATGCGCGGCGGCAACAGGAGCGGACCGTAGAAGTCAGCCCGCAGCGCGCCGTGATATATGACCGGAATCTTCATCCCCTGGCCATCAGCGTCGAAGTAGATTCCGTGTTTGCGGTTCCGGGAGAGGTTTCCGAACCCGAGGCAACCGCCCGGCTGCTGGCGCCGGTGCTCGGCATGAGTGAGACCGAAGTTCGCTCCCGTCTGGGCGGGACGCGCTACTTCAGTTGGGTCAAGCGCAAGATTACGGCGCGCGAGGCGGCTCGCATCCGCCAGTTGAATCTCCGCGGCATTTATTTCCAAAAAGAAAACAAGCGTTTTTATCCCAAGCGCGAGTTGGCGGCGCACGTGCTCGGCTATGTGGGGCTGGACGACCAGGGACTCGCCGGGATTGAGTTGAGCCACGAAAAGACCATCCGGGGCCGGCCCGGGCAATTGCTCATCGAGCGGGACGCCCGCCAGCGCTGGTTTCACCGCACTGGCCGTCCCCCCGAGCCGGGCGAGAACGTTGTTCTGACCCTGGATGAAACCATCCAGTACATTGCGGAGCGGGAACTCGCCTCGGTGGTGGAGCAGTCCCGCGCGCTCGCGGGTACGGTGGTCGTGCTCGATCCGTTCACCGGCGAAGTGCTGGCCATGGCCAACCAGCCGACGTTCAATCCCAACCGCTATGCCGACGCCCCGAATCCCGAGGCGTTGCGAAACCGCGCCATTGCTGCTTCCTACGAACCCGGCTCCACTTTCAAGATCATCACTCTCTCGGCAGCCCTGGAAGAGAAACTCACCGACCCGGAGGAGCGCATTGATTGCCAGATGGGGTCCATCGTGATTGCGGGCCACACCATCCGGGATCATAAGGCGTTCGGAATGCTGAGCGTGGCCCAGGTCCTGCAGTATTCCAGTGATGTCGGAGCCATTAAACTGGCCGTGCGCGTCGGCAACCAGCGCTTCTACCGCTATTGGCGGAGCTTTGGCTTCGGCAGCCCTACCGGCATTGAATTGGCCGGAGAGGCCGCCGGCCTCACCAAACCGCCCGAACGCTGGTCGAAGATTTCCATCGGAGCCATGGCCATGGGTCAGGAGGTGGGGGTGACTTCGTTGCAACTGGCCACGGCCGCGTCCGTGATTGCCAACGGGGGATGGTGGGTTCGGCCGCACATCCTCCGCGATCCTTTGCCGGCGGGCTCACCCGAAGATGTTCCCAAAGCAGAGGCCCGGCGGGTTCTCAGCCCCGAAACCGTGGCGCAAATGCAGCGCATGATGACGGAAGTGGTGCAGCTCGGCACCGGGGCGCGGGCCCTCCCCGAGGGATATACGTCCGCCGGTAAGACCGGCACCGCCCAGAAGATTGACCCGGCTACGGGCGGCTACTCCCGCCGGGACTACGTGGCTTCCTTCGTCGGGTTTGCTCCCGCGGACTCCCCGCAGTTCACGATCCTGGTCGTGCTCGATTCTCCCCGTGGACGGTACCACGGCGGCGACATAGCGGCTCCGGTGTTCAAGCGGATCGCCGAACAGATTCTGGCCTACCGCAATGTCCCGGCGATGGTCCCGGGTAAGCCTCCGATCGCCAAAGCCTCCTTGACGGAACCGTCGCCCGCGCCTCCTGCGGACTTCTTCGAAGAACGGGACCCTACCGCGATTCTCAGCTTGGAGTCTACGGTTCTTGCGCCGGATTTGCTCGGCAAGACGGTGCGCCATGTCACCGAGGAGTCCTTGGGGAAAAAATGGGCAGTTCATCCCGTCGGCAACGGCATCGCCTACCAGCAGTTTCCCCCGCCGGGCGCGCCCCTGCCCGAAGGCCGAAAAATTACGGTCTGGTTTCGGGTTGGAGGGACCCTCGAACCGGGAAAACCGCCCGGGGAAAAGCTTCCAGCAAGCCTTCCCAAGACAGTCACCCCGGAGCGATCCAGCCCCGCGGCTTCGCCGCTGGCTGCCGCGGGATAGGCGAGCCACACGAGATCGGGATATAATTTCAATAAGGGGTTTTTTCGCCGGTCCCGGCAGGCCGGGATGGAGGAGGGGAGAGCGCAGAGAATTCGCTCCACGCCCTATACCGGCTCCCCAGGGAGATGATTCTCCAGCAACTCTTTGATGAGATTTCCGGGGCGCACATCTACGGAGATCCACGCCTCGCCGTCACGGGGCTGGAGTACCACTCCCAGCGTGTGACTTCCGGACAGGTTTTTTTCGCAATTCATGGCTGGAAGGAGGACGGCAACCGGTTTATTCCGGAGGCACTGGCTCGCGGCGCGGTCGCGGTGGCATCGGAATTGCCCCCTGAATCGTCTGCGGAGGCGAAGCCTGCGGCGTGGGTCCAGGTCCCCAATGTCCGGAAGGCGCTGGCGCTCGCCGCCGGCCGTTTTTACGGCGATCCCTCGCGCGAACTCCGGTTGGTGGGCATTACCGGAACCAACGGAAAGACCACAACGGCGTTCCTGGTGGCCTCGATCCTGGACGTCGCCGGATGGAAGCCGGGTCTGTTCGGGACGATCGAGTACCGTCTTACTGGGGAGGAAGGAGCGCGCTCGGTGGCTTCCCACACCACGCCGGAATCGCTCGACCTGCAACGGATGCTCCGGGAAGTCGTCCAGGGAGGCGGGCGCTCCGCGGTGATGGAGGTCTCCTCGCACGCGCTGGCGCTCGAGCGGGTGACGGGTTGCCGCTTTTATGCCGCCGTGTTCACCAATCTTTCGCGCGATCACCTGGACTTTCACGGCGACGTGGAAAGCTATTACGCGGCCAAAGAGAGGCTCTTCCTCCCCCCAGAAGGCACTCCGCCGCCGGCGTATTCGGTTCTGAACGCCGATGATCCCCGCTGCTCGATCCTGCGAAACAAGATGGGAGGCCCGGTGATTACCTACGGCCTGGAGGCCGCTGCCGACGTGACGGCTCGGAAATGGAAAGCGACCCGCCAGGGAATCGAGTTCACCGCGACGACACCGGCAGGTCCGGTAGAGGTCCGCTCACCGCTCCTCGGCCGTCACAACGTGAGCAACTTGCTGGCAGCGGTCGCAGCAGCGGCAACGTTCGAGATTCCGCCCGACAAGATCAGCCAGGGGATTGCCCCGGTGCGCGTTCCTGGGCGAATGGAGAAAATTGAGGAGGGCCAGCCGTTCAGCGTGATTGTGGACTACGCGCACACCGATGACGCGCTGCGCAACTTGATTGCCTCGGCGCGCGAGTTGACTCCGCAGGGCCGGATCATCCTGGTCTTCGGCTGCGGCGGAGAGCGAGACCGGGGCAAGCGCCCCGCCATGGGCCTGGCGGCGGGCGCCTGCGACTGGGTCGTGCTGACCTCGGACAATCCCCGCGGGGAAGACCCGCTCCAGATTTTGAACGATGTGACGGTCGGGTTGCAGAAGGCCAGCGCCAACTATGTGGCCGAGCCGGATCGCGCGCGAGCCATCGAGCGGGCCATCGGGGAAGCGCGCCCCGGTGATCTGGTGCTTCTGGCAGGTAAAGGGCATGAGACGGTTCAGATCATCGGGGAACAGAAGATTCCCTTTGACGACCGCGAGGTTGCACGGGCAACCTTGCGCAAGATCGGCTTTTCCGGAGGCGACCCCGAATCCGAGCCGCGACCGTAAGGGAGCGGGCATAAGCCACAGAGACGCAGAGGCACCGGAAGAAGACAGAAGTTAGCCACGGCCCGCGCCAGGCGCTCAGCCGGGCCGGGGGAGTCAGGAGACAGAATGGGACTGCGGACGGTTTTCTTCTCACTTCGACGGTCTGTCAGCTAACTTCTTAGAGAAATGACGCTCAATCTCAGCGAAATCGCGGCGACTCTCGAAACCTCGCCCCCCGCTTGGCCCGACGGCCAGGTCGCCGGGTATTCGATTGATTCGCGGACGCTCCGGCCCGGCGAGCTGTTCTTTGCCGTGCGGGGCCTGCGGCTCGATGGGCACGATTACGTGAAGGCGGCTCTCGACGCGGGAGCTGCTGCCGCAGTGGTCTCGGCTGACCGATGGAACGATTTTCCTGCGGAGGCTTATTCCAAGCTGCTGGCTGTGCCGGATACGCTCGGGGCATTGCAAAAGCTGGCCGCCGCGGTACGCCGCCGTTGGGGAGGACCGTTGGTGGCCGTAACCGGCAGCACCGGCAAGACCACCACCAAGCAAATGATCGCCGCTCTGTTGCGCACGCGTTTCCGTGTGTTTGAGAACGAAGGCAACCTGAACAACCAGTTCGGCCTGCCGCTTTCGCTTTTGCGCCTGGAGCCGGAGACCGAGGCCGGAGTCTTCGAGTTGGCCATGTCGGGTCCGGGGGAGATTCGTCAGCTTGCGGAATTCGCCGCTCCGGACTTGGGCGTCATCACCAACGTCGCTCCGGTCCACCTCGAATTTTTCCCCGACATCGAAGCCATCGCGCGCGCCAAGTTCGAGCTGATCGAGACTCTCGGCGAGCGCGCCTGGGCTGTGCTCAATGCGGATGACCCGCGCGTGGCGGCCTTTGGCGAACGGATGGCTGGAAGGGCACTCTATTACGGCATCACGCATCCTGCTGAGTTTCGCGCAGAGGCGGTGGCTCCCAATGGCCACGGGGGCTGGGCCTTCACGGTTCCACCGGCGACGATTCGCACAGCCGCTTTCGGAGCCGTCAAAGCTGCTCGACGGCAAAACGGGGATTCCTCGGCAGATGCGCCCGCAGCCGTCCGCTTCCGTCTCCCGCTTCTGGGGCGACACAACGTGCTCAACGCGATGGCCGCCCTGGCGACCGGGTATCTGTTTGGAATTCCGCCCGCGTCCCTCGTCGAGGCTCTTGCAGAACTGCGCCCGGCTCCGATGCGAGGCGAGATCGTAAGGCTGACAAGCGGGGCGCTGGTCGTGAACGATTGTTACAACTCCAGCCCAAAGGCGCTCGAGGCAATGCTTGCGGCAGTGGCCTTGCTTCCGGCACGGCGGCGTATCGCGGTGCTGGGAGGCATGTTCGAGTTGGGTCCGGCCTCGGACGCCTTCCACGCGCAGTGCGGCGCCCGCGCCGCCGAGCTTAGATTCGATCTCCTGATTACAGTCGGCGAACAGGCACGGGCCCTCGCTGCCGGAGCTAGGGCCGCAGGATTCCCGGCGGAACACTGTGTTCCCCTGGGTTCCTCGGAGGAAGCGGGAGACTATCTGCGTGAAAGACTCAAGGAGGGCGATGTGGTCTTGCTCAAGGCTTCCAGGGCCGTTCATTTGGAGAAAGCATGGGAACGGCTTGGATTATTCGTTCCCAATGAGTATAAGTAGTTCATATATCGAATGTTATTGTTGCAATGGGGATGGAAGTATCCACCGTGTCTGCGTTAAGTACAACTCTAATGTAATCGCCTGCAAGCCAGCCAGTTATGGATTATACGCAGACGAATGCGGAATCGGTTTCAGGGTGTGAGGGTTAAGCGACTGTGCTGTATTATCTTTTCTACGAACAACTCTTTCCCTACTTCAGCCCTTTCCGGGTCTTCCAATACTTGACGTTTCGAACAGCCTTTGCCAGCATTACCGCTTTCTTGATTTGCTTATTACTGGGCCATAGATTGATCGCGCGGCTGAAAGATTTTCAAATCGGCCAATACATTCGGGAGGAGGGGCCCGCCTCGCATCAGGCCAAGGCCGGAACGCCGACGATGGGCGGCGTGCTGATCAATATTGCCATTCTGGTGCCGACCCTGCTCTGGGCCGACCTGACCAACATTTTGGTCTGGCTGGTCATTCTGGCTACGCTCAGCTTCGGCCTGGTCGGGTTCCTGGACGATTACAAGAAAATTCGCAGCCGGCAGAACAAGGGGCTGTCCGGCAGGACCAAACTGTATCTGCAAATCCTGATCAGCTTCCTGGTGGGGGTTGCCCTGTTGTTCTTGACGGCGCAGGGGACCTATTCCACGCACCTGATCGTCCCCTTCTTCAAGACCTTCACCCCGGACCTGTTGATTCACCGTTTGATGGAGAATTCCTACACCTATCCGTTTGCGTTTGGTTTCTTCCTTCTGTTTGTAGTGCTGGTGCTGGTCGGATCGAGCAACGCCGTCAACCTCACCGACGGGTTGGACGGCCTGGCGGTGGGGTGCAGCATTGTGGCGGCCGGCGCGCTGACCGTGCTGACCTACGTAACCGGCCATGCCGTCTTCGCCCGTTACTTGGAGATTCAGTACCTGCCGCAGGTGGCCGAGGTGACCATCTTTTGCGGAGCGACGGTCGGGGCCTGCCTGGGGTTTCTCTGGTACAACGCCCATCCGGCGGAGATCTTCATGGGAGACGTCGGCTCGCTTGCCTTGGGGGGCGCCATTGGAACCGTGGCGGTGGTCGTTAAGCAGGAAATCTTGCTCCTCCTTATCGGAGGCGTCTTCGTGGCCGAGGCCGTCTCGGTCATCTTGCAAGTGGCCTCGTTCCAACTGTACGGGCGGCGCATTTTCCGAATGGCGCCGTTGCACCATCACTTTGAAATCAAAGGGTGGAGCGAATCAAAGGTCATCATTCGATTTTGGATTGCAGCCCTGGTCCTGGCGCTGTTTTCGCTCTCAACGCTTAAACTGCGGTAATGAAGACAGTGAGGAGTGACAAGTGACCAGTGACGAGCGAGGGGGGCGTTGAATGCAGGGACGTGTGATGAGACAGAGGCATTTGGAAAGTTGCTGGTTTTTGTCACTCTTCACTGGCCACTCGTCACTGTCTTTGGAGGCTCGATGACAAAACGTTTTTTCTCGGATCAAATTCTCTTAGCCGTGACCGTGGCTCTGGTTTTCCTGGGGCTGCTGATGGTTTATAGCAGCTCGGCAGCGCTGGCAGAGGAACGGTACGGGAATTCCGCGGCGCTGTTCTGGCGGCAGCTTGCCGGAGCGGTCTTGGGTTTCAGCGCCATGCTGCTGCTGATGCGGGTGGACTATCATCGCTGGCGCCATCCGGCGGTGGTCTTCCTCGGAATTTTCCTGGCGGTGGCCCTGCTCGTCGTCGCCTTGCTGGCCGCGCCGCACCAGCAAACCCATCGCTGGCTCCGCTGGGGTCCCCTGTCCTTCCAGCCATCCGAGTTTGCCAAGCTGATGCTGATGATTTTCCTGGCCTACTGGCTGGAGAAGCGCGGACAAGAGGTCAACGCACTGGTGCGGACGTTGTTGCCGGCCCTGGTGTTGGTTGGCGTGGTTCTCGGTCTCATCCTGAAAGAGCCGGACCTGGGAACACCGGTGACCATCGCACTGGTTTCCGCCGCCGTGTTCTATCTGGCCGGGTTGCGGCTCCGCTATTTTGCGTACCTGTTCCTGGGCAGCCTGCCGGCACTGTACTTGCTGATCCTTCGGGTTCCCTACCGCCGCAACCGCGTGCTGGCGTTCCTGGACCCCTACGCCGACCCCCAGGGGACCGGCTTTCAGATTATCCAGTCCATGATCGCGGTGGGAACGGGCGGCGTCACGGGGTTGGGCTTGATGAACGGCAAGCAAAAACTATTTTTCTTGCCCGCGCCGTACACGGACTTCATCTTCGCAGTCACGGCCGAGGAACTCGGGTTGTGGGGGGCGTGTCTGGTGCTGGTTCTCTTCGGGATTTATTTCTGGCGCGGCTGGCGCGCGAGCCTCCATGCCCCGGACGAGTTCGGACGCTACCTGGCCGCCGGCTTGACGTTGATGATCGCTTGCCAGGCCTTGATTAACTTGAGCGTCGTGCTGGGCCTGGTGCCACCCAAAGGCATTCCTCTGCCGTTCCTGAGCTACGGCGGCAGCTCGCTGGTCTTCTCCCTGGCCGCGACCGGAATCTTGCTGAACATCAGCCGGCACGCCGCCTGGGGAAGGAAAATTCAGTCGCTGGAAATGCAGGAGGCAGGAGTCAGGAGGCAGGAGTCAGAATGAGTCAGGAGGTAGAATGGCCTTCGGATGGCAATCGGAAGCAAACATCATTTCGATTCTGGCTTCTGACTTCTGGCTCCTGACTCCTTTTTTTCTCTCGTCCCTTGTCACTCATCACTCGTCACTTCGTTCCCTCCGGCTTCTCATGGCTGCCGGAGGGACCGGCGGGCACGTGATCCCCGCGCTGGTGATCGCCCGCGAATTTTGCGCGCGAAACCGCGGCGCAACCGTCTTGTTTGTCGGGACGCCGCGCGGAATCGAAGCCCGGCTGGTTCCGGAAGCCGGCTTTGCTTTGGAGCTTTTCAAGGTCGGCGCCCTGCAAGGCCAGTCTGCCTCGACCCGCCTCAAGACGCTTCTCGCATTGCCGCGCGCCCTGTGGCAGGCCCACCGCATCATCGAGCGTTTTCAGCCGCACGTGGTTTTGGGGATCGGAGGCTACGCCGCCGGTCCGGTCATGCTCACGGCGGCCTGGTCCGGGATTCCGTTGGCGGTGCTCGAACCGAATGCCTATCCGGGTCTGGTGAACCGCTGGGTCGCTCCGTACGTTTCCCGGGCGTTGGTCGGGTTCCCGGAGGCCGCGGCTTTCTTCCCCCCCAACAAAGTCGTGGAAGCGGGCATCCCCGTCCGGCGCGAATTCTTCGCGGTGCCGCCCAAACCACACCAGCCCCCGTTCACTGTTCTGGTCTTTGGAGGCAGTCAAGGGGCGCGCACGCTCAACCGGGCGGTCGTCGAGGCGTTGCCGCAATTGGATCAATTCAAAGAAACCCTCTTGCTCCTGCACCAGACCGGACAAACCGAATATAATGCGATAAGGGAAGCGTACGCGAAGCATTCGGTGCGGGCCGAGGTTTCGCCGTACATTGAAGCGATGCCGGAAGCATTCGCCCGCGCGGACTTGGTAGTTTGCCGCGCCGGAGCAAGCACGGTTGGTGAACTGACGGCGGCGGGACGCGCTGCCATCCTGGTTCCGTACCCGGCGGCGGCGAACCGGCATCAGTTGAGGAACGCCGAATCGCTGGCCGCGCGCGGCGCAGCCCGCGTGATCCTCGACCGGGATTTGAACGGCGAGCGGCTCGTGGCAACGATCCGGGAACTGCTCGGCGACCCGGCGAAGCTCGAACGGATGGAAACAGCCATGCGGCGCGCCGCCCATCCGGATGCGACGGCGCGGATTGTGGAGGAGCTGGAACGGTTGGCCGAGAAGGCAGTGACGAGTGAGAAGTGACGAGTGACAAGAAAGGCGGACTTGGCATCGCTCCGTGCTCGTCATGTGTCACCGCATCGCGGTAAATCAGGGGGCTCAGGAGGTAGGATGAGTGACCATTGATGAGTGACAAGAAAACCAGCCCGGGGAGCGGTTTTTGCTCGTCACTCGTCACTTGTCACTCGTCACTGAATTTGTGATGTTCTTCCCAGCGCGACGAGTACATTTCGTAGGGATCGGAGGCAGCGGCATGAGCGGCATCGCCGAAGTGTTGCTCAACCTGCAATACGAAGTCT
>Ga0209343_10004371_pt1 | contig 17471 bp, 16 predicted proteins | sample RifCSPlowO2_02_FD_184026 | JGI IMG/M metagenome (GOLD analysis project Ga0209343, IMG submission 184026) | Groundwater microbial communities from Rifle, Colorado - Rifle CSP2_plank lowO2_0.2 (SPAdes) (version 2) | ecosystem: Environmental > Aquatic > Deep subsurface > Groundwater | place... | reverse complement strand
CTGGTTGGCCAAACCCCAGGCGGGAAGCGGGATTCAGTTGCTCCAGGCAATGGTCAGTGACCGGGAAGGGTTGGTTCGAGTCGGCGGGGCGCTTGTTCGGCGCAAGGAGTTGCGCCGGATGGCTCAGGAGATTCGCGACAAGCACGGCGTCACCATGATCCCGATCCCGTGGGAATACGGAGATCGATTACTTTGCGAGGCATACGAGACGGCCAAGACTCCGGGGCGCCGCGGCATCGAACAGTTTCCATCGTTGCGCGAGCTTTTCACTTCGGGCATGCCCAAGCCTTCTGCTCATCCGATATATTCCCGTCTTAGCCCGGAGGGGCTGCGGTCCGGCGCGTGGCGCGAGCTCTCCCGGCGTCTACTTGAGGAAGCCGAGTTTCGCCTGTGGGTTCTGGATGAGGATTGGATGAGAGCTTTTCTGGAGGAGGTAGAGCGGGCCCAAGAAAGCCGCCTGGTGCTCAATCCGCTGCAGCAAGAGGATCGCTTTGCGGGCATCGTCCGGGATGCCGTGAAGGAGCTCTTTACAGGGGAGAAGGGGAAGATCCTTCAAAGGAGAATGGAGGATATGGCGCTTTATCTGATGGAGACTCAGCGGGCGGAGCAGGCCAAGCTGGCTTTGGCCGTCGGTCTCCAATTTGCCGAAGGGAATCCGGGAGGTTTGGACATCTCCTTTCTCACCGGCTTGGTCCAGAAAAGCCTGGCCTTTTATCGCAGTCAATCGAAGGAGAAGGAAAAGGCCGAACCCTCGTTGATCATCAAGCCGTAGCCTTCGACACCGGTCGGATTTACCGAGATTAGGGACTCGGTCTTGAAGAATCTCTTTTTGATTTTTTTCATTCAGGCACCCGTGAGCCCTGCCTGATTCTGCGTGACGTCATGCTTCCCAGACGAAAAGCACGAATCTTTTTAAGGAGATCTATGGACATCTCTACGCTAATCATGCTTTTGGTCGCCGTGGTCCTTCTGGTGGTAGTCTACCTGAAAGTTCCGGAAGCCGCCGGAAGAGGGCTTAGGGCCACCGTAGCTCTCATCCTGGAAATCGCACCCAGAATGGTGGCGGCGTTCGTGATCGCCGGGCTCATCCAAGCGATCGTCCCTCCAGAGGTTATCGCGAGCTGGATGGGTAGAGGGTCCGGGATAAAGGGAATTGGCATTGGTATGGTCATGGGAACCCTAACCCCGGGCGGTCCCATGATGCATTTCCCCATCATCGCGTCGCTTTATAAGCTGGGGATCGGCATTGGTCCCTTAGTTTCGTATCTGACGGCATGGTCCCTTATGGGCTTTCAGCGCATTATCATGTGGGAACTTCCCTTCTTGGGGCCTCGGGTCGTGGGGGTGCGAGTCGTCGTAAGCATGCTTTTCCCTTTGCTCGCCGGCTGGCTCTCGGAGCTGCTCTGGAGCAAGCTGGAATTCTGAGAGCAGACCTCATCGAACGCTCGACGCTTGACAGCCTGTCGGGAACAGCATAAGAATCTTGGACTCCACGGGCTATGAGAGTCGACCAACAACGGATCGGTTAACAGCCCATCCAAACAGGCGAAACCTGTGGCAGCTTCAGGGGGGCTGCGCAAAGAATGGATCTTGAACCGCAACCGCACCTAACATCAAAGGGGGCTGCTTCAAAAGAGGGCGAGACCTTAATTCCGGTTGCTCCCGGACGGTCTGGAGAGGAACGGCTCCCGCTTGAGCGCTTGCTTGGATCTCGCTTCTACGTTCTTGCAGATAAGAGTTTAGGTCTCCTGGGCATTTTTCTCTTTTTCCTGGCCTGGGAGATCGCCAGCCGGACGCATATTCTGAATCCGTTTTATTTTCCTCCGTTTACCGAGATCATTGCCAAAGGGATCGAACTCCTCGCCAGCGGGGCCATTTGGGAGCACATGATTTTCAGCCTGACGAACTTCTCCGCTGGCTTCGCCGTGTCCGTGGTGATCGGGGTGCTCGCCGGCATTCCCATGGGCTGGTACAAGGGGCTGAGCAAAACGCTCGACCCTCTCTTGTCAGGAATTTATGCCACGCCTCTCATTGCTCTTTTGCCCCTCATCATCATGCTTTTTGGCCTCGGCGCGGTTTCGAAGATTATTATGACCTTTCTGGCAGGGGTGTTCCCCGTTTTGATCAACACGATGGTCGGAATCGCCAACACCGATACCAACCTGATCAAGATGTCCCGCTCCTTTGGCGCGAGCGACGCCACCATTTTTTTAAAGGTCTCCATGCCCGGTTCTCTGCCTTATATTGTGGCGGGGATGCGCGTAGCTTTGGGACGGGCGCTGGTCTATATAGTTGTCGCGGAGCAGTACGGGGCGGCGATGGGTCTCGGTTATTTGAGCTCGGTGGCGGCGCAGCGCTTTCAAATCGCTGCCATGTTCGTTCCCATCGTCATCATCGCCGGATTGGGGGCGGGCCTGACGGAGTTGCTCAAGGTCGTTGAGAGGCGATTGGAAACTTGGAGGCCGCAGAAGTCATAGCCCAACAGGACGGCTCAATCTATGCAGGAGGTAACCCGATGAAACACACAGGAATGTTCAAATCTCTTCTTCTATCGATATCGGTTCTCTTGTTACATGGGCTCTCGGTTGCGCTCTGGCCGTCGGATCTATCCGCTCAGAACGTCAAGATTACCGCGGGCCAGACGGGGACCAACCCGGGAACGAGCCTCTTCTTCATCGCCAAGAAGGAAAACCTCTACGCCAAGCACGGTCTGGATGTGAACATCATCCCCACGAGCACGGCGAATGCGGTGCAGGCGATGCTTAGCGGGAGCATGCAGGTCTCAACCGGTTCCGGCGCGGCGGCCTTCGCCACCGCGACGCTGGAAGGGGCGCCGCCGTTCGTCCTGGTGTCCTCCTGGATCAATGTGTTCCCGTACACGGTGATGGTCCACAAGGACATCAAACGACCTGAAGATCTGAAAGGGAAGACCGGACAGGTTGGCGCCCCGTTTGGCACGATCCCGGACACCGCTCTGAGATTTGCTCTGGCGAAACTGGGGCTCGATCCCGAGAAGGATGTGAAGCTGGTTCAGCTCCCCCGGCCGGATACGGCGAACATCGTGGCTCAGCTGGAAAGAGGGGACGTTCAGTTCGGGCCGCTCCCCCCGCCTTTCGATCGAATCGCGCAGAAGCGTGGCTTCCACTCACTCATCTCCCTCCCGGAGTTGGGTATTGCCTGGCAGAACAACGGCGAGTGGGTGCAGCGGGCCTACCTTCAAAAAAACCGGGACACCGTCGTTCGCTTCGTCAGAGCGACGGCCGACGCCTTGAAGTTTTACTACGAGCAGAAAGAGAAGACGATCACCTATCTCATGGAATTTCTCGGCAGCAACCGCGAAGACACCGACTACGCCTATGAGGCCTTCAAAAAATGGGGCGACCGCACGCCGATGCCGAAGATCGAAGGGATTCAGACCACGTTCGATGCCATCAAGAAAAAGACTCCCAAGGCCGCCACGGCGGATCCTGCTTCCTTCATCGATACGAGTTTAGTCGACCAACTGGTGAGGGAGGGATATTTTAAATGAAAGTCCGCGCTTTTTCTCTTTCCATCTTTGCCATTTTCCTTTCTTTGTTTCCATTGGCATTCTCGGAGGTCGCGGCTCAGAACATTAAGATCACCGCGGGTCAAGCCGGCATCAATCCCGGCACAAGTCTCTTTTTCATTGCGCGAAAGGAAAATCTTTATGCCAAGCATGGACTCGATACGAATATCATAGCCACCTCCGCTTCAGGTGCCCTGCAGGCCATGCTTGGGGGCAGCATGCAGATCACAACGGGCGCTGCGGGGGCCGCTTTTGTCACAGCCGTTTTGGAAGGGTCTCCCCCTTTGGTTTTAGTGTCGTCCTGGGTCAATGTGTTGCCTTATAAATTGGTCGCGCGAAAGGAAATCGCAAAACTGCAAGATTTGCGAGGCAGAACGGGCCAGGTAGGGAGCACCTTTGGATCTGGTCCTGATTTTGGCCTGCGCTTCGCCCTAGTCAAAGCGGGGCTCGATCCAGAAAAGGATGTGAGGTTAATCCAGCAGCCCCGGCCGGATTGGGCGAACGTGATGGCCCAGCTCGAGAAGGGAGAGGTTCAGTTTTCCCTTCTGCCACCCCCTTATGACCGAATCGGAGAGAAACGCGGATTTCACACGCTCCTTTCGCTGCCAGATATGGGGATCGGGTGGCAGCAAAACGGCGAATGGGTGCTGAAGTCTTATCTCCAGAGTAACCGCGCCACCGTCCTGCGCTTTCTCCGGGTGATTGGCGACGCTATGAAAGTCTACTTCGAGGAAAAAGATAAGACGATCTCTTATCTTAGTGAATTTTTGGGCAGCAATCGGGCGGATACGGAGTACGCCTACGAGGCTTATTTGAAGTGGGTAGACCACAACCCCAGACCTACGCTGGAGAGCATCCGGACGACCTTGGACTCTATAAAAAAGGCAACTCCCAAGGCCGCCACGGCGGATCCGGCTTCCTTCATCGATACCAGTTTGGTGGACCAACTGGTGAAGGAGGGATATTTTAAGTAAGTAGTCCAGTGCTATTTATAGTGAAGGAAAAAAGAAAATTACCATAATCCCCCCATCCCCCCTTTACAAAAGGGGGGTAAGGGGGGATTTGATGTCAATTTATTTAATTCCGTCACTATAGTTTCAGACAATAGAGGGCGTCCAAAGAAGCAGGTCGCTGGTTTGGGTGCCGGGAGGTCACACGATGAGATCGCTGTTAACGGCCCGCTTTTCTTCTCTTTCCATCCTGGCTGTTTGCCTATCTCTTTTTTCGTTTCCATTCGCGTCGTCAGAAGTCGTAGCTCAGAACATTAAGATCACCGCGGGCCAAGCCGGCATCACTGTGGGAGCGAGCTTCTTCTTCATCGCCCGGAAGGAGAACCTCTACGCCAAAAATGGTCTGGATGTGAACGTTATCCCCACAAACACGGCGAATGCGGTTCAGGCGATGCTTAGCGGGAGTATGCAGCTCTGTACCGGGTGTGGGGCGGCGGCCTTTGTCACCGCGACGCTGGAAGGGGCGTCTCCCTTCGTCGTGGTGTCGTCCTGGGTGAACGTCCTTCCCTACACGGTGATGGTCCACAAGGACATCAAGCGGCCGGAGGACCTCAAAGGCAAGACCGGACAGATCGGCTCGCCTTTTGGTACGATCCCGGACATTGCCTTGAGGTTTGCCCTGGCAAAACTGGGGCTTGATCCCGAGAAGGACGTGAAGTTGGTCCAAATCCCGCGCCCGGATCCGGCACACATCTTGGCGCAGATGGAGAGAGGGGACGTGCAGTTCGGCCCTCTTACGCCTCCGTTCGACAAAATCGCGCAAAAGCGCGGCTTCCACCCGCTCATCTCCCTTCCGGATCTCGGGATTCCTTGGCAGAACAACGGGGAGTGGCTGCAGCGCGCCTACCTCCAAAAAAACCGGGATACGATGCTTCGCTTCGCGCGAGTGGTCGCCGATAGCATGAAGGTCTACTACGGACAGAAGGAGAAGACGATTACCTATCTCATGGAATTTCTGGGCAGCAACCGCGAAGATACGGAAAACGCTTATGAGACCTATATAAAATGGGGCGACCGCATTCCGAAACCTAGGGCTGAAGGGATTCAGACCACACTCGATGCCATCCAGAAAAAGACGCCCAAGGCCGCCACGGCGGATCCGGCTTCCTTCATCGATACGAGTTTGGTCGACCAACTGGTGAGGGAGGGATATTTTAAATGAAGGTCCGCGCTTCTTGTCTGTCCATCTTTGCCGTTTTCCTGTCTCTGTTTTCGTTCCCGTTGGCATTCTCAGAAGTAGCCGCTCAAAACATTAAAATCACCGTGGGCCAAGCCGGTGTCAACCCCGGCACAAGTTTATTCTTCATTGCGAAAAAGGAAAATCTTTATGCCAAGCATGGACTCGATGCGAATATCATCGCCACGTCGTCGACTGCGAGTGCGGTCCAGGCCATGCTCGGTGGCAGCATGCACATCATCACCGGCGGGGCCGGCGCCGCTTACGTCACCGCCGTTTTGGAGGGAACTCCCCCTTTTGTTTTAGTTTCATCCTGGGTCAATGTGTTCCCTTATAAGCTGGTCGTGCGAAAGGAAATTCTAAAACCCCAAGACTTGAAAGGTAAGACGGGCCAGATAGGCAGCACTTTTGGATCGGCCCTCCATGTTGCCGTGGGCTTTGCTTTAGCCAGGGTGGGACTGGATGTCGAGAAGGATGTGAAATTGGTCCAGCAGCCACGGACCGATTGGGCAAACACGTTGGCCCAGCTTGAGAGGGGAGAGGTTCAGTTTTCTCTTCTGCCGCCTCCTTATGACCGGATCGGAGAGAAGCGCGGATTTCACACGTTGCTTTCGCTGCCAGATATGGGAATCGCGTGGCAGCAAAACGGCGAATGGGTGCCAAAGTCCTATCTTCAGAGCAACCGCGCCACCGTCCTGCGCTTTCTCAGGGTCATGGGCGACGCTATGAAAGTCTACTTCGAGCAAAAAGATAAGACGATCTCTTATCTTACTGAATTTTTGGGAAGCAATCAGGAGGATACGGAGTACGCCTACGAGACTTTTCTGAAGTGGGTAGACCGTAACCCCAAGCCCAAGGTAGAGAGTATCCGGACGACCTTGGAGGCTCTAAAAAGAGCAACCCCCAAAGCCGCCTCTGCGGATCCTGCCTCGTTTATTGACGCTAGCCTGGTTGATCAGTTGGTTAAGGAAGGATATTTTAAATAACCGAATTAGCTCGGGTGCCTGCTAGCTTGAGGGCGACACGAGCGCTCATAATCGGGGAGGTGTTATGCACGGGCAAAAACTATCCGTTGCTGGCATTGTGCTTGCCGCGCTCCTCGCTGTATTCGCTATAACGCCGACTCTGAACGCACAGGAGAAAGTGAGGCTCTCATACAGCTCCTCGGATGCCATTAACGGCATCTGGACGGTGGGCAAAGACATCGGATTTTACAAGAAGTATGGTCTGGACGCGGACCTAATCTACATCGGGAGCACGACGATCGGGGTGGCGGCCATTTTGGCGGGTGACGTCCATGTTGGTAATGCCGCCGGAAGCGGCGTCGCCCTGGCGGGGGCTCGCGGAGCCGATCTGGTAAGCACAGCATGCTTCATTAACACGCTGGTTTACGAGCTGGTGGTGTTGGAGAGCGTGAAATCGCCCGAAGATTTGAAAGGCAAGTCGATCGGGATCAGCCGGTTCGGGAGCGTTTCGGATGTCGCGGCAAGGGAAATGCTCAAGGGGGTGGGGCTAAAGCCCATGGAGGACGTGACCATCCTCCAGATCGGCGGGGCCTCGGACCGAGCCGCCGCCTTCAGCCGGGGGGCAATAGCGGGCTTTCCTTCTCCGCCTGGGAACGTCCATTTGACCGGTAAGCTCGTCCCTTACCGAATCCTGGTCAACATGGCTGATATCGAGAAGCGCTATCCGCTGCCCTTTATCTGCGCTGTCACAACGAAAAGCTACCTGGCCAAAAAACGGGATGTGGTCAAGAGGGTGATCATGGCCCTGATCGAGGCCGGACACTATTTCAAGACGAACAAGGAAGGGACGCAGCGGGTCGTCGCCAAGTATCTCCGCGGCGCCAACAAGGATTACCTCGAAGATGCCTATCGCTCCACCGCGAAGCTCATCGATAGGGTACCGTACACGACACGCGAGGGCATGAAGATACAACTTGACGACGCCCTCAAAGTGAATCCCGGACGAAAGCTTACCGTCGATGACCTCGTCGACGACAGCATCGTCCGCGAACTCGAGAGGGAGGGCTTTATTGACAGGGTTTTCGGCACGAGGGGCTAAAGGCCGCGCAGCATGTCGATCTTCGCCGCCAGGATAAAATCGTTCTCCGAAAGCCCGCCGATCGCGTGGGTCCAGATATCGAAGCGCACGCGACTGTAGTGGATGTGAATATCAGGGTGGTGTCCCTCCTGTTCGGCGAGCTCGGCTACCCGGTTGACAAACGTCATCGCCTCGATGAAGTTCTTAAATTGAAATTCCTTGGAGATCCACTTGCCGCTAAGCGACCACCCGGAGAGCTGTGCGAGCAACCTTTCCGTCTCGGTCCTCCCCAACGGCGGCACGCCTCCCTCGCAGGGAACGCAGCGCCTCAGCGTTAGCTCGCTCATGTTGCAGACCTGCGCCTTTTCAACGCTTCGGGATTCACCGCGCGGGTGAGTCTCCCGTCCATGTAGTCGAGGATGTTCTCCACCGCATTTTCCGCGAATCCATGAAAGCCGGTATCCGTCGGCCAGCCCAAATGCGGGCAGAGGACGACGTTGTCGAGATCGAGCAGCGGGCTGTCCCCACCCAAGGGCTCCTCCACGAACACATCCAGCGCGGCCCCCGCAATGGCCTTTTCCTTGAGGATTTTCGCCAGCGCATGTTCATCCACGATCGCTCCCCGCGCCGTATTGATCAGATAGGCCGAGCGCTTCATCAGGCGCATCCGCGCCTCGTTCAGGAAGCCTTTGCTTTCGTCGGAAAGCTTGAGGTGAACCGACACCACATCGGCATTCTTTAAGACCTCCTCCAGGGCCATGTAGGTCGCGCCCGCCGCTTCCGCGCGCTCCCGGGTTAGCGTCGGACCCCAGGCGATCACCTTCATACCCAGCGCTAAGGCGATGCGCGCGACTTCGACGCCAACCTTTCCCAGCCCCAGTATCCCCAAGGTCTTGCCGCCGAGGACATAGCCCAGGACCAGCGGCCACTCCCCACGCCTCATCGCCTGATCACTCCGGGGAATCTGCCGCATGACGGAGATCATCAATCCGATGGTGAGTTCGGTGACGCCAGCGCCGCCCGGCGCCATGGTGATGACGATCCCGGCTTCCGTCGCCGCTTCGAGGTCTATATGGTAGGCGTGGTTGCCAGTCTGGGCGATCATCTCGAGGTCCGAGAGGGCCTCGAGCAGTCGCGCTGGGAAGCGGGTCCGCTCGCGCATCGGAATGATCACCTGGGAGCCATTGAGGGCCCGGATCAGCGCCTCTTCCGAGACGAACTTTTCCGTATAGATTTCCACCTGGGCTCTTTGGCGCAGGCGTTGGATCGCGGGAGCTCCTACGAGCGCGTGCTGATAATCGTCGAGGACGCTGACCTTCATGGCTACACCAAAGCAATGGCCTCGATTTCCAGCAGGTAGTCTTCGTTCGCCAGCCCTTTCACTACGATCAGTGTGCTCGTCGGCGCAGATTTCTTGTAGTATTCTTGACGAATGCGGCCGAGTCCTTCTCGGTATTTGATGTCGGTGATGTAAGTGGTGGTCTTGACCAGGTTGTCCAGCGTGCCCCCCGCTGCCTTCAAGACCGTTTTGATATTCTCAAAGACCTGCCTGGCCTGGGCTTCGATGTCCCCCTTCCCCACGATATTCCCGTTTTCATCCACCGCCGTCTGCCCCGCGATGAAGAGCAGACTTCCTCCCTTGGTCAAAATGGCCTGAGAGTACCTTGGCCTTGGATCCGATAATTTTTTCGGCTGAAGAACTTTTCTCATGTTATCTCCTTTCCTCTTTCAACGCTTTAACTTTTTGACCCTTTAACCCTTGATCCCTTCAACCCTTCGTTGGCGCTACACCAGATCTTCTCACCTGTACAGTTCTCCGTCGTCGCCTTGGTCTTTAAACTGATGGATTTTCGGGAACACGGAGAAGCGGCCCGGTCGAGCTTGCAGCAGGAAATCCACCGGGATGAAGCCTTGCAGCAACGGGATAGGGAGTTGAACCCCGGCGAATGGGCTCTTTTCGTCGGTCCCCACGGTGAGCCGATCTCCCCAGAGACCGGCTGGGAGGGATCCGCTCAAATTGAATCGGCTCGCGGAGGCGCTGCCCTGGATTTGCGGTAACTTGAACAGCCCGCCGGGTCGCTTTTCGGTCTCGCTTAAAAGCTCGTAGTCGAGCACTTTGGGGAAGCGGGTTGGAGCCCCCGAGGCCTCCCGCACAAGAGAAAGCGCCGTGTCGCCGGCTTCTTCGCGTCCGCCTTTTTTTGCCAGATCGCCTTCCAAAAGAGCCGGGGGCAGACCTTTGACCTGGTCCGGATTTTCGTTTTGCTTCCCTCTCAGAGCCATCAGCAAGCGGTCGCTGTCCTCTTTGGCCAGGTGATAGGCCTGGCTTTGAATGCCCCAGGGAGTTTGGAAGTGGAGCACGATCTCTTGTTCGCTCAGGAGGTTGATTCCCCGGTCCGCCAGCTCCATATTGCTCAGGTCGCCGTCAAAAAGCGTCGATTTCAGCCTGAGTCCCTGCGGGCCGTAGAGGTCCGGATGCTCCAGGAGGAATTTTTTGCTCAGACGAAAGCCCCGGTTCTCGATTTTCATGAGCTGAGCGAGCTTTTGCGTTGCCACTTTCGCGGCCTCGCTTTCCGGGTAGTGGTCCAGGAGGGCCTTCAGGGCGAGCCCGCTTGTGGCTCTATCCCCGCTCTTCTCGGCGGCCTGGAGCAAGCTCTGGGCCGCCTTCCCTTTGAGATCGGCGAGTTTTTTCGCGCCCGCCTTTCCGGACAGCTGATGGTAGAGGAGGGCTCGGTCGTACTTGCCGGTGTTCTCGTAACTTTCGGCCAACAGTGTATAGACATCGGCGGCGCTATCCGAGTCGGGGTGGCTGCGGATGTAGGCCACGGCCTTGTCAATGATAGGCTGGGGGGAGATGGGGTTGGCGGTTAGGACCTCGAAAAGGTTGGTGCCGATCATGAGGACATTGGCGGCGGCTAGAGTGGTGGCTCCGGCCGGACCCGAGACCACTAGCGGCGCCGTGCCGTAGATGAGATTTCTCTTGAGCAGATCGTCTCCCAGGAGCACGTACTTAACCGTCTGGAGGCGGTGCTGGCTGCGCGCCTTCTCCAGCGAGGCGAAGAGATTGTACTCCGGGCTTTCGAGCAAGCTCTCGGCTCGTCGCCGTTCATGGGGGTCGCTCGAGGAACGCGCGATCTCCTTTAGGATCTTTTTCGCCTCCTCGTGTTGGCCTTTGATCTCAGCGGCGACTGCCAGGGCGTCCTTCGCCGAATCGCCCAACGGCCGCCCACGGTTATTTTCCTCCACGGCTTTAGCCACCGCTTCGATCCGCCCGGGCTCCCTCACGGCCAGGGCATGGAGTAGTTCGTTGAAAGCCCGCTGGTCCTCCGGTTCGACAACCCTTGAGGTTCCCTCGTTGGAGACCGAAAGCGCTCTCTGCCTTGACTGTTCCTGTTGTCGGATGCGCTCTCGGAGTTTCTCAAGGCCCTTTTTCACCTGGCTGGATTGGGGATCGATCAGAGCGGCCATCTCATACTGGAATTCGGCCCGGCTGAGCTCTCCCTTCCCCACGGCCTCCTCCGCCTTCTCCAGGCGTTTCTGCACCACAACCGTCTGCTTTCTTTTCTCCAGGGCCTCGATCTGCTTCTGGATCTGCTCGCTTTGCGGGGATTCGGGATAGCGCTTCAGATAACTCCGGTACAGGGCCAGCGCCTTTCTCTCTTCGATCGACATCTTCGGCTGGCCGATCGTTAGAAGCTGGCTGATGGTGGAGTCCACTGCCGCGCCCACGTAAGAGCCGGAAACGATAGTCAGGAGATCCACAGAGCTGAGCAGGCGATTGACGACCGCTCCGAACCGATTGGCGGAGCTTTTTCGCAACAACTCCTCGGCTTTGCCGAGCTCATCGCTGTTCTCGCGCGACTCTGCGAGGTAGAGATCGCGCACCTTATCCGTGAGTCCCGTCACCGTGCCGCGTGCTTCTCTGAGCTCGCGGTCTTTTTCCTGAAAGAAGCGCACGTTATTTTCCAGCAACTTTCCTTTCCGAGTGAGGCTATCAATGAAAGCGGCGCGCACCCGCTTATCGACTTCATCGGGGAAGAATCGGGGTGGGGGCGGGGGCGGGTCGAAGGGATTGTACTTGGGCATGGGGTTGAGGACGCGATCCGGGATGGATTCTTTTTCTTGTGCCCGGGCCTTCCCGGGCGCACCACAAATAGGCCCCGAGGAAAGAAGGACCGTAAGGACTGCCGCGAGAACGCCTCTCACCGATTAAGCCTCTTCACTTCTTCCACCAGGCCACGCATAGCCTCGATCTTCCCTTCCGCCTCGATCTTCTCCATGATCCCATCGACTTGCGCTACCTCCATATAGAGCCCCGCCGCAGACTTTGCAAGCTGATCGAAGGTATCCAAGTCGAAGGACAATCCCTCGGGATCGTTCTGGAGCAGATACTCCCGGGCAAGGCGGGCATAAAAGTCTCCGAAATCCAGCAGGTAACGGTAGAGGTTACGACTCTGGCGGTGCTTGGTGACCAACTGGCTGTAGCCCAGGATGACGAGCTGGTTGCCGTCTTTCATCCGGTACCGGTTTAGCTCCACAAACGCCACCTTGGCCCGATCGATCTTTTCCTCTTCCATGCGCGCGAGGTACTCGTAGACCGTGCCGCGGTATTTTTGCACCACCTCGTTCCAGGCTTCGACTTTTTCATCCAAGCCCTTGATGTATTCGAACGGGTCCTGGGTGGATAGGGGCTTTTTTAGGATGCGCTGGAAGACCTCCAGCGCTTCGAGGTTGTTCGCGGCCTGAGCCTCCAGGCTGCCGTCGGACCGGGGGACCCGTTGGTAATGGGCGATCGCCTGGTCGTATTCCCTGAGCCTTTCATAGGCCATCGCCTGAGTGAATTGCACGACGTCCGGATATTGACCAGGATGCTTCTTCTCGTAGTCCTGGAGGCGGATCAGTGTCGCTTTCATTACATTCATGCCGGTGACCCCCTTGGGTGCGGGAAAGCGATACAAGTCGTCACGTGACAGCCGCTGGAAATCCTTGACGATATCCAACAGGTCTCCGGCGGGCAGGTAGCGCGCTTCGGGGATAGCTTTGGCGGCACATCCAGAGATGACAAAGAGCCCCAAGGCCGCCACTAAAAAGCCCAGATCTCGACTTCGAAACGTGGAGCTTAAAACCTCCAGTCTCAAGATCCCTTGGCCCTTCTTCGCATCTTGCGGCTTGCCTGTTTTACCGCCCGCACGATCTCGACGTAACTCGTGCAGCGGCAGATGTTGCCGGCCATGAAATCCCGGATCTCGCCTGTGCTGGGATTGGGGTTTTGCTCGAGCAGAGCCTTCGCCATCAGAATCATCCCCGGTGTGCAGTAACCGCACTGAAAGGCGCCGTTGTCGAGAAAGGCCTTTTGCAGCGCGTGGAGGCCACCATCGGTTGCAACGCCCTCAATCGTGGTAATGTTTTTCCCTTCGGCATAGGAAGCGAGCAGAAGGCAGGAACTGACCGGGCGGCCGTCCACCAGCACCGTGCAGGCGCCGCACACTCCCTCGCCGCAGCCGTCCTTGGTTCCGGTCAGGTTCAGATGGTCGCGCAGGACCGCTAAGAGTGTTTCCAGCGCTTTGATTTCCAGTTGGCGGGCTGTGCCGTTGATGTTCAGTGTAATCATCATCTTCCCGTTAGTTTTAAGTTTTTAGTGTTGAGTTTTTAGTTTTACCTCAAAACTGAGAACTAAAAATTAAAAATTATTTTTCTGTGAGCGCGCGTAGCACTCTCTCCGGAGTGATGGGTAGCTCTTGGATGCGAACTCCGACCGCGTCGTAAATGGCATTGGCGATGGCCGCCGGCACTGCGGGAAGGGCAGATTCGGCCAGGCCCTTTGCCCCGAACGGTCCGTCTTTGTGCGGCTGCTCCACCAGCAGTACGGGAAAGTCATCGGGCACGTCCTGGAACGAGGGCAGGGGATAATGGAGAAAGGACGCATTCACGGGCTGCCCATCGATGAACTTGAGCTCTTCCAGGAGCGCCTGGCCGATTCCGATAGTGGCGTCGCCCCGAACCTGCCCTTCGCACAGCCTCGGATTGATCGCTTTGCCGGCGTCAGCTCCGCCCACGAGCTTGAGCAGCTTGACGGCGCCCGTCTCCGTGTCTACCTCCACTTCGACCGCGCAGCCTCCCACCAACCAGAATGGCAAAACGGTCTTGGCGTCCTCCTCATCGCCGTAGAAGCCGCTTCCGATCAGCTCGTTTTGGTTATGGGAGAAGTGGCGTGCGGCCAGCTCTTTATAGGTGAAGCCCCGCGCCGCCGCTCCGGCAGCGAAGACCCGCCCGTTTTCGACCCTCAAGTCTTGCGACGAAATCTCCATAAGATCGGCGGCGAATTCAAGGAATTTCTCTTTGAGATTCTTGGCTGCCCGGCGCACCGCGTTGCCCATGCAAAACGTGGAACGGCTCGCGGTGGTCATGGCGTCGAAGGGCGTGAGATCCGTGTCGGGCCGCTGGGGGATGAAGGCGACCCCTTTCAGGGGCACTCCCAGTTCCTCGGCGGCGATCTGAGCCATGACCGTCTCGGCGCCCTGCCCCATCTCGACGCTGGCACTGAAAACGGTGAAGGTGCCATCGCGGTTCGCTTGAACCTTCGCCTCCGACTGGGTCTCAGTGTTCGAGGCCTTGATCATGCAGGCGATGCCCTTGCCGCGTCGCTTCTTGCCGCGCCCCTTGCGTCGCGCTTCGAGATGGATTTCGCCCCCGAGCTTGCGCAAGAGCTCCTCGTAGCCCACGCTGTGCATGGTGATGCCGGTTGGATGGCGGTCCCCCTCACGCAGAAGATTTTTGATCCGCAGCTCCACGGAGTCGATGCCGAGCCGCTCCGCCAGCATGTCCATGTGGGTTTCATAAGCCAGGGCGACTTGAGGCACGCCGTAACCCCGGAATGCCCCGGCGGACGGCTTGTTGGTCAGGATACAGTAGCCGTCAGCCTGGATGTGAGGAGTGCGATAAGGGCCTGCCGAAGTGAGCGTGGCTTTGTGGACGACATTCGGCCCGTTCTCGGCAAAGGCGCCCGTGTCGTAATAGAGCTCGGCCAGGCGTGCCACGAGCGTCCCGTCGCGTTTCGCCCCGGTTTTCATCCGCACCACGGAGGCATGTTTGGTCACGGTGAGGAAAACTTCTTCGCGGCGCAACTGGATGCGGACGGGCCTCTTGGCCTTCCAGGCCAGGGTTGCGGCGAGGTGTTCGACCTTGAGGTGGCTCTTGCCTCCGTAGGCGCCGCCGACGTAGGGCACGATCACGCGGATCTTTTCCTCCGCCATCTGAAAGATTTCGGCGAGCGACTTGCGGACGCCAAAAGGGGTCTGCGTGCCCGTATGAATGATGAGCCTGCCGTGCTCATCGAACCACGCCAACGCCATGTGCGGCTCGAGGTGGCAGTGCTGGGTGACCGGGGTCCTGAAGGTATCCTCCAAAACGACGTCGGATTCCTCGAATCCCTTTTCGATGTCGCCTTGCTTGAGGCTGGTATGGTGGCAGATATTGTTTTTGAACTCCGCCAGGTGCTCAAAGAGTTGCGGCGCGCCCGGCGCGATCGCCGCCACCGGATCCGACACGACGGGCAGTTCTTCGTATTCGACTTCGATTAACCTGAGCGCCGCATCCGCGGTCTCGAGGTCGACGGCGGCCACCGCCGCCACCACGTCACCGACATGGCGTACCTTGTCCAGGGCGACCACGGTTTTATCTTTCATGCGGCGGCCGAAATAAGGACTCAGCGGCCCGCCCTCGGGAAAGTCGTCTCGGCTGATCACGGCATGGACGCCGGGAAGCTTGGCGGCCGCCGAAGTATCCACCCGGCGGAGTCTCGCGTGCGGGTGCGGGCTGCGCAGGATACGTCCGTGCAGCATGCCGTCCTTTTTGAGATCAATCGTATACAGGGCCTGGCCCCGGACTTTTTTCTCGCCGTCAATACGCCAGATCGATTTTCCTATGGTCTGAAATTCCATGGCTCTCCTAAATCGTTAAAGCGGTTCCAGTCGTTTAAGTCGTTCAAACCGTTCAAATCGTGTTGAACCTCTTGAACGCTTTGAACTTTTATTTCATAAGCGTCTCCAGGGTCCTCCTGATATAGACCTCGGCCACCTGTTTTTTATACCACTCAGATCCGCGCGCGTCGGGGATGGGCTCCATCGTGGCCGTACAAGCGCGGGCAAATTTTTTGATGGCGGCCGCGGTGATTTGTTTCCCTTTCAGAGCCTCGCACTCTGCCTCAAAGCTCATGGGCACGGCGGCGAGAGATCCGACGGAGATTTTTACCTCCGCGCACCGACCGTCCTCGCAGATGAGCGAGCCTGCCACTCCCAAGATCGGCCAGTCGACCGGTGAGTTTCCGGAAAAGCGCAGGTAGGCAGTGCGGGCTTGTGGAGCGGAGGGAGGGATGACGATCTCGGTGACGATCTCATCCTCCTTAACGCCGGTCTCGTAAATGTCGACGTGGAATTCCGCCATGGAGAGGAGCCGCTCCCCGCGGAGGCTTCGCGCCCTGACCTTGGCCCCGAGCACGCCCAGGAGGGGCGCCGGATCGGAGTGGTTATCCGCTTGGCAGAGATCGCCGACCAGTGTCCCCATGTTGCGCACGCGGAGATTGCCGACATGGTGAACGCACTGGGCCAGGGCGGGGTAATGCTGCCGGACGATCGGCGAGCTTTCCACCTGAGCGTGGGTGACCAGAGCGCCGATGCCTAAGCCCTCCTTCTCGTCGAAGGCGATTCGGTCCAAGCCGGGAATGCGCTTCAGGCTGATCAAGCGGGTGGGGAAGAAGATCTGATGGCGAACGAGCACCATCAACGCAACGCCGCCGGCAATCAGGCGCGCCTCGCCGGCCGATTGGCTCAGGGACTGGCACGCCTCTTCGAGCGATGTGGGGAATTCAAAGTCCGTCATGGGCTGCCTTCCAATCCTTATCCCGTGGTAATGAGAGAATAAAAGAGGACCAGCTCCCTGTTCCCTCCGGCCGCAAAGTCATGGGGGGTTCCCCTGGGGATGTGACAGATCGTTCCCGGTTTCAACGAGATCCTCCTACCATTGACGCGCAAGCGCCCGCTTCCTCTAATCACGTGGCAGAGCACGTCCTTGTCCCGGTGTTTGATTTGTTTTGGATCTGAATCCTTTCTGGGTCTGAAGGAGATCAGGCCGGTACTGAACCTCCTCCCTTCCACGCAGCTTATGTAGCGGACTTCCTCGTTGAGTTTTTCCAGATGCCTCAGGGCTTCCTTGACCTTGATGATCTTCATCGCCACCCCAGGCAACAGGCAATAGGCGAGAGGCGGTAGGCGCGCATAAAAACTCTTACTGTTGCCTGTTGCCTCATGCCTCACGCCTCATTCTTTGATCGTCTCAAAAATTTCTTGAATGGCTCTTTCCGCCTCTTCACTGGGCACGCGGCAGGAACCGACCACGTGGTGACCGCCGCCGCCGTATTTTTCCATCAGAGCGCCCACATTGATGCGCGAGGTTGTATTGAAGATGTTGTAGCCGACCGAAATCGCCGTCATTCCAGCCCTTTGACTGTCATCCGCGACTTTTAAAGAGATGTTTCCGGTCGGAAACAACGTGTAGAGGAGAAAGCGATTGCCCTCCGGGATGCCCGTGAGCCCGCGCAGGTCAACAAAAATGACGTTGCCTTTGAGCGCCGAGCGCTCGAGCAAAATAGCTTTGAGCTTCTCCTGCGCGGCGAGGATCCCGTCACAGCGCCGCTGGACTT
>Ga0209343_10004370_pt1 | contig 17472 bp, 17 predicted proteins | sample RifCSPlowO2_02_FD_184026 | JGI IMG/M metagenome (GOLD analysis project Ga0209343, IMG submission 184026) | Groundwater microbial communities from Rifle, Colorado - Rifle CSP2_plank lowO2_0.2 (SPAdes) (version 2) | ecosystem: Environmental > Aquatic > Deep subsurface > Groundwater | place... | reverse complement strand
TATCGAGATCAAAGACGCGCTCCAGTAGTTCCGATTCCGGCCAGGTCCTCCATGGGGACGAAAACCGTCCGGGCTGTCCCCGGTTTTCCCCGAAAAGAGACAACTATTTAGTTGACACTGTAAACTAAAACCTTTACCCTGAAAGAATGATCGGCGGCTTCAGACATAAAGGGCTTGAAGAGATTCACCTCACCGGCAGGACACGCCGGATCGGCGCCGGCCATATCAGGAAGTGCGTGCGCATCCTGCAATTGCTGGAAGTAGCGGGGCAGCCCGAGGACATGAACATCGCAGGGTTTCGCTTCCACGGTCTGCAAGGCAAGCCGAAACGCTGGTCGGTGCGCGTGACCGGGAATTACCGGATCACCTTCGGCTGGTCGGGCGAAAACGCCTTGGATGTGGATTTTGAAGACTACCATTAGGGAGGAAGTTATGGAGAGAAAGAACGGACTGCCGCCCGTCCATCCGGGCGAGATTATCAAGGAAGATATCCTGCCGTCTGTCGGTCTGTCCGTGACAGCCGCGGCGAAAGCTCTGGGCGTGTCCCGCCAGATGCTTCACGACATTCTGGCGGAGCGCAAGCCCTTGTCAGCCGTCATGTGCCTGAAGGTGTCCCGGCTGTTTGGCGGCTCGCCGGGAGTCTGGATGCGGTTGCAGGCAGCCTACGACCTGAAGAAGGCTGAGCAAAACAAGAAGGTCATGGAACGCGTCGCGCGGATCGTCCCTGTAAAGCCGGTCGAAGAACTCCGGGCCTGAACCTCACGCCAAGGTCTTTTTACCCGCTTCCATCGAGCGTGTGGGAATACTTTCCTGGAAAGGCCGAACAAAAGGGTATGGACCTTTCGGAACTTTTGACCGCAGCGGTAGCCACGGCACGCTTTCTGTGCCGTGGGCTTTTCTCCAGCGCGATATCGAGATCGATATCGAGATCAACGAGGCGCTCCAGTAGTTCCGGTTCCGGCCAGGCCCTCCATTTGGACGAAAACGTCCCGTCTGTCCCCGGTTTTCCCGGTTTTTTGACCAGACGGTTTTTTTTGAGATATAATTAAACTAGTTTAAACTGGTTTTAATGGAGAGCAAAAAATGGACTCGGTAGGGGCCTTTGAGGCCAAGACGCATCTGTCTGACCTGCTGGACCGGGTAAGGCAAGGCGAAAAAATCACGATCACCAGACACGGGATTCCGGCGGCCATGCTTGTTCCTGTCGAAGAAACGGGGTCCCGAATGACGCACCGGGAAATCGTGGAGGGAATGCGGGCGCTGCGCAAGCGGATTAAGCCTGATTCCATGAGCGTCCGCGAGATGGTGAACGAAGGACGGCGATTTTGACCGGGATCGTGGTGGATGCCTCTGTGGCGCTGGCCTGGTGTTTTCCTGACGAGGCCAGCGAATACGCGGACGGAGTGCTGGTGGCGCTGGAAGGCCGGACGGTGATCGTTCCAGCCGTGTGGGCGCTGGAAATTTCCAACGCGATGTTGGTGGCCGAACGGCGCAAGCGTGTGAAGCAGCAGGACGTGCGGCGCTTTGTGGAGCTGCTGGGAGGCCTGACGATTATCGAGCATTCCCAAACGGTCGCCGATACCGTGAGCCATGTTCTGCCGCTGGCACGGGCATACAATCTTTCTGCATATGACGCGGCATATCTTGCTGTGGCAGTCCGACACGGAGCGCCGCTGGCGACACTGGACCGCGCGCTACAGAAAGCTGGCCGCTCGGCGGGCCTCAAGATTTTCAAGCCTTGATTTGTCCCTAAGCGGGAAAACGTCCCGTCGGCCCCCGGTTTTTCCGCAGCTGTAAAGCGGCACTTGACAAACGGTAAGTGTTACTTTACGGTATACCCTGATGATTAGGAACTTCAAGCATCGCGGCCTGAAACGGCTCCATGAACGCGACGACCGGAGCGGGATACGGCCTGATTTGCTGGAAGGGGTGGAGGACATTCTTGGCCGTCTCGATCAGGCCACTACGCCGCAAGCGCTCAACCTCCCCGGTTACGGGCTGCACCCGCTCAAAGGTGATTGGCGGGGCTTCTGGTCCGTGACGGTGCGGGCCAACTGGCGCATCATTTTCCGTTTTGAAGGGGAAGATGCCTGGGACGTTGAACTGATCGACTACCACTAGAAGAAGGAGACGACATTATGCCGATGAAAAATCCGCCGCATCCCGGACGCAGCATACGGAGCGCGTGCCTTGAGCCTTTGGGATTGTCCATTACCGCAGGGGCAAAGATTCTCGGCGTCACTCGGCAGGCTCTCCACAACGTCATCACCGGCAAGTCCGGTATCAGCCCGGAGATGGCTATCCGGCTCACCAAGGCGTTTGGCAGCACGGAGGAGACGTGGTTGCGGATGCAGCTTGCCTACGACCTGGCGGCAGCCCGCAAGAACGAAAGTAAAATCAAGGTCCACCGCCAGCACGTCGAAGAATTGCACGCGCACTAGCGCCGAATACTTCTCTGGCAAGGCCGAGCAAAACAAGACAGTCATGCAACGCGTCGCGCGGATCGTGCCTGTAAAGCCGGTCGAAGAAGTCCGGGCTTGAACCGAATCGATCTATAGAGTTGAATAGGTCGGGAAGCGGCCCGACCGTTCCAGGTTTTTCCGGTTTTTTATGTTCCAGAAGTCGAGCAGCGATGGTCGATCAATATTTCCATATGAAGATAGCTTGTAGACTCATCCTACCTCATGCCGTGCGATGTCAGCCGCGTATCTTTGAAGTTCCGCTAGATTGTCCGTGGGCGGTAATGGGAAATCTTCACAAGGTTTGCCCTGCGTCATCGGGTAGAAATATGATTCGCAAGATCGCCGTGGCCAACGCGCAATATGGGAGTTCTTGAAGGCTGTCGTGAAGTGGCAATGGTGTGTTGGGGTGAAGGGGGACCAACGGTCGTACAAGTCCGATTGAGTAGCAGTGTCGATGATTTCGATGTGTTCAAACGTTCGTGGTCTTTCTTCGTTGACCCATGCCAGCCGCAATAGTTGCACCGCAGCGACGTCTGAAGCTGGAGCACCGTACCCGAATATCGTCAGTGTGAATGCCTCCCGGAAAAACAACTTCGCGCTTTCCCAGACACTTTGGATGTAGAGAACTTTCGAGTAGTCTTTTTTACCGATCGGGTAAAGCAGTGGCACGTCAACAAACATCTGCGAGCAGTTAGGGCAAATCACACTTCTTGCCCCCCACTTGCCGCAGCCGCGGCACGCACCAATTCGCACGTTGCCGTGCAGAAAAAAGATGCCAGGAAGTGGGACCGCACCGTAATTGCGGCGGTACGCATCAAAGAGGAAGGGGTCCCAATTGAATGTGAATACTGCATCTGTCGGACGCAGCGAAACTAGGAGGCGGTCGTAGATTGTCGCCTCGACTGGAAGTGCCAGACCAGAGAAATACTCGCGTATGCGACACTCGATTTTTCTTGCCGTGTTTTCGTGCCTGGAGTCACAGACCAGTTGGTCATAGATAACCTCGAAGTTCTTCTCATTCCCCACGTCAAGACCTGCTTCGTCAATTAGGGGCCGCAGTTTCAAGGTTTGCACGAAATCGTTCATGACTGGGAGGTTCTTGCCAAACGCAGCCCGGCTTGCTCCTGCGCCTAGTAAGACCACATGGCATTTATCGCGCGGTCCTTCGATGAGTTGTTGCTTCGTCACCATCATGCTTGTCGCCAATTGAGCTTCCCCGATTTTTGGGGACGAACCGGGGGGACAGATGGGACGTTCCCCCCCCCGCGCCGAACCATGTAGGCTAGGCGGTCGTGCCGGCCGTCGTCAGCTCTCTCTCAACTATTTCTTTGTGGGTCTGCGAAAACTTCGTCTTTGCCTCAATCCCCAGGCGTCCTGCGTAGTAAAGCAATTTGTCAACGCTCTTGTTCGCAATCTTCCCGTTGAGCAGTTCGCTCACACGCGGCTGGGGTTCTCCGAGGATCGCTCGCAGTTCCTTCTGTGAATACTTCCGCGCGTACTTAAGGATTGCCTGATACAACTCGGCCTTGAACTTGAGGACGGTTGCCTGCTCCGGGGAAAAGCCCAGATCATCCAGCACGTTTCCCCGCGTTACATGCGTGGGCTTGTTAACTGTGCTTCTCATGTTTCTTCTCCTCCGCCAAACGCGCTCTCACTGCTTTGAGCCGCTGCCTCGCTTTCTCGAAATCGTTTCTCGGCATCGCGCGGCTCTTCTTCTCGAAGCAGTGGAGCACGTAGATCACATCATCTATCCTTAATAGGTAAACGACGACAGGTAAACGACGCGGTACCATGCCCTCTCGTCCTGATCCCGCAGTTCAAAAACGCCCAGGCCGATTGACGGTAATGGTCTGCAACCAGTTGGTATTTCGCCTTGTTGCAATTGCCAAAGTTGGAATCCCGGGTTCCGCTGAACGTCCTCTGGGAAAGCCTTGAGAATCTCCCTGGAGTCATCTTCCCAAGCGACAGTGACGTATTTGGACTTCTCGGCTTCGCCGCTCACGGGAACGACTATAACACCAACGTCAAGATCAATATACAATTGAATGTATATCCAGGTCCAGGGCAAAACGGAGTCGGCCTGGACTCTACGAATTTCGTAAAAGGATTTTTCAAAAAAAGGCGCAGGAGTTGCTCCCCACTATCCTTTCCTGACGTTCCTTCACAGACCGACGGATTCCTGCTATGCTGACTCTATGAGCCGATGAGGCGCTCGTGGTTACAACGTTTGGTTTCGTGGGTATGACCACTACTGTTAAATCCAGGGCTGAATTGGTGGTGCCGGCGAGCGTGCAACGCCAGGCGGGCATCAAGCAAGGCGACCGCGTCAATTTTAAGGTGTCGCATCGCAGCATCACCATCACAGCAGTGCCGTCACCCACCTACATGCCGACCAAGGCTGAGCTGGCCGCCATCCGCAAAGGCGAGGCGGAGATTGCGCGCGGCGAATTCGTAACCTTAAGAGAACTTCTCCATGACAGGGACCGTCGTCGTCGCAAAGGCGGCACAAAAGCGGCTCGCAAGGTTTCCAGCTAAAGATCAGGACAAAATTGCGGCGGCGCTCGTTGCGATGGAAGCCGATCCCTTTTTCGGTGACATCATTAAGCTGGAGGGTGAGAGGGACCGCTCGCGGCGACGCATAGGAAGCTACCGCATCTTTTCTGCCGTTGACAGAGCCGCGAGAACGGTGTCGGTTAATGCAATCGTGCGACGGACGTCTACCACTTATTAGCCACCACGTATTCACGCCCCCTGCGCTTCCCCCTGTCCCCTACCGACCTGAACGAATCGAGCCAACCAGGAATTCCCAGAGAACCGAGAGAATCACGCTTGGCCGGGGAAGGGTTCCGACCGACCCGGCGGCAGGCACGAACTGTCCGGGCACGCGCAACTTTATACTTTCGGGCGGGTTTTAGTTAGAATTAAGCAGGTCAGCGGAGTTGTGTCGCCACGTTCGGTAATGTGGGTGACGGCCCGTGCGGACACGATGGCAGAATTCCAGGGGGTTCCTGCTGTTCATGCGGCTAATCGCAAAACGACGGAGCGTCGGCTCGACCTTATTGCCCGCGATCATCCTCTTCTCCTTTTTTCTCGGGAGCGTTTGGGCCGCGAACCTCGGCACCGTGGTTCCCATCGTGGGGCAAGTCACGGATTTGATTTACGACGCGCCGCGCGGCCTGTTGTATCTGGCCAATGCCACGCGGAACCAGGTGGAAATTTATTCCACGGCGAGCCGGGAGCTGGTCGGAAGCATTCCGACCGGGCTGCAACCGGCGAGCCTGGCGTTCAGCCCCGACGGTCAAACGCTCTACGTGGCCAGCATCGGCTCGAACACTCTCACCGTCATCAATCTCAATTTCCAGCAAGCCGTGGGCGAGTATGCGGTCGGCTCGCGTCCTGACTCGATTGCAGTCGGGAACGACGGCCAAGTCGTGATTCTGGGCACGGCGGGTCTCGTCCGTTTCGATCCGGCCACCGGGCAGTTCTTGCGGCTGGCGATCTCTCCGCCCCCGACGCCGCCCATTGGTTTGCCCGGGATTCCGGCCAGTCCTGTTCCGGGGGGGTTCCTGGCTGGGCTGGTGGCCTCGGCCTCCGGGAACCTGATCATCGGACTTTCGACCAACCGTCTCTTTGTTTATGAGGTTGCTTCCGGGACGGTCTTGCGCAGCCGCAACGTGACCGGCCTGCGCGCCATCCTGTCGGTGTCGCCGGATGGCTCGCGGTTTATGGCGGGACCGTTCCTCTTCGACACCCAAACCCTTGCGGTCCTGGGCCGGGCCGGCACGCCCGCCGCTACGCTCACCGGAGGCAGCGCCTTCTCGGTGGATGGAAACTCGGTGTACGCCACGTTTTCCACGCAGCCTCCCATCAATCCCTTGAACACCAACAATCCGCAGAACCAGGGCGGGGCGACGCTTCCCGGCGGCGTGCAAGGGCCGGGCGGAGGGGGGGGCCTGCCTCCCGGCGTAGTCCTACCTCCGGGAGTAATCATCCTGCCCCCCGGGGGAGGGGGTGGAGGGCAACAGCCCGGCGGAGGAGGATTCCAACCCCCCGGAGGGGGCTTGCCCGCAGGGGGGACCGGTCTGACTTCTGTGGGGACGACGCGGGCGGTCTTGCAAGTCATGCGCGCCTCCAGCCTCACTCCGGTGCTCGGCTTGCGCCTGGGGGAAACCATCACTTCCAAGATCATCGCGGCCTCCGACGGGCAATACCTCTTCGCCATTTCGACCTCCGGATTGCTGGTCCTGCCATTCGGGCAATTGAACAACATCCCGATTCTGGAGGTGGACACCACCAACGTGGTCCTCTCGGTGGACATCTGCAACCGCTCCGTCGCCACCGCGTCCGTACAGGTCCGCAACGCGGGCGGAGGCCGGATGACCTTCGCCGCCACGGTCAACAACCAGAACGCCCCGGTGATCCTCAACGTGCGCTCCGGCCTGGCTCCTTCGACCCTGGAGATCAGTTTTGATCCGCGGCGCGTGACGGCGCGCGGCACGCAGCAGTTCGCGGTCATTCTGGTTTCGCCGGAAGCCGTCAATATCGAGCCGGCGATCCTGGTGAACTTGAACTTCCGCGATGTGGACCAGCGCGGGCTGATCGTTCCGATGCGGGGCGTCGGCGTGGACCTGCAAATGGATGAAGCCCGCCAGCGGCTCTACGTTGCCAACTACACCGAGGATCAGATTGAAGTGTTCTCGCTGGCGGAGCAGAGGTTTTTGCCTCCGATCCGGGTCGGCAACCGGCCGCTTTCCATGGCGCTGGTGGACTCGACCACGCTCGTCGTGGCCAACTCCGGCGGGGAAACGATCTCTGTAGTGGACTTGAACGGGATGCAGGAGATTGATCAGATTCCGCTGGCTCCGGTGCCTCTCAATGCGGTGCCGCTGTTCCCTCGGTCCATTGCCGCTTCGTCGAACGCCATCCTGTTTTCCGTCGTGCCGCTGCCGGCCACGACCGGCGCCGCCCTCGCCAACGGCTCCGTGTGGCAGCTCAGCCTGCGAAGCCGCAGCGCCTTTCCGCGTTTGAACCTGGGAGGAACCACGAACAACGTCATCCAGGGGCGAAACCTGCTGGTTGCGCCCACCAACGGCAGCGCCATCGTCATCGCGGAGGCGAACGGAACGCTGCGGCTCTACGACCCGGTATCCGACACCTTTGCCGCGACACGCCCGGCGTCGGTAACGGGGTTCCGGGGGACCGCCTCAGCGGCAGCCGACGGGAGTCTTTATCTGGTGGATAATTTTGTCTTCAACTCCGTGCTGGCTCCGCAAGGGACGATCGCTCCCACCACCGTCGTGGGGGGAGGTGGTCAGGCGGCGCAGCAGACGCTCGCCTTCGGCGTAGCCGCCATGGGCGGCAGCGCTCTCCGGATTCAAGCCGCAATCCCCACCGTGCCGGTCCAGAGACTCCAGCGCTACAATCTTGCCAACCTCCAGCCGGATTTGGAGATCCGCCTGCCGGAGTCGGCGATGGATATCAGTCCCGCCGCCATCGGCACGGCCAACGGCACACGGCAATGGCCGCCACGCAGCGTCGCGCTGGAGCTGGGGATCAATAACCAGACACACCTGCTGCGTCGGGGCGTGGCGGTAGACCAGAGCGGGAATGCCTACCTGCTCACATTTTCCGGTCTGAGTGTCGTCTCATTCGCGCCGACTCGCGGCCGCGGACCTTCCTTTCGCGGCGATGGAGTGGTGAATGCCGCCAGCTTCCGCGGGCCGGTGGCCCCCGGGTCGCTGATCGGCATCTTCGGTTCTGACTTGGCCGAACCCGGCACGGCCGATCAGCTCCCTCTGCCGCAGTCTCTCGGCGGCGTTTGCGTCACCATCAACGAAACTCCCATTCCGCTCCTCTACACTTCTCCCACGCAGATCAACGCGCAGGTGCCGTCGGACCTGGCGGCCGGACGCGTCACCGTGGCTGTCCGCTCGACACGCCTGGGACAGACCAGTTCGGGCGTCTCGATCCAAGTGAGCGCGGCCGCGCCCGGCGTGTTCTTCGAACAGGTGGGCGGCGAAAAGCGATCGCTGCTGTTTCACGCCGAGGATTTCCGTCCCGTAACGCCCGATAACCCCGGCAAGCGGGATAAAGACCTGATTCTGTATGTCACGGGCCTGGGCCCGGTCAGTCCTCCCGTGCCCTCCGGCACCGCAGCGAGGGCGGCCCCGCTGTCGGCAACCACGCAGCGCGTTTCGGTTGTGATCGGCGGCCACGAGATGATCGTGACCTTCGCCGGCCTGGCTCCCGGCTTTGTCGGTCTCTATCAGATCAACCTTCGCGTCCCCGGGGACCGGGTCCAGGGCGATGACCTGCCGGTGGTGGTCAGCGCCGGGGGCCTTTCCAGCTCCATAGCCGATGCTCCACTTGCCTCGATTCACTAGCCGGTCGGTCAGCCGGACCGCAACCGCGCAGCGCCGGTTCGGACTGCGCAGCCGTTCGCCTTGGCGAGGGGCTCCTCTATTTGTATTTTCTTGGGTTTGTTATGGGGTGACCGTGGGGTCCCCGCAGCCCGGCTGGGCCCAGCTCGGAGTAACGTCGTTGGTATGGCAATCGTTGGGACCCACGGCGGCTCCGGCACGCGTCTCCGCCCTGGCAGTGGATCCCCACAATGATTTGAGCATCTCTCTGGCCGCCCCGGGAGGGGGAATCTGGAAAAGCGGAGATAGCGGGAATTCCTGGAGCCCTGTGATGGATTCCGCCTATTCTCTCCAGGTTTGCTCCGTCGCGTTCGATCCCAGCGTGCCCGGTGTGGTGTACGCGGGAACCGGAGACGAGCAAAGCCCCCGCCCGGCGCAGGGTGTGGCGCGCTCGGCCGACGGCGGGCAAAGTTGGAACGTCGGGGTGCGCTTCACCAACCGGCCGGTTTGCACCTTAGCAGTTGATCCGACGAACGGCAGCCGCCTCTGGGCAAGCTCCGCCGAAGGGTTGTTTCTCTCCGCCGATGCCGGCGCCACTTGGCGCAAGGTTTTGGCCCACCCCGTCACCTCGGTGGCCTTTAACGGACAGGGCGGCATGTTCCTCGGGATGCTGGGACCCGATCCGCTCGGGTCGCGCGATAATATTCTGGCCCGCTCGAGCGACGGCGGACAAACCTGGACGAACCTTTCCCTCCCGGTGCCGGCGTCCGCTGCCGGCGCAGCGACCACCTGGGTCAGCGTCTTGGCTCGGGGCAACACCGTGTATGCGCTGGTCTCCCACCAGGTTCCTTCGTCATCCCAGCGGCCTCTGGACTTTTACCGCAGCACCGACGGCGGCAGCACCTGGTTCCTGGCTCCAGCGATCGGTCAGGGGCGCCCTCCAGTGACGCTATTTGCCGATGCCGGGGCCAACAACCTCTATGTAGCCGGGAACCAGCTACTGACTTCCAGGAACCAGGGCGATTTTTGGAGCTCCCTGGTCACCACCAAGGACCAATTTCATACTGGGGTTTTCCTCAATCGATATCTTTGGATATTGGGGGGAAACTATCTCGGAGTTATCCAAGGTCGCTTTCTTTTGTTGGCTGGGGAGAAAGGGTTGGAACTGCTGGCGGTGGAGCCGGAGCTGGCCCCACGGTTTTTCCACTTACCCATTGGGCAGTTTCTCGATGTGACCTCGGACTCCTCCGGCAGTCTTTGGGCGGCCGGGCCGGGCGGACTTTTGGGCGTGACCCAGCCCACAGCCGGTTGCTTTCTAGGACCCGGCGTGGATTGCTGGAAAGCGCGCGTGGACGGCGTTGCGATCGGAAACGTGGCAGCCGCCGCCACGGTTTCCCCGAACATCTTGGCCGAGGGGAACGCGCGGGTATATCAATCGAGTGATGGCGGAGCCACCTTTTCGTTCCGCGCAGTGCTGCCCTCCAACGAATCGCGCGCACCGCTTCCTCCGCTGGCGATGGACCCGGTAAACGCTGAGATCGCATATGTGGCGGGCCAGCGCGTCTATCGCAGCAGCAACGGCGGGATCGAAGGCGGCGGGGTCGAATGGACGCCCTTACCGGTCGTGGACCCCGATCCCAGCCACGTCGTCATTGCGCTCGCCATTGCCCCGGCATCGCGCCAAGTCCTCTACGCCGCCACCGCCTGCCTGCCGGAACTGGCGCTGAGCTTCTCGTGCCCGAATGTTTCTTTTCTCTGGCGGTCGCAGAATTCCGGGCAAAGCTGGGCGCAGCGAGCCACAGTTCCGGGATTGGTCAGCCGGCTGGCCGTGGATCCTCGACAAGCAAATACGGTATACGCCGCCATAGGCGCGTTCGTCGGCGGTTCCAGCGCCTCTACCGGCTATGCTCCGGGCGACCTGCTGCGCTCCACCGATGGAGCGACGACCTTTGCTTCGGTCCGCGCCAATCTGCCCCCGGCGCCGGTCAACGCGCTCGTCATCGATCCTGCCTCGACACCGACCTTTAACCTGCCGGCCCAGACCCTGTACGCGGGGACCGACGCGGGGGTGTTTGTCACCTTCAATGGCGGGTCGCAGTGGACGGCCATCAATTCCAATCTTCCGCCCGCTCCCGTTACGGCGCTGGCGCTGCGACGGCCGGGGGCCACGCTGCTGGCCGCCACGTTCGGGCGCGGGGTTTATCAAACTTCGGTCACCGGGCTGAGTGCCGGCGTGATCGCCAATCCGCTTGCTGTGAACCTCGCCCTCCCGCTGGGCGGGACGGCAACTTCGGCGCTTTCCCTCAACAACGTCTCCGGCCTGGCCATGGATTGGACGCTGGTCCCGCTCGATGCCTGGCTCAGCGTGCCGGCCCCGGCTGGACGACTGGAGGGGCGCCGAGGGGCGGAAGTATCCTTCCAGGTTTCCGTGGGCGGGTTACAGGTCGGGACTTACCTGGGGCGCCTGCGGCTGACGACGGGACTCCTGGAGCAGATTATCCGGGTAACTTCCCGCGTCACGGCGACGCCGGCGCAGATGACGATTGCCGGCGGAAACAACGCCACCGGCGCGGTCGGGACGACGGTGCCGCCCCTGGTGGTGGCGATTCTGGATGCAGACCAGGCGCCGCTTCCGGGGGTTCCGGTCAACTTCGCGATCACGAGCGGGGGAGGTTTGCTGAGCACCCGCTCCAGTCTGACTGACGCCAACGGAAGAGCCAGCGCGGTGCTGACCTTGCCGAGCACGCCCGGTACGGTTCAGGTGGTGGCCAGCGTCGGAGCGGTCGCGGTCACCTTCGCCGCCACAGCCATCCAGGTGACGCGTCCGGTCCTGCTGGCTGGCTCCGTGGTGAACGGAGCGTCGTTCGCCGGCGGCTCCGCGCTCGCTCCCGGGAGCATGGTTGCCATTTTCGGGCAGAACCTGGCGGAATCAAGCGCCCTGGCTGCAACTCTCCCCTTACCGACCGTGCTCCTGACCACCCGCGTCTTGCTGGCGACGCCGGCGGGCGAAGTGGCGTTGCCGCTGTTCTTCGTTTCTCCGCAACAGATCAATGCCCTGCTGCCGCTCGACCTGACGCTGGGGAGTTACTCCCTCAGCGTGGAGAGCGCTTCGGTTCGCGGCAATGCGGTGGAGATTTCGGTCGCCGCCGCTGCCCCGGGGATTTTCGCGCTGAGTTCCAACGGCCGCGGCCAGGGAATTTTCGTCAAGCCAGACGGTTCTCTGGTCACAGTGACGAATCCGGCAGCGCGCGGCAGTGTCGTTTTGTTGTATGCGACCGGCCTCGGGGACGTGTACCCGCCCGTGGCCACCGGCGAGCCGGGCGCGAGCGACGAGCCGCTCAACCGCACCCTCCAGACACCCCGAGTCTTCTTTGATGTCTTCGAGGCGGAAGTGCTCTACAGCGGCCTGGCTCCGGGATTCGCCGGACTCTATCAGGTCAATGTGCGCGTGCCGGCGCGCCTCTCCCCCGCCACCAACATCCCCGTGACCCTGAGTATCGGCGGAGCCGCCAGCAACCGCCTGACGATCCCGGTGCAGTAGGAGGACCCTCATCCGCAGTCATGTCACTCCGTTTGCGGAGGTGATATGATCATCAGCGGACCAGGCTAAGGGGGTACGAAAACGGGAAATGAAGCAAATGAACCAAAACAATGTATATACCGCCGTCATAAAGCAAGACGGCGATTGGTGGATTGGCTGGATCGAGGAAGTTCCGGGCGTAAATTGCCAAGAGGCGTCACACGATGAGTTATTGGAAAGCTTAAGAATAACACTCCAAGAGGCTCTGGAGTTCAATCGAAAGGAGGCGATCGCGGCAGCCGGTGGAAACTTTCAAGAAAAACCCATCGCCGTATGAAACGGGAGGAATTTGTGCGATATCTTCGTTCGCACGGTTGCGAACAACTCCGGGAAGGCAGACGCCACTCTTGGTGGCACAATCCAGCGTTGAATAAACGATCTGCGGTTCCAAGGCATAACGAAATCAGCAATCTCATGGCCAAGAAAATATGCAAAGACCTTGGAATATCTCTGGAGCAATGAAACCGAAGCCAAGGTTGCAGTAGATCCATGAGCACCCGACCCCTCATCAGCCGCCGAGGCATTGCGCCGGCCGCGCCGACGCCGGGGCAGGACCGCTACTTCGACCTGAAGATGCGCGTCCATCAGAAGCTCCTCAAGGTGCTCAACATGGACACGCTGATGGCGGCGAACCGCGGGCGGCTGCGCAGCGAAGTGCAGAGCGTGGTCGAGCGCATCCTCCAGGAAGACCGCCTCCCGATCAGCATGGTGGAGCGCAACCGCCTGGTCGAGGAGATCCTCGACGAGGTCTTCGGCCTCGGGCCGCTGGAGCCGCTGCTCAAGGACCCGACCATCTCCGACATCCTGGTCAACACGCACAAGTACGTTTACATCGAGCGGCACGGGAAGCTGCTCGAAACGGGCATCCGCTTCCAGACCGACCGGCACCTGATTCACATCATCGAGAAGATCGTCTCGAGCGTGGGCCGCCGGATTGACGAATCGGTTCCGCTGGTGGACGCGCGGCTGCCGGACGGCTCGCGCGTCAACGCCATCATCCCGCCGCTGGCCGTGGACGGGCCGTCGCTCTCCATCCGCCGCTTTGGGCGCAAAGTGCTCACCAACGAAGAGCTGCTGCGCAATCAGACGGTGACGCGCCCGATGCTGGACTTTCTGGCGGCCTGCGTCGAAGCGCGGTTCAACATCGTGATCTCCGGCGGCACCGGCTCGGGAAAGACCACCTTCCTGAACTGTCTTTCCCGCTTCGTCCCCGAACACGAGCGGGTCATCACCATCGAGGACACCGCCGAGTTGCAGCTTCAGATCGAGAACGTGGTCCGGATGGAGACGCGTCCGCCCAACATCGAGGGCAAAGGCACCATCAGCCAGCGACAACTGCTGGCGACCGCGCTGCGCATGAGGCCCGACCGCATCCTGCTGGGGGAAGCGCGCGGCGGCGAGGCGCTCGACATGTTGCAGGCCATGGGCACGGGCGTGGAAGGCTCCATGACCACCGTGCACGCCAACTCGCCCGCCGACGCCTTCAGCCGCCTGGAAACCATGGTGATGATGGCCAAGCTCGACCTCCCCAGCCGTTTCGTCCGCCAGCAGATGGCCTCGGTGATTCACATCCTGGTGCAGACCTCGCGGATGAGCGACGGGACCCGCAAGATCACCCACATCGCCGAGGTTCTGGGTCTGCACGAGGTAAACATTGAGGTGCAGGACATCTTCCTATTCGAGCGCACGGGCGTCGGCGACGACGGCCGCGTGCTCGGCCAGTTTCACGGCGCGGGAAAGCTGCCGCAGTGCCTCGAACGCCTCCGCCTGGCCGGCTTGCAGGTCTCCCCGAAGCTGTTTGACGAAGTATCCGCGGTAAGCTAGACCGGATTTCTCAACGGCCACAGAGGTCGCGGCTTCGTTTCCGTTGCCCTGAAAGGGCAAAACAGGAGTAGCCGGGGGCAACGCCCCCGGAACGGTGTGTAAATCCGGAGCGACCCTGAAGGGGTCGGACACCCCTGCTGGGAATTTTGTGCGACCCTTTCAGGGTCGAACTGTCCACCGCCCATTTCCGGGGGCGTTGCCCCCGGCTTTCCCTGTAAATCCCCTTCGGGGATTTTCGAAGACGCGACCTCCTTCCCAGAATGCTGGTGAGAAATCCCGGCTAGCCCATGTTCCAGACTATCTCGTTCTTGTTCATTTCGCCCTCACGCAGCGACTTCGAAGGGGGGATACCCGAAAGAAGGCTCTGCCATCCTCCCGGCGGAAAGCAGTCACCGAATGATCCCTCTTCGCCGGTAAGGGGGGTCTCCCTGTCTTATTAGGACTCCTAGTACCACTCGCGATTTTTCTTGACTCCCCCCTTGACACGCACCCCGCTGGGGGTCAAGATGCTTGGTATCCCCCCCGCCGGCGTGGGCAGAAGCTGGCGCCAGCATTTGGAGAGGAAGATCGGATCGGGCGGAACGACGATAAGGAGATTTGGTTTTCCCCCACACCGTTTAAGGAGGAAGTCGTGAAAAAAATTCTCGCAGTAGCAGCTCTCGTTTTCGCCATCGGCGGCTGGCAGCTTGCAATGGCCGATCATAGTCCGGGTCACACCGGTTCGGTCGGGAACCCCATACCGGGCACTCCCCATGACACGATTATCATCCACGTCCAGAAAGCCGACAATGGCCCCAAAGGTTGCGCGGGCAGCGTCGGTGGGCACTCGCTGTTTTTGCGTCATTACGCCGGTGTGGTTCCTCCCACCTACATCTACATCACCATGATTGATTGGGTCCAGGTGGATAACGATGGCGACGGATTGAAGGACGAAGATCCGCTGGGGGATGCCAATGGCGACACGGATCCCAACGACGATTTCGACGTCTATCCTCCGGGCGACCCCAAAGCCGGTCAACAGCGTATTGACGAAGACGGCTTGGAGCCGGGAGCCGTAACACAGGTGCTCGACTGTGATTCCTGGGGGGACAGTAAGGTATCGCTCCAGATTCGGGACACCGACCCGCAGAAGGATTGGGTCTCTCTGCAAAAGTGGTTTCTGCGGCTGATCGGCAAGCCGAACCAGAACTTTGCCTTTACCTCCTACGCCAACCAGCAGTGGACCTGCACAGTTCTTCCCGGTCCCGATGGGATACTCGAAACCACGGATGATATTGCCCAGTGCAAAACCACGGAGACGAATACGACAGGCGACTGGATAAGGCTGACCAGCTTTAATGCGGAGGACGGAGGGTGCGTGAAGCAAGTGAAAGGCGCGGGGGGTGGCGGCGCCAAGGCGGGCGGCAAAACGCCGTTTTGCGACATCACCGACGGCTTCGAGGTGGACGTGGATTATGCCGACGGGACCAGTGCGATTGACGCTTTTATCTTTGGCGTCCGGGTCGGCTGCCTGAATGATCCACTGACCACGGTTGACGAAAGTCTTTACTGCCCCCTCAGCGGCATTGTCTGGGGCACTGATGAGGACACCACCAGCCAGGCAAAGGCGCAGATCTTTGTGGCCAATGGCGGCATAGGCAGTGACGGCACCGTCGTCGGCTCGGTGAATGTTAAGACCGGGAGAATCAAGTCAGCTATCATGCTGGATGAGTAAAACCTCTTCTCCCACAGCCCGGGGGAATCTGTTCGACTGGCATCCCGGACTGTCGTTTACGCAAGGAATAAGGAGGGACGCGAAGTCCCTCCTTCCTTTTTGTGTCCGGTCATCGGAGGGGGGCGACTGGTGCGGTCCCCTGCGCCTGACTTCCGCGCCGGACCAGTCTCCCGGTTCCTATCTACAAGGGGGCAGGCAATCCCCTGATTCCCAGAGAGCTACCTGGCCCGGACTTCTCCCGCCCGCATTTCGGGCGAGGTTGCAGGCGGCAAATCCCCGCAGGGGATTCCCGTGAATAGCCGTGGGTGAAACCCACGGTAACGGAATCTCAAACATGATCCCGGCCCCGCAGGGGCCGGACAATCAAAACAAGCCGGTCAACCCCTTACGGGGTTGAATTTCCTGTGTTGGCTCTCGTTCCGTAGGTTAAAACCTACGGCTACTCATGGTTTGCCCTTTCAGGGCGACAAGAACGAAACCGCAACATCCATATGCCGTTGGGAAATTCGGTCCAATTGACCGCATCCCGCCGGAGCGGTATAAAGGAGCGATAGCCGCCCCAGGGGAGAGCGCGCGGTCTGACTGCCGGGAGCCGGATGTCTCAATCCGACTGAGCAGCAGTCGGACGGGCGGTTGCGGGCACGAGATTCTCTGCCGGAGGGGACCGCCATGCGGGGGATACTTAGCTTCCTGAGCCTGGTCTTTGTAGTAGCCATCGGGCTGATGATTTACCGCTCGTACTTCACGGGGCCGAGCGGCGGCATCGCCACGCGGGGCACCGACAACCCGCGCGCCGCGATTGACATTACCGGAGTGCAGAATGATCTGCTGGCGATGGCCCAGGCCGAGCGCCAATTCCAAGCCCTCAACGGCCGCTATGCCCCGCTCGAAGAGCTGCGCTCGAACGGGAGCCTGGCGATTGACCCCGCGCGCGGACGCCAGGGTTACACGTACTCGTCGGACGTGAGCGACACCCGCTTCACCATCACCGCCCGCTACAGCGGTCCTGCCACGGGCATGCCCACGCTCTCGATTGACGAAACCATGCAGATCACCGAGCGATAATTAGGATGCCCCCGTCCCCAACAAGAGGTAGCCACGGCATGCATTTATGCCGTGGGTACGTTCCGGATTCATTCCGAAAAAGCCCACGGCACAAAAGTACGTGCCGTGGCTACCCGTTCCGACAACCTGGGGGCATCCAATTAAATTGGCACGAATCGCTCTTTTCTGCTACACTCACTCCGGCGTTGGCACCGCTGGAAATGACCCGGGTCCTTCCTGTTGGGATTAACGCTTGCTGTACCGCACCAACCCAAGGAGCTTTGGAGCTTGCGCGTTCACCTGGTCAATCCGAGCGATGTATCGTTTGGAATTGGCGTCATCACACCCCGCTGGCTGTACGTGCTGGCGGCGGCGACGCCACCGCAATACGGCGACCCCATCATCACCGACGAGACTCTGGAACCACTGGATTGGAACCGCGTGGAGGCGGGTGACGTCGTCGGAATCGGCATCCATACCGCCAACGTG
>Ga0209343_10004368_pt1 | contig 17482 bp, 14 predicted proteins | sample RifCSPlowO2_02_FD_184026 | JGI IMG/M metagenome (GOLD analysis project Ga0209343, IMG submission 184026) | Groundwater microbial communities from Rifle, Colorado - Rifle CSP2_plank lowO2_0.2 (SPAdes) (version 2) | ecosystem: Environmental > Aquatic > Deep subsurface > Groundwater | place... | reverse complement strand
CGGAGACCGCGCGGGCGGCTACGCGAGCGGTGAGGTCCGGCCATCAGCTTTGATCTGCGTCCGGTGCATCACGCGACGGGCTGCCGGGTCGAACGCGTCGCGGCGATGCATCGTGCAGCGATTGTCCCAGAGCACGAGGTCGCCGACGCGCCACCGGTGTCGCCATGTATGCGACTCGCGCGTGGCCCGGGTCCAGAGCTCGTCGAGCAGCGCGTCGGAATCAGCGAGCGACCACCCTTCGATGTACGCATTGCGCCGTCGGCCGAGATAGAGGCACGGCCGCCCTGTTTCGGGATGGACGTACATGAGCGGGTGAAATGCGCCCGGCGAGGTGCGCGGATCGTTGGTCGGCGTGATGCCCTGGCGCGTGTAGCCGCCGCTGTTGTAGGTGCCGTCGTGTTTCACGCGGACGCCTTCCACGCGACGCTGCAGCCCGTCGGGCAGTGCGTCCCACGCCGCGTACATCGAGCAGAAGCTGGTGTCGCCTCCGCGCGGCGGCACCTCGAGGGCATAGAGCGTGCTCGCTTTCGGTGGGTCCGGAAGGTACGACATGTCGGTGTGCCACACCGCTTCGCCCGCCCCGAGGCTGCCGATCGCGACGCCATCCTTCACGACGTTCGACACGACGTAGATCTCCGGGTGCCCCTCGACACACCGCCGCCCGGTCTCTTGCACAGGCGCTTCGTCGAGGTCGCCGAAGCGGCGGCTGAAGGCCACCAGTTCCTCGTCGGTCAGCTTCTGATCCCTGAAGATCAGCACCTGATAATCGATCCACGCCCGATGGACCGCCGCGAAGGTGTCGGCATCGAGCGCCCGCAGATCGATGCCCTGAACGTTCGCGCCGAGGACGGCGCCGGTGGGTTGTACATGCATGAGACGGCTCCTCTCCGACGCTCCGCCATGTGGCCGCTGATCGACGCCGTCAGCTGCCCGCAGCTCTTGGCATCTCGTTTATGAGGACCCAGTACAGGCCAAGCTGGCCCACAGCTTCCGAGAACTGGTTGAAGTTGACCGGTTTGACCACGTAGCTGTTGGCGCCCAGCCGATACGCTTCGGCAAGATCGCGGTCTTCCCTCGACGAGGTGACCACCACCACGGGGACGTCCCGCGTCCTCGGGTCCTCTCTCATGGCGCGAAGCACCTCCAACCCGTCCACCTTCGGCAATTTCAGGTCGAGCAAGACGACTTTCGGTCGGGCGCTCACGTCACGTCCCGCGAACTGACCCCTTCCCCAAAGAAAATCGAGCGCCGCCGCGCCGTCCTCGACATGGTACAGCCGGTTGGCCAGATTCCGCTTCTGAAGTGTCCGCATCGTGAGCTCTTTGTCCTCCGGGTTGTCCTCCACGAGCAGGATCTCGACCTCGTTGAAGTTCGACATCTCACCTGTCCTTTCTCGGCAGGGCGAAAGAGAAGGTGGCGCCCTCGTCGGGTCGCGCCTCCGCCCACACACGACCGCGATGGCGCGTCACGATTCGCTGGACCAGCGCCAGCCCGACGCCGGTACCCTCGAACTCGGATGGCGCGTGAAGCCGCTGGAACACCCCGAAAAGCTTGCCCGCGTACGCCATGTCGAAACCCACACCGTTGTCCCTCACGGTGAAGACCACCTCGTGATCCTCCGTGCGGCCCGTCACCCGGATGACGGCCGGCGATCTCGGGCGCGTGTACTTGACGGCGTTTCCGATCAGGTTGACCCAGACCTGCCGCAGCAGCGTGGGATCTCCCAGGGCGTCGGGCAAGTCGGCGACCCGTGCGTCGATGCCGCGGTCCCTCTCTGCGGCCGTGATGTCCTCGATCACCGTTCGTGCCAGCGTGGTCATGTCCACGTGACCTGGTTTCATCGCCTCGCGTCCAAGCCGAGAGAACGCCAGGAGGTCGTCGATGAGCTGCCCCATCTGCCCGACGTTCTTTCGGATCACGTCGACGACACGCCGGCCCTCGGCGTCGAGCCGATCGGCACAATCCTCGAGAAGGATCCGGCCGAACCCATCGATCGCCCGTAGTGGCGCGCGCAGGTCGTGCGACACGGAGTAGGTGAATCCGTCGAGCTCCCTGTTCGCCGCCTCCAGCTCGCGTTGGCGCTGCAGGATTCGCTGCTCGGCCGCTTTCAGATCCGTGATGTCCCGCAGCACGCCCACAAACAAACGCGAGCCGTCGTCATCGACCCACTCGCCCACGGAGAGATACAGGGGAAACTCCGAGCCGTCCTTTCGTCGGCCCGCAACCTCTCGTCCAATGCCGATGATCCGACGCTCGCCGGTTTCGCGGTATCGTCTCAGGTAACCGTCGTGCTCCTCGCCGTACGGCGCAGGCATGAGCATGTTCACGTTGCGCCCGATGACTTCCTCTGCCGCGTAGCCGAAAAGACGCTCGCAGGCCGGGTTGAGAGTTCGCACGATGCCGCGTTCGTCGATACTGACGATGCCGTCGATAGCCGTATCGAGAATTGCCTGTTCAAGACTCTGTTTCGTCCGACGAACTGGCATCCAGAACCTCCCGGAGCTTGGAGAGGAGCGCGTCCGGCGTGAAAGGCTTTTGAAGGAAGTTCACGCCCGGCTCCAGCACGCCGTGGTGGACGATGGCGTTATCGGTGTACCCGGACATGTAGAGCACCTTCACGCCAGGGCGGATGGCGGAGAGATGGTCCGCGAGCTTGCGTCCGCTCATGGTCGGCATGACCACGTCTGTGAGCACGGCGTGAATCGGACCCGTGTGACGCTCGAGGGCCAGGAGTGCCTGGCCGCCGTCGGGGGCCTCCAGGACGGTGTAGCCGGCCTTCGTCAGAACCCGCCGAGTCAATATCCGCACCGACTCCTGGTCCTCCACGATCAGAATGGTCTCGGTACCCTTGGGTGAGGCCGGGGTCCGGCTCCCGCTCACGGGCGACTCACGAGCCGCCGCCTTTACGGGCAGATGAATCCTGAACGTTGTGCCCTGTCCAGGCTCGCTATACACCCAGATGAACCCGCCCGCTTGCTTTACAATCCCGAACACCGTCGAGAGGCCAAGCCCCGTCCCCTTCCCAGGGGACTTCGTGGTAAAAAACGGCTCGAAGATGTGCAGGCGTGTCTCTTCGTCCATCCCCGTGCCGTCGTCGCTGACGGCCAACATCACATAGTTTCCCGGTGGGACATCAACAGGTTTGGTGTCGCGGTAGCTCTCGTCGAGCCTGACGTTGGCGGTCTCGATGGTGAGCTTGCCGCCCATCGGCATCGCATCGCGCGCGTTGACGGCGAGGTTGATGATCAGTTGCTCGAGATGAGTCGGGTCGATCTCCACGAGAGCCAGATCCTCTTTGAGCGCTGTGACGACGTCGATGTCTTCGCCGATCAGGGGCCGTAACAGCTGGTCCATCTCCTGGATCAGGCGATTGAGATTCACGACGCGGAGCTCGGCGACCTGGCGGCGGCCGAAGGCGAGCAGCTGGCGCGTGAGTCCTTCGGCGCGTTGGGCGGCATCCTGAATCGCGCGCGCGTCGTCCCGCCGGGCATCCCCCTCAGGCAGACCTTCGACCAGGAAGGTCGCGTAGCCTTCGATCACCACAAGGAGGTTGTTGAAGTCGTGGGCGACGCCCCCTGCCAGCTTCCCAATAACCTCGAGGCGCTGCGCCGCGCGGATCCGGCGCTCGAGGCTATTGCGGTCCGTGACATCGGTCATGCTCATGATCACATTGCGAGAGTCGTCCATGGTGGCCGGGATCCGGAACGAGAGCAGGACATCGATCGGTCGTCCCGCGAGCGTCGCTATCCGGACCTCCTTCTGAAACGTTCCGGTCGGCGTCACGAGGGTGCGAAGCACCTCAAGCCAGGCTGAGCCCGCACCGGGGCGAAGCGCCCTCGCCAGCACACCGACGAGTTGATCCGGTCGCTCCGCCTCGACCATGCGGATCGCGGCGGCGTTTGCGGTGAGGATCCGTGTCTGCTCGGCCGCGCGCGTGACCAGCTCGTCTCCTTCTACGAGACGTTCCTCCGCAAGGCCGTGCTTCGCCACCTCGGCGAGCGCCACTTTGGCGCTCGAGAGGTCCAGCTCGACGAGGGCGACAGCGGCCGAATCGAAAATGCTCCGATAGCGGCGTTCCTCGATCTGGAGTGCCCGCTCCACTTCGACCCGCTGGCGACGGGACGCCGCCTCGGCCAGCTCGCGGCTGATGACAGGGCCGAGCCGTTCCAGCTTGCCTTTGAGCACGTAGTCTTTCGCTCCGGCACGCATGGCCGCGACCGCGCGCTCCTCCCCGAGCACGCCGGACACGAAAACAAACGGGACGTCTGAGCCGTACTGTTTGACGACCTCGAAGGCTTTGAGTCCGTCGTACTGGGGCATCGAGAAGTCGGAAATGATGGCGTCCCAGGGTTTTTGGAGCGCATTCATGAGCGCCCTCTCGGTATCGACGCGCTCGTGGGAGATATCAAAGCCCTGCCGCGTGAGCTCGTGCAAGACCAGCTCCGCATCCTCCTCCGAGTCCTCGATCAAGAGCAGTCTGATACGAGTTCTCATGTCAATCACCCCGACGAGCTTTTGAACTACCTTCCCATGACGGCGGCAGTCGACTGAAGGGCTGGCGCAAATGCCCGGAGCAGTACCCCCGCGATGCGGCCTGCGATGTCCGCTTCAGGCGCAGGTGCCCGAGGCCCCGGGTGCGCCGCCGATGGCTCGACGGATCCTTCACTGCCGTGTCTTGTCACCCCGAAGGAGTTGGCGAGCGCCACCGTGACTGCCGCGATCCATGAGGGATCGGTGGTCTTCTCCAAGAGTCCGGCGGCTTGCCAGTCTCGCACCAGGGGTGTGAAGGCAGCTTGGAGCCTTCCTTCCGCACCATGGCCCGGGCTCAGCCACCGGCAGCTGCAACACAGTCTCGCCAAAGTCGCCGGCGACAGAGCGTCGCCTTGGTGATTCAGGGATACGAGGTCGCCGATCACGGCGCGGAGCGCGGTGTCGAAATCCGGCGCGTGCGCCTCCCAGAGATCATGGCATCGACTGATCAGGGCCTCAATGCCTGCCTGAAGTGCGGCCTCGAACAGCTCTTCCCGTGAACTGTAGTGGCGGTACAACGTGCCCCTGCCGATGCCTACCTCGGCGGTCACGTGGTCCAGCGTTGTGTCGAAACACCCGTGCTCGTTGAAGCGCGCGAGCAGGGACCGCAATATCGCGATCTCCCGCTGCTTCGCCGCCCGCTTGGCGAAAGATTCTTCGGCCATCTTTAACAATGACACTATGGTCACAATATGACTACAAGGTCAATAAATGAATTCCAGAGCGAGGCACTGAACAGTCTGTAGTAGACTGACCAGTCCATCGAGGGCCGCCAGGTTCAGGCGCTTAATCAACCGATGCCCAACGATCGCGGAAAATCGGCCGGCCGCTTCCGGGAGCGGATGCGGTTGCAGCGCGAGGACGAACTTGTCCACACGGCGAGCCGTGTTCTGCTCCGCAGGGGATGCAGCGAGCTACGCGTGGAGGAGGTCGCGGCTGCGTGCGGCGTCGCGAAGGGGACCTGCTACCAGCACTTTGACACTCGGCCGGACCTCATCGACGCTGCCGTACGTCACCTCGACGAGGCCCTTGCGACGCGGTTGTTGTCTCCCCCAGCTCGTCTCACCAAACCGCGTCACGTTCTCGAGTGGGCCTGTTTCCAGGCCGTGGACGCAGAGATCCTGACGCTTGCGCAACGCGCCGACCGGGCGAAGTCCGGAGCCGAGTCTCTGGCAGAGAAGGCCTGGCCGTGCTGCCTCAGCCGAATGCCCTGTCCACACGGCGGTGCGGTGCGATCCGTCGAAGCCCTTCGCCGTTGGACCAGAGGTGTCGCGTCGGACGATGACGGACGCGCAGACGCCTCCCTCGCTCTGCTGCTGGCGTCGGTCCCGTACTCCTTCTTCGGACTTGGCCACCACAGTCAGCCGAATGCCCGTACCGTCCGCTCCACCGCGCGCCAGCTCTTCAAGCGGCTCTTTCCGTAGCGCGATCACCCAACGCGGGCACGCCTCTTCCGGCCATTGGCGCGCGCGGCGGCGGCATTTCCCGGGGGGTCGGCGTGGTCCGGTAGAACCGCGCGGGTGCGGGGTCATATCCGGGGTCACGCCGGTTAGCGCACGGTTTCCCGCAAGAATGAAATGACCCCCGGCCAGATCTGTGCCGCGAGCCTGGCATTCAACGTCCCCAACGCGTTGTGCGGTGCCATGAAGGCGTGGCCTGTGCCGGGGTGGACGGTCAGCGTCACATTCTTGCCCATGCCCCTCAGCCTGGCTTCGAGCGCTCGTGCGGCGGCGGGAGGGAAGAAATCATCGTGCTCCGCCATGTGCCCGCTGATCGACGCCGTCAGCTTGGACCAGTCCGGCTCCATGTCGCCCTGGGGGAATCCGTAGAAGGGGACCAACGCCTTCACCTTGTCGGGACGATTGGCGGCGATGAGAAACGAGAGCATCCCGCCCATGCAGAACCCGACCACGCCAATGCCCTGGCTCGTGACCGCGCTGTGGGTGGAGAGATAGTCGACGGCGCCGCTCATGTCGCGACCCGCGCGCTCGGGCGGGAGGCTCTGCATGAGGCGCGCCGCTTTGTCCATTTCAGTGTGCCCGGCCAGCTCTCCATGGTAGAGATCCGGCGCGAGCGCCACGAACCCGGCGGCGCCAAGGCGATCGGCCATCTCCTTGGTTCCGGAATCGAGGCCCCACCATTCCTGGATGACCAGGACGCCGGGACCGGAACCACCCGGCGGCTTCACGAGATACCCCGACGCGGTGGTCCCATCGCTGCGGAACTCGACGGTTTCAGCCATCATTCGCTCCATGCGGCTCATCGGTCCGGCCTTCGCCGCGGACGTCTGACATTCGGTATATTAGAGAGTATCCTGTTCGCTCAAATCGAACATCCCGGCGTGCCCCTTGACTTGATTTGGAGGACAACCATGCATCGCACCTTGCTTGCCGCGCTTTGTGTGCTGGCGGCCGCGCCAGCCTGGGCGCAGGGCCAGCCCGCCGCGCCACGGCCCCAGATGGCGACCACGAAGGTCGACGGCACGAACAACGTCTACATCTTCCGCAACGGCAACCTCCAGTCGATGTTCGTCGTCACCGACGAGGGCGTCATCGCCACCGATCCGATCGGCTACGGGCGCCCCCAGGGAGTGACGGCCTACGTCGAGGCGATCAAAACGGTCACCGACAAGCCGATCAAGTACTTGATCTACAGCCACCACCATTTCGACCACATCTCCGGCGGCAAACCGTTCAAGGACGCGGGCGCGAGAATCGTCGCGCACAAGCGAGCGGCCGAACGCCTCGCCGTCCTGAAGGATCCGGCGACCCCGCTCCCCGACGAGACCTTCGACAGGAAAAGGACGATCACCCTCGGCGGCACCGCGCTCGAGCTGAGCTTTGTCGGTCTCAACCACTCGGACAGCACGCTGGTCATGCGGCTGCCGAAGGAGAAGGTCCTCTTCGTGGTCGACATCCTTCCCGTCGGACAGGTCCCGGGCCGCGGCATGATCGACTTTTATCCCATCGAGGCCGAGAACTCGATCAAGCAGATCCTGGCGATGGACTGGGACAAGCTGATCCCGGGCCATCCCGGGCCTGGCGATCGCCTCGGCACCAAGGCGGACGTCCAGGATCAGCTGACCTTTCTGCAGGACGCCTCTGAAGCCGTGAAGATTCCGGCGCGTGAGGGGAAGTGCTGGGAGCCGGCGGAGAAGGAAGTGAAGCTGCCGAAATACGAAAAATGGCCGGGCTACGAAGCGAACCTGCAGTTCGTGACGCGGCGCTATTGCGCGCTGTGGGGGCGTGGCACGTAAGCCGCCGGGGCGTCTTCGTCAGGGCATCCTGTCCGGAAACCGGACGATGAACCCGTCGCGGTTCGGCATGCGCACTTTGGGCAGGGTCTGCGCGTTCATCACCTCGTGCTCGCCGATGATTTTGTTGAGGGCGAGCATGTACGCGGTGAGCGCGTAGACCTCGTCGTTGGTGAGCGTGCGCGGCTTGGGCCACGGCATCGCGCGCCGTGTGAAGTCGAAGAGCGTCGTGGCGTGCGGCCAGAAGTTCGCGATGGTCTTCGTCGTCTCGATGCCGGCGGTGAGCGGCTGCCCGCCGACCAGCGCCGCGCTGACGCCGCCCTTTCCGTTCTCGCCGTGGCACGCCGCGCATTTCTGCGCGTAGATCGGCGCGCCCTGCGCCGGTGTCCCGCTCCCTGGCGGGAGACCGGCGCCGTTCGGCATGACGCTGATGTCCCAGGCCGCGATCTCGGCCGGCGAGATCGGCTTGCCGAGATTCGGCCCCTGCCCGAATGCCGCTCCCGCACCGAGGGCGAGCGCAACCAGAACCGCGGCGCTCCGAAGGCTACGCGTAGACATGTTTCACCTCCCCGGTGGGCGCGACGCCCCAGCTGGTGAGCGTGTTGTAGTGCTGGGCCGGGAAGGCGAGCACGCTCGGGACGGTCTTGGTCTCGCCCCGGCGCGCGACGATCTCGGCGCGCGTCGGCTGCGCGTGGCCGGCCTCGTCCCACGCGCGGCTTTGCAGGACGGCCGGCCCGCCATCCCAGCGCCAGGGCGCGCGGAACCGCGTAAACGCCTTGGCCTGGACCGGCTCCTGTAAGGCCGCCTGCGCCCAGCTCCTGCCGCCGTCCGCCGAGACCGTGACCTTCGAGATCCGCCCGTTCCCCGAATAGGCAACGCCGGAGATTTCGTACAGGCCCGGGCCGCTCAACCTGAGGCCGGGAGACGGGTGGGTGATGAACGATTTGACTTCCTGGATGAAGTAGAACTGGTACGCTTTTCCGCTCGGCAGGATCTGCGCGTAGGTCCTCGACTCGTAGAAACTCATGGCCGGCGCCTCGACGAGCTGGATCCGCCGCAGGTACTTGACGTTCATGTTGCCTTCCCAGCCGGGCAGGAGCAGGCGCATCGGGTAGCCGTTGCCGGGCATGATCCGCTCGCCGTTCTGATAGAGCGCGATCATGGCATCGTCGAGCGCCTTGGTCAGCGGCACGCTGCGGCTCAAGGCCAGCGAGTCCGCGCCTTCGGCGACGAGCCATTTCGCGCGCGGGTCAATGCCGGTCTCCTCGAGCAGGGTCGAGAGCATGACGCCGGTCCACTCGGCGCAGGAGACGAGGCCGTGAATCGCCTGCACGTTGGCGTCGATCGGATCCTTCGAGGCGAGAGGGGCGCTGTTGCCCCCACATTCGACGAACGCCATGCGCGAGACCATCGGGTAGCGCATGAGCGCGTCGATCGTGAAGACGAGGGGGCGCCGCACGAGCCCGTGGATCACGAGGCGGTGCTTGTCCGGATCGATATCCGGGTCGCCCGAGTGTGAAATGACGAAATGCAGGCCGTTCGGCGTGAACGTACCGTTGAGCAGATGGTGCGGCGTGCGGCCGTGCTGCGTGCGCGGCTCGCCGTTGGGGTTGCTCAGCGTCCGCACGACGCCTTTCTCGAAGCGGGCCGGCCCGCCGTAGGCCGTCACCCGATTGCCGGCCGCGGCGCTCCACGGATCGTCCGCGAGCTGCTGGGCGGCCGCGCTATCGCTGAGGGTATACCCGGTCATCGCGGCGGCGAGCGCAGCGCCGCCTTTAAAGAAGGCGCGGCGGTCGAGCAAGCCGTTTCCCGCCACGACTTCCAGATCTTCTCGTCGCCGCCTTGAGTGGCTGCCTGGCATGACGCCCTCCTATCCCGTTTGTTCCCGGCTACGGACAGCCGGGTCGTGAAGTTGTCCTTTCGGAACGAAGCAGAAATCTGAGGCGAGCATCATCGTCCGGGGTCGGGAGGTGGGGCGCCGCTGCTGCCACCAAAGGCCAACAGCGGCGTCCCCACCCGGAACGGAAGCGGAGCCGGCACCCGGGGCCGGAGCGTGTCACTGGGCGGTCTGGCGATCCTTAGAAGCCGGGGTCTTGAACGGATACCCGGGCGCGCCGTTCAGATAGTACGCGCCGAGCGTCGTGATCTTGTCCATGTCGGGATACAGCACGCCGATCGCGGGCGCGTCCTGGCTTCCCCGCGGCGAATACCAAATCGCCCCTTCTTTCGTAATCTGGATCTTTGGCGTGTCCGCCGTCGCCTGCGGCTTTGGATACAAGGTAAACGTCGAATCCTTTTGATTGAACTTCCAGATCGCCGCAACACTACCGCCGACGTCGGGGCTCCAGATGTTGCCCTCGGGGTCCTGAGAGACGTCGTAGGGTTGCGCGTTCTGGCGGGGGATCGTGACCTCGGTCATCTTCCCGTTCGTCTGGTCGAGCTTCACCAGCACTCCCGGACGCTTGCCGGCCGAATACAGGCCGAACCACACGTTGTTCTGGGCATCCACGTTCAGTCGTCGAATCTGCGCGGGATAGGTGGGCGCCGAGAAGATGGTCCAGGCGTTGGTGTGCGTGTCGAACTTTGCGATGTTGCCCGAGTCCCACAACGCCATCCAGATGTTGTCGTTTCGATCCGCGACGACCCCGTAGACAATGGCGTTCGGCGTCGGAACCGGGAACACGGTCACCTTCTTGGTTTCCCGGTCGTACTTGCTCAACGCCCCGCCCATGATCCAGCCCACGTAGATGTTGTTCTTCGAATCCAAGGCGATCGACTGCGTCCACTTGATCGAATTTCTGACGACGTTGTCGGGATCGAGCGGAATCAGGTGCTCGAACTTCTCCGTCTTCGGGTTGAATCCAAGCAGGCGCTTCGTGGTCGACGGCGTCACGCCCGAGTGCTCCGCCAGCCAGATCATGCCGGTCCGGTCGACGAGGACTTCATGAATGCCGTTCTTGGGGTCGGGCAGCACGTAGTCTTTCTGCTGTCCCGTGCGGGGATCCAGCTTGACCAGCCGATGGGGGTAGCCGCGATCGGTCAGCCAGACGTTGCCATCCTGATCGAAGCGCACATCCTGACCGGCCCGGCGCCCGACGAAACTGCCCGCCAACTTGGCGACCTCCGCTGATTTCGATCCCTCGCCTGGCTGATCCGGCGTCAGGTAGTACTCGATGTACATCGCCTTGCCGAGCCTGGCTTCATCGAACGGCATTTCCTGGTCGACCCGGACCGAGCGCGGCTTGGTGCCCGGCCCGAAGTTCTTGACCATATACGCGAGCAGGTCTTCGCGGTCCTGCATCGAGAAACGCAGCGACGAATTCCGAATGGTGAGCAGCCCCTGGGCGTAGGACGAGGCGGGGCGCTCGAAATTCGTCTTGCCCATCATGCGGTCGATGCGGGCATTCCAGGTTGCGGCATCCGCGGGTCTCGAGGGCAGGAAGTTTTCCGTGTGGCAGACGATGCAGGTCCTCTCGGCCACGTCTTTTCCGGGCCCGGGCGGGTAGACCTCGTCGTAGCTCTGCTCCACGCTCGCGGGCTTCGCGCTGGTGGCCCCCCGCAGCGACAATGTCACTTTCGCGTTGTTCCCGGCTTTCAGGACCAGCTTCTGCACGTCGGACTCGAGGCCCTTGGTGGCGACGCTGACCTCATAGTTGCCAGGAAACATGTTGACCGCGCGAAACTGGCCGGCCTGCGTGTACACCATGTACAAGATCCGCTTGTCCACGTTCCGGATGGAGACTCGTGCGGCTTTGAACGACGCGGTCGAGTCCACGGTTCCTGTGAGGACCGCCGTCCCCGCGAGCGGGGCAGCCTGAACTGTGGTCGGCGTCGCGGCCACCCATCCGCTGACGCCCTGGACGACGTAGGCGGTCGCCAGACTCCCGGCGACGGCGACGGCCGACAGCAAGATGTTGCGAGCCGCCGATCGGCGGCGAAGGGAACCCGAAGCACCCATGTCGAAACCTCCTCGAAACACGTAAGTTGACCACACGCGCCCTCTTCCCGTCACGGCACGCGCGACTTCGATGCGCCGTCGCCCTGAGGCGCGGCGCAACAGGCCCGTTGCCGATTATCGTCGGGATGGAAGGGTTGTCAAGGACGAACCCCTACTATAGGCGCTTCTTGTCCTGACCTGTCGCTTATACGTATACTCCGGGCTCCCAAGGCTCCAATCAAGGTCTTCGACGTGGCACACGTGATTGCCGGGGCCACACGTCAGGCTCGTGCGTGCCAGGAGGGGCATTCGGCGGGTGGCAGCGCGACACTGGGGGGAACGATGAGGATGAGATCGATCACGAGCGCCACGGCCGCAGCGGGTCTTCTCGGTGCCGTCATGTTCGCGACGCCCGCCGTCGCGGCGGAGCTGACGGTCCTCGCGTCGAGCCCGATGACGGAGATACTGGACGCCGTCCTGCCGATGTTCGAGCGCGACAGCGGGCACAAGGTGCACGTGCTGTTCCTGGCCGGCAACGCGCTGCCGGACCGGATCAAGAATGGCGCACAGGCCGACCTTCTGGTGACGCTGCCCCAGATCATCGACGACCTCGTGCAGGCCGGCACAGTCGTCCCCGGCTCCCGCGTCGACTTCGTGCGGTCCCGCGTCGGGGTCGCGGTGCGCGCCGGGGCGCCGAAGCCGGACATCAGCACGGTCGAGGGCTTCAAGAACGCGCTGCTCGCCGCCAAATCGATCGGCTTCAGCCAGGGGTCGAGCGGCGTGCATCTGATGGACCTGATCGAGCGCCTCGGCATCGCCGATGCCGTCAAGGCCAAGGCGGTCGTTCCGAAGGAGCGCGGTCAGCGCGTGGGGGCGCTGGTGGCCAGCGGCCAGGCGGAAATTGGCGTACAGCAGATCACCGAGCTTCTCTCGGTCCCCGGCATCGACTTCGTCGGACCGCTGCCGGAGGCGCTGCAAACGACGATCGTGTTTGCGACGGCCCGTCCGACCACTGCCAGGCAGCAGGGGGCGGCCAGCGACCTCGTGACGTTTCTGTCGTCGCCGCCCGTGGCGCCGATCGCCAGGAAAATGGGCCTTGAACCGGCGGGACGATGAACGTAACCGGGAAGTAATTGTTGGCGCGGCGACTCAAATCTGGCCGTCGGGACGAGGCCGTTCCGGGGCAGTCGACACAGGCCTAAGTCCTTTTCGCAAAATGAGTTGATCGCGCCGATCGGCCGTCGGCGGCGGGAGGTGTCAGCCTTGCACCTCCTTCCGGCGCCCGTTCCTTCACGCAGGGAAGGAGCAAGAAACCGGAATCAGCAAGGAGCAAGAAACCAATGTTTTCGTTCAAGCGGCTGTGCCTCGCCTCGCAATTGCCAGACGCGGCAAGGCTGCGGGTGAATGGAACGGGGGCGACCGAGGGCCGCTCGCCCCCCTCCGGTGCTCACTTGGCGGCTGCGCCCATCGCGGCGACGAAGGCGCTCCAGGGAACCGGCTTGCCGTGCACGGGCGCGAGCGTCGCCACGTCCAGCTTCATCCGCTGCACCTGGTTGAAGAGGCTGCGCATGGGGGGCGTCGGCGTCGCGGGCGGCGGTTCATGCGTGTTGAAGAGATCCGCCTGGAACGCGATGCGCTCCACGGGCAGATAGGCCATCAGCATGCCGGCGGCGTGCTGCAGCGGCTGCACGTAGTGGACCCGCAGGATCCGGGAATTATCGGTGATCACGAAATTCTCGTTGATGGCTTCGTAGTTATAGCCCTCGGCCAGCTCGGTCGGCGGCATCAGCGCCACAATGTCGGGCTCGACGGTCCTCGCGTGGTAGGTCAGGACGTCCTTGTTCAGGAAGTCGATGTTCTTCTGATGCTGCACGATGGTCGCGCCAATGTGGTTGTAGGTGCGCAGGCCCCCGATGTGATCGAAGTGCGGGTGCGTGCTGATGAGCCAGCGAATCGGTTTATTGGGAGCCAGCTTGACGACCTGCTCGATCACCGCCAGGCTGCGCTGCTCGTTCCCGGGCGCCTCGAACACCGCGACGAAGTCGCGGAACTCGATCATGTAACTGTTGGCGGGCCCGCCACCGAGCAGATACACGCCGTTGGCCATCTTCTCGACCGTAACCGTCGTCGGGAAGGTCGCCTGCCGCACCGGCTCAGGCACCGGGACCGGATCGCCGCAGGCGTTCGGCTGCACGTCAGGGAACTTGCCGCCGTAGCCGTTGTGCCCGGTGCTGCGGTGGTAAAACGCCCAGTTGTCGTCCCATCCGTGGTGTGAATGCCAGGTGATCGGCCATTTCACGTTTCCGAACGTCATCTGGTCGGTGGACTCCTGTTCGATGTTGAAGTCGCCCATCGCGGGTTCGTTGACGGTCGTCTTGATCCGCTGAATCTGATTCCGCCCGTTGATCGTGGCATCCACGCGGTACTTGCCAAGCACCGTGATCATGACCACGTGCATCTTCTCCGGGATCACGACGTTGCCATCGCGGCCCATCTCGATCTGCTCCCACCGCCAGACGGCTCTGGGATTGGCCCCCGGCAGGCGGGCGGCTTTGAGGAACCCCGGGGGGTTCAACCAGATGTCCAGCTGGTGCCGTTCCGCATCTTCAGGCGGGGCGGCCACAGGCGGCCCGTCGCCGTCCATGTGCCAGGCAAATTTGCCGTTCACGATGTGCGTTTGACGCGGGAACTTCTGCGTCGGCGTGCCGTCCTGCCAGCCCATGCCGTACTTCCATGAGGCGGGATTCAGGCCCGGGGTGCGATCGAAGGTCTCCTTGCTGGTCCCGGTTTCCCAGTTGATCGTGCGCGTGTAATTGGTCATCCCGCCCGGGGTCCGCGGCCAGTCGATGTTCACGGCGTTCTCGAACGTCTGGCCGACGGCGCCGCTGTAGCCGGCGCCCGAAAACGTGATGCACTTCAGATTGGCCTCGCCGATTTCCTTGGCGGCCGCCGCCAGCAGCGGCGCGGGATCGACATAGCCGGGCGGGAACTGCTGGGCGGCCATCCAGCCCCCCGAAACGCCGACGAGCGCGAGCACGACGAGCAACCTTCTCGGCATGGTTCCTCCTGAACGATGGACTCTTTTCCTCTGGCCCGGGCGCCCGCCTTCTCTTCTCGCTATTTCGGGCGCCCTGTGAATCCGCGGGCGACCATATCGACCTTGTAGAGCGAACCCGCGCCGGCCACGTACAGCGTCTGTTTCTCCGGCCCGCTGAACGCCACGTTCTGGCAGTCGGCCGGCGGGCACGCCACCGGGATGAAGCCGACGTGCGCCCCTTGTGGGCTCAGGACCTCGATGCCGGCGCCGGTGGCGACGTAGAGCCGACCGTCGTTGTCGATCGTCATCCCGTCGGCGAAGGTCTTGACGCCGCCCAGGCCGTTGTCCCGCTTGCTTCGACCCTGCAGCGTGCCGAAGTTGCGCCGGTTCCGCACCAGACCATCCGGCTGGATATCCCACGCGATCACGTGAATGCCATTCGAGTCGCTGACGTACAACGTCTTCTCGTCGCGACTGAGCTGAACGCCGTTCGGGCGGATCATGTTCTCTTCAATCCGGATCGGCCTGCCGCCCGGCGGGACGTAGTACACGGCTGGCGGCAGCCGCGGCGCGAGGGGCGTGCCGCCCTGCCGCTTCACCAATTCCTCGGCCTGCTGTCGGGTGAGCCCCGGATCCGTGAAGTAGACGCCGCCATTTCTGGCGACGATCGCGTCGTTGGGGCGGCTGAACGGCCTGCTCTCGAAGTTGTCCGCGATCACGGCTTCGCTGCCCGGTGGATGGATCACGCCAATCCTCGTGGATCCATCCCAGGCCTGGGCCGAGATCAACCGGCCCCTGGCGTCCTGGGTCACGCCGTGCGACTCGTTGGACTCGGCGACGAGCACCGAGACCTCGTTGGTCCTGGTGACGAGGCGGTGGATCCGGCGCACTCCGGGTTCCGAGAACGCCAGCGTGCCGTCCATCAGGCCGATCGGATCGTCGAGGCCTTGGTACCCTTGCAGGATGCGCTCAATCTTCGCGCCGCCCCTGACGACGCCCGGGATCTCTGTCGCGGCGCCGACGCCGGCCGGCGTCTGACTGGCCTGACCTCTGAGGACGGACACCGCCGCCTGGAAGGCGAGCGCGCCCGCCACGGCCACGACCGCTATCGCTGCTGTTCTTGCTCTCATACCGATATCCACTCCGGAACGGAATTGGACCGCCTCAGGGCCAGCGAGGGCACAGCCTAGCACACGGCGCCCGAAATCAACCCGCCCCGGGGCAGGACCGGGCCGGCTACCGCGGGCGGTTCAGGACTTCGCGGATCTTGTGGGCCAGACGGTCCGGCGCAAAAGGCTTCTGCAGGAACGGCACGTTGCCGGCCAGCAGACCGTTTCGCACAATCGCGTGGTCGGTGTAGCCGGACATGTAGATGACTTTCAGATGCGGCCGCTTCGATTCCACGATCTTCACCAGCTCGATGGCGCTCATGCCCGGCATGATGACATCCGTCAGGAGCAGGTCGAAGGGATCGCCGCGCTCGATGATCTTGAGCGCTTCCTCGCCCGTGCGCGCCTCGATGACGTGGTACCCGTGCCACGTCAGCACCTGGCGCACGAGCGTCCGCACGATTTCTTCGTCTTCCACGAGCAGCACGGTCTCGCGGCCTCGCGGCGCCGGCTCGGGCGGCGGCATCTCGGGCCTGTCCGGGAGCGGAGCCCGCACCGTCGGCAGATAGACCTTGAACGTCGTCCCGTGACCGGCCTCGCTGTACACCCAGATGTAGCCGCCGCTCTGCTTGACGATGCCGTACACCGTCGACAGGCCCAGTCCCGTGCCCTTGCCTCGCTCCTTCGTCGTGAAGAACGGCTCGAACACGCGCAGCTTCGTATCGCCGTCCATGCCGCAGCCGTTGTCGCTGACCGCCAGGCGCACGTAGGAGCCGGGAATCACGGCCACCCGGCTTTGGGCGTATGTGTCGTCGAGCTCGACGTTGGCGGTTTCAATCGTCAGCTTTCCGCCGTTCGGCATCGCATCTTTCGCATTCACGACCAGGTTCATCATGACCTGTTCGAGCTGCGAGACGTCGGCCTTCACCCGTGCCAGAGACGGATCGAGGAAGGTCGCCAGGTCGATGTTCTCGCCGATCAGCCGTCGCAGCAGGGCTTCCATGGCGGTGACGGCCGCGTTGACGTCGATGATGGTGGGCTGGAGGACCTGGCTTCGGCTGAAGGCGAGGAGCCCCTGCGTGAGCGTGGCGGCCCGTTCGGCGGCGCGCCGGATTTCCTGGACCCCGTCGTGAATGCGCTGCCAGTCCAGCGCCGTGGCGCCCGATGGCGCCTGCGAGCCCGCTGCCGGCAGTTGACGGGCCAGCATGTCGGTGTAGCCGAGGATGGCGGTCAGGAGGTTGTTGAAGTCGTGGGCGACGCCGCCCGCGAGCCGGCCGATGCCCTCCATCTTCTGTACCTGCCGGAGCTGCGCTTCCAGCTGCTTGCGCTCGGTGATGTCGCCGATGACCTCCATGACGCCGGAGATCCGCCCGCTCGAGTCGCGCAGGGGCGCCGTCCAGATGGACACGTTGATGATGGCCCCGTCCTTCCGCCGCCGCTGCGCCTCGAGCGCCGTGAACGCTTCGCCCTGCAGGACGCGCTCGTGCAGATGGCGGTGGTCGACTGCGTTGTCGTCGAGAAGGAACGGGATCGGCCCCCCGATCGTCTCGCCCACGGTCCAGCCGAACACGCGCTCGGCGGCCGGGTTCCACATCTGGACACGGCCCTCGAGGTCG
>Ga0209343_10004365_pt1 | contig 17486 bp, 13 predicted proteins | sample RifCSPlowO2_02_FD_184026 | JGI IMG/M metagenome (GOLD analysis project Ga0209343, IMG submission 184026) | Groundwater microbial communities from Rifle, Colorado - Rifle CSP2_plank lowO2_0.2 (SPAdes) (version 2) | ecosystem: Environmental > Aquatic > Deep subsurface > Groundwater | place... | reverse complement strand
GTGCTTCCACCTGGATCTGGATTGGTTCGCGCATGAACTGCTTGGCCAATTTTTCGATGCCTTCGGGGTAGGTGGCGGAGAACAGCAGGGTCTGGCGCTCTTTGGGGCACTGTTTGGCCACGGTGGCGATGTCGTCAAAAAAGCCCATGTCCAGCATGCGGTCGGCCTCGTCCAGCACCAGGGTATTCATGCCTTCCAGCGTCAGGTAGCCGCGCTCCAGGTGGTCCATGATGCGCCCGGGTGTGCCCACCACAATGTGCGCACCGTGTTCCAGACTGGCGCGCTGGCCGCGCAGGGCGATGCCGCCGCACAGGGTCACCACCTTGATGTTTTCCTCGGCGCGTGCCAGACGGCGGATTTCGGTGGTCACCTGATCGGCCAGCTCGCGCGTGGGGCACAGCACCATGGCCTGCACCGCAAACCAGCGCGGATTGAGCTTGGCCAGCAGCGCCAGGGCAAAGGCGGCGGTCTTGCCGCTGCCGGTTTTTGCCTGCGCGATCAGGTCCTTGCCCGCCAAGGCAGGGGGCAGGCTGGCTGCCTGGATGGGGGTCATTTCCAGATAGCCCAGTTGTTGCAGGTTGGCCAGTACAGCGGGGGAAAGGTTCAAAGAAGCAAAAGAAGTCATGCCCCGATTATCGGGGGCGCCGTGTGGTCAGCGCAAAAAAGTGGGCCGATCGCTACAAATTTGCTAGCTTTCTGCGCTGTATCCACGCGGGCTGCGCATGGATTTGTGCCTGAACTCGGGGGCGGATACGGGGCGGCTATTTTTGATAGCATTCCCACCTTGGACAAAGGTCTTGTCTCTATTTGCCATTGGGGAGTGTGTATGCGGTCCGTTTTTGTCAGTTCCTTGCTGTGTGCTGGTTTGTTGGTGGGTTGCGGCAGCATGGTGGTCAACCCCGTGACGGGCGAGGAGGAGCGCACGGTCATGGACGAAAGCGCTGAGGTTGCCGAAGGCCAAAAAGAGCACCAGCAGGTCTTGCAGGAGTACGGGGCCTACGCCAACCCGGCGGTGCAGGCCTATGTCAACGACCTGGGGCAGCGGCTGGCGGCGCACTCGCACCGCACGCAACTGGAGTGGCACTTCACCGTGCTCGACAGTCCCGAGATCAACGCCTTTGCCTTGCCCGGGGGCTATGTGTACGTCACCCGCGGCATCATGGCCTACCTGGACAGCGAGGCCGATCTGGCCGGCGTCATGGGCCACGAAATTGGCCACGTCACCGCCCGCCATGGCGCCCAACGCGCCACCCGCCAGCAAAACGCGGGGCTGGGCGTCTTTGCCGCCAGCGTGCTGGGCGCGGTGCTGGAGAGCCAGGGGGTGAGTGGCGCCGGGCGCATGGCGGGCCAGGTGTCGCAAACCGTGGCGGCGGGCTACGTCGCCTCCTACGGGCGGGACCAGGAGCTGCAGGCCGACGGCCTGGGAGCCGAGTACCTGTCGCGCAGCCATTACGACCCGCGCAACATGGTGGACGTGATCACGGTGCTGAAGAACCAGGAGCGTTTTGCTGCCGACCAGGCCCAGGCAGAAGGTCGCCCCGCACCCGCGCGGGGCGATTGGCTGGCCTCGCACCCGTCCAACGACCAGCGCCTGCAAACCATCACCCAGCTGGCCAGCCAGTACCAAAGCCAGGGCGGCTACAGCGATGAGGGGCGTGCCCGTTATCTCAAAATCCTGCAGGGCATGGCTTTTGGCGACAGCGCCAGCCAGGGCTTGACCCGGGGGCGCAATTTTTACCACACGCCCTTGGGTTTTGCGCTGACCGCGCCGCAGGGCTGGCGCATCCAGAACGAGCAGGACAAGTTGAGTCTGGTCAACGCCGCCGGCGACGCGGCCTTGGTGGTGCGTCTGGTGCCGGGGCAGGCGGGCAAGACGCACGCCGAGGTGCTGCGCAGTGTGCTCAAGCCCACCCAGGGGCGCACCGAGTCCGTCACGATCAACGGCCTGCAGGCCACCCGCTTTACCGGCACGCGCCAAAACGCCCAGGGCCAGGCGCAGGCGCTGGAGGCCACGGTGGTCAGTGGGCCCAATGACGCGGTCTACCTGCTGCAGTCCAGCGCCAAAGATGCGCCAGCGCTGCAGCGCGCGCGGGCATCGCTGCGGGAGGCCGAGGGGAGTTTTCGCGCCATGACGGCTCAGGACCACAGTGCCGCTAAACCCTGGGTGATCCGAACCGTGGCCTACCCCAAAGGCGGCTTTGCCGAGCTGGCCAAAAATTCGCCCATTGCCAACCCGGAAAAGCAGTTGCGCCTGATCAACGGCTACTACGCCGGTGGGGAGCCCAAGCCGGGGCAGTTGGTGAAGATGGTTGAGGCTTTTTGATTGCTATTGTTTAGATAGCTGCTCGCGCTTGTTCTAAGCGGGTTCCAGGGTCTTTTTATATATTTTTAACCAAGGATTCACGTGATGCACGTCGCCAAACACAAAATATGGGTGCAACTCCTGTCCACCATCGGAGCCGCCCTGCTGGTGGTCTGGACCGGGGTGATTGTCTGGCAGGGCTACGTCTACCGTGAAGCGGCGCTCAAGCAAGCCGGTGATTTCTCGCTCAGCATGCACAACGCCACCATGGCCGGACTCACCGGCATGATGGTGACGGGCACGGTGGCCCAGCGCGATGTGTTTCTCGACCAGATCAAGCAGCTGGGCACCATCCGGGACGTGCGGGTCTTGCGCGGCGAAGCGGTCAGCCAATCTTTCGGCCCTGGCAACGGCAAGGATGACGCCAGCCCCGACGCGCTCGAAAAACAGGTGCTGCAAACCGGCAAGGAAGTCGTCCAGGTCGAGACCGATGGCAAAGGTGAGTACCTGCGCACGGTGCGCCCGGCACTGGCCTTGAAAAATTCCCTGGGCAAGGACTGCACCACCTGCCACCAGGTGCCGGAGAACACCGTGCTGGGGGCTGTCAGCATGAAAGTGTCGCTGGACGAAGTCAATGCGGGTCTGGCCGATCAGCGCCTCAAATCGATCCTGGCGGCCATCCTGACCTCCATTCCGGTGCTGATGCTGATTTACCCCTTTATCCACAGAGTGGTCACCCAACCGCTGGAGTTGGGGGTGGGCGCTGCCCGTGGTATTGCGGCCGGCGATTTGACACAAACCATCGTCGTCAATTCGGGCAATGAAGTCGGCGCCTTGCAGCAGGCGCTGAACGACATGAATGCGAGCCTGGTCAAAATCGTCAGCCAAGTGCACACGGTGACGGACACCATCTTCAGCGCCTCCCGTGAAATCGCCGGCGGCAACCGGGACCTCTCCACCCGCACCGAGTTGCAGGCGAGCAGTTTGGAAAAAACGGCCGCGTCCATGCACGAATTCACGTCCACCGTGAACCAGAATGCCGACAACGCGCGCCGGGCCAACCAGTTGGCGCATTCGGCGTCGGAAGTGGCGGTCAAAGGCGGTGCCGTGGTGTCCAAGGTGGTGGACACCATGGATTCCATCAATGCCTCGTCCAAAAAGATTGTGGACATCATTGATGTTATTGATGGCATTGCCTTCCAGACCAATATTCTGGCTTTGAACGCCGCTGTAGAAGCCGCCCGCGCGGGCGAGCAGGGGCGCGGCTTTGCGGTGGTCGCCTCCGAGGTGCGTTCCCTGGCCAAACGCTCCGCCGATGCGGCCAAAGAGATCAAGACCTTGATTGACGACTCCGTGTCCAAGGTCGATGCCGGAGGGGCGCTGGTCCACCAGGCGGGCTCCACCATGGCAGAAATTGTGTCCAGCATCAAGCATGTGACCGACATCATGGGCGACATTGCGGCCGCCAGCGCAGAACAAACGGCGGGCATTGAGCGTGTCAACAATGCCATCACCGAAATGAACAGCGTCACCCAGCAAAACGCCGCACTGGTGGAGCAGGCTGCCGCAGGCGCCCAGTCTTTGCAGGACCAGGCGGGCCATCTGGAGCAGGTGGTGGGTGTCTTTAAACTGGATGGCACACAGAAACTCCTCAAGCTCCTATGAACCCACTCCATATTTCCACCCAGTTTGACTCTGGCGCCATTGAGGTTGTCAGCCTGGATGACCACCGCAACATCCAGCTGAACATTCGCAAGGACAATGCAGCCGACTTTGCGCAGTGGTTTCACTTTAGCCTGCACGGTGCTGCGGGTTTGCCCATTGTGCTGAAGTTTTTGAACGCGGGCGACTGTGCCTACCCCAAGGGCTGGGAGGGTTACCAGGTGGTGGCCAGCGTGGACCGGCAGCACTGGTTTCGCATCGACACCCAGTTTGACGGCCAGGTGATGACGGCGCGCATGACCCCGGACCGCCAGTGTGTGTACTTTGCCTACTTTGAGCCCTACAGCTACGAGCAGCATCTGGACTTGCTCAGTTCGGCCGGCATGTCCCCCCTGGTGACCCTGGAGCGCCTGGGCAGCACGGTGGAGGGGCGCGATATGACGCTGATGCGGGTGACCAATACCCACAGCGCCACCCCGCTGGCACAGAAGAAAAAAGTGTGGCTGATCGCCCGCCAGCACCCCGGCGAGACCATGGCCGAATGGTTTGCCGAAGGGTTTTTGGAGCGTCTGCTCGACCCCCATGACGCGGTCAGCCGGGTGCTGCTGGACCGTTGCATGTTTTATGTGGTGCCCCACATGAACCCGGACGGCGCCGTGCGGGGCAATCTGCGCACCAATGCGGCCGGGGCCAACCTGAACCGCGAATGGGCCGAACCCAGCATGGAGCGTTCACCCGAGGTGTTTTTGGTGCGCCAAAAAATGCTGCAGACCGGCGTGGACCTGTGCCTGGACGCCCACGGCGACGAAGGTTTACCCTACAACTTTGTGGCGGGCTCGGAAGGCACGCAGGGCTACAGTCCGCGTCTTGCCGACCTGGAAAACAGTTTCAAGAACCACTGGTTGGCCACCTGCCCGGATTTTCAGGACGAATACAACTACGGCATCTGTGCACCGGGGCAGGCCAACCCCAGCCTGGCCACCAACTGGATTGCGCAGCAGTTTGGCTGCCTGGCCCTCACCATCGAGATGCCTTTCAAGGACAACGCCTACCTGCCCGACCCCGCAGTAGGCTGGAACGGCGAGCGCTCCAAAAAGCTGGGGGCCAGTGTGCTGCAGCCTTTGCTGGCGCTGCTCTAGACCGAAGGCGCGTTCCTTGCCCGTGCTTGCGCGCGGGACAAAAATCAAAACCCAGGTAACAAATCTTGACATCCTTGGGATAGCAAGTAATTTAAGACAGATCCTTTTAAAAAGGAATCGGTATGTCCTGGCTCCCGTTCAAGGCAATTCGCCACGGTTTTTCCGTGTCCTGCGTCCGCGCGGCGGGGCTTGTGCTGGGCTTGGGCGTGTTCTGTTGCCATGCAGCCGTGTCCACGCGCGAACTCGCCAACCTGTCCTTTGAAGAGTTGGCGGATATCCGTATTACGTCGGTCTCCAAAAAGGGCGAACGACTGGGCGACGCGGCGGCATCGGTATTTGTCATTACCCAGGAAGACATCCGGCGCTCGGGCGCAATCAGCCTGCCCGAAGTGCTGCGCCTCGCGCCCAACCTGCAGGTGGCGCAGAGCAGTGCCAATGACTACGCGATCAGTGCCCGTGGGTTCAACAGTGGAACGGCCAACAAGTTGCTGGTGCTGGTCGATGGACGCTCCGTCTACACACCGTTGCATTCCGGTGTGTTTTGGGATGTGCAAAACGTGGTGCTGGAAGATGTGGAGCGCATTGAAGTCATCAGCGGCCCGGGTGGCACGCTGTGGGGTACCAATGCGGTCAATGGCGTGATCAATGTGATCACCCGTTCCGCCAACGATACGCAAGGCACCTTGGCGGGTGCAGGCGCCGGGAACCGCGGGGCCGACGCCGTGCTGCGTTATGGTGGGCCCTGGGGGGAGGACGGCAGTTACCGCGTCTATGGCAAGTACGCGGACCGCAAGCACACCGCCACGGCCAGTGGGAAAGCGGTGGATGACGCCTCGCACATGGCCCAAATGGGATTTCGCATGGACTGGGGCCGGGCCAGCGACCAATGGACGGTGCAAGGCAATGCCTACGACGGTGGGGAGGGGCAGCCGACACCGAGCGCCACTGTCACGCGTGCCGGGTTTTCGATTGACCCCATTCGGCTTGCGGGCATCAACCTGCTGGCCCGCTGGGAGCGAGCCCTTGACCGGGGCGCTAGCGTGAGCGTGCAGACCTACTACGATGGCACCAAGCGCACCATTCCTCCGATCTTCAGCGAGTCGCTCGACATTGTGGATGTGCAAATCCAGCACACCTTGCCTCCACTGGGCATACACGCGCCCATATGGGGCTTCGGGTACCGTTACGACATGGACCGGGTCGTCAACAGTCCATTCATCGCATTCTTGCCGGCGCAGGTGGACCAGAAATGGGCCAGTTTGTTTGTTCAGGACGAAATGCGCTTGCATGACGACCTGCGGCTGACCCTTGGTGCACGCATCGAGCGCAACGACTACACCGGCAATGAATTTCTGCCCAATGCGCGGCTGGCCTGGAAAGTGGCGCCGGACCATCTGCTGTGGGCTGCGGCTTCGCGCACCGTGCGTGCACCGTCGCGCCTGGATCGCGACACCTTCATTCCCGGTGTTGCGCCATTTGTACTGGCCGGAGGACCCGATTTCCGCTCTGAAATTGCGAACGTGTATGAAATTGGCTACCGAGGGCAGCCGATTCCCCACTTGTCGTACTCGGCGACAGTCTTCCATGCAGACTACGACTATCTGCGCACGCTGGAAATGGATTCCAGCTCCCGAACATTTACTCTCTCCAACCGAATGGAGGGCCACACCAGCGGCCTTGAAATGTGGGGAACTTACCATGTCACGCCCGCATGGCGATTGCGCGGTGGATGGACTGTGCAAGGGGTGAGTTTGACGCTTAAACCCGACAGCAACGACCAGACTTCGCTCCTTGCCATTGGCAAGGACCCAGCCCACATGTGGCAATTGCGCTCTTCGCTCGACCTTTCCGACCAGAGCGAGCTGGATGTTGGTATTCGCCACGTCGCCGCCTTGTCGAACCCGGAGGTGCCCGCGTACACCGTTTTGGACATCCGTTACGGCTGGCGTCCGCGCCCGGGCTTGGAGGCTGCGGTGGGGGCGCAAAACCTGGGCGGCACGGGCCACGGGGAATTCACCGATGTACGCACGCGCAGCGAGTTGGCGCCCGGCCTGTTTTTCAAACTGGTCGCCCATTTTTGAACGGTGCAGCCGCCAACGTGAAACACACCATGAACCGACCCCTCTCTCTGCCGGCCTGTTGGCAAGCCCTTGGGTGGGGCGTGGTGTGCGCCCTGGTCCTTGTCCTGAGCATTCCACGGGAGGTGGGGGCGCAAGCAGCGCCACCGGCCACGGAAATCAGCCGTCAGGTCAAGGCCGCTTATCTTTACAAATTCACCAGCTTCGCAGAATGGCCCAGCGGGGCCTTTGCCAATCCCACCAGCCCGGTCGTCATCGGTGTGATGGGGGACGACACCTTGGCGGGTGAATTGGAGCAAGTGGTCGCCAGCCGTACCGTCAACGGTCGGCCGCTCTCGGTGCGCAAGTTACGGCGTGGCGAAGATTTGCTGGACGGCGTGCACATGCTGTTTGTGGGGCGCGTAGACAAGAGCCGTTTGGCCGAGATGCTCGCCACCCTGAAAGGCCGTCCCATTTTGACGGTGACCGATGCCGACGACGCCCTGACGCTGGGCAGCATGATCAATTTTGTGGTGACCGGCGAGCGCTTGCGTTTTGAGGTGGCACTGGCGACGACCGAGGTCAGCCGCATCAAGATCAGTGCGCTGATGCTGGCCGCCGCGTACCGGGTGGTGAAAGAGCCATCGTGACGCTGCCTTTCCGTTCGATCCGGCAAAAGCTGCTGGGGATTGTGCTGGTAACGACCTTTGTGGCGCTGCTGATCGCCTTCCTGGGGTCGGTCGCGATCCACCTTTGGGTGTTTCAGCGCAATCTGATGGCGGACATGAGCACACAGTCCGAACTGCTGGGCCGCATGACTGCGCCCGCGCTCGTCTTTGATGACCCGCGGCTGGCCACGGAGAACCTCCGGCTGCTCCAGTTTCGCTCCCAGATACGGGCCGCCGCCATCTACAACGAGCGCGGCATCCTGTTTGCGACCTACGCTGTGCCTGGTGAGGCCAGCCGCTTGCCGAAGTTTCCTGAGGCCGATGGCGTGCGGGTCGATGGGCAGAATTTGGTGGTGTTCAAACGCATCGTCAAGGACGGTGCCATTTTGGGCACCGTCTACCTGCGTGTTGACTATGACCTGCGGGGCAACATCCTCAATGATGTCAACGTGGCGGTGATCGTGTCCGCCGTCGCCATGGGGATCGCTTTTTTCATGATTGCCCGCCTGGAACGGGTGGTCACGCGTCCGATTTTTACGATCGCCAGCGTCGCCCGCGAGGTGGTGGCGCAGCGCGACTACTCGCGCCGCGCTGCAAAAATAAGCAATGACGAAGTGGGCCTGCTGGTCGAGTCGTTCAATGGCATGCTGGCCGAGATTGAGCGGCGCACGGCCGACCTGGAGGCATCCAATCGGGAGATTGCCCGCGAGGCCGAGGAACGCAAACGCGCCCAGCAAGAGGTGATGCGTCTGAACACCGATCTTGAAAAACGGGTGGCTGATCGGACGGCCGAATTGGAGCGTTCGAACCGGGAGCTGGCGCTGGCGACCACCGCAGCGGAAGAGGCCAACCAGGCCAAGTCGGAGTTCCTGTCCAGCATGAGCCATGAACTGCGCACCCCGCTCAACGCCATTCTGGGGTTCTCCAAAATCATGGTCACCGACAGCATGCCCACCACATCGGAACAGAAGAAAGAGTACGCCCACCACATCCTGAAGGCGGGCAGGCACCTGCTGACGCTGATCAATGAAATTTTGGATCTGGCCAAGGTGGAGTCGGGCGCCTTGGCACTGTCCTTGGAGCCTGTTCTTCTCGCCGAAGTGATGCAGGAATGCCAGACCTTGATCGAACCGCTGGCCCGCCAACGCGGTCTCCAGACGATGTTTCCCAACGACGTTGGCTTGAGCGTGCTGGCGGACCGCACGCGATTGAAACAAGCGCTGCTGAATCTTCTTTCGAATGCCGTGAAATACAACCGGGAAGCTGGCGCCATCGTTGTCGATTGGGAGCCAGGCACGGCCGGGCGGGTCCGCATTTCCGTGCGGGATACGGGCATGGGCCTGAATTCCGCGCAAGTGCAGGCCTTGTTTCAGCCCTTCAACCGTCTGGGGCAGGAAGCCGGCAAGGAGGAGGGCACCGGGATCGGGCTGGTGGTGACCAAACGTCTGGTGGAGTTGATGGGCGGCACCATCGGGGCGAGCAGCACCGCGGGGATCGGCAGCGTGTTCTGGATTGAGTTGCGTGCGGCGGGCCCGATTCCCGCCCTGCCGACCAAAGACGTGAAGCTGGAGCGGGAACCGCTCCAGGCGCAGCTGCCCCTGCATGACGCATCGAAGCAGACGCTGCTGTACGTGGAAGACAATCCGGCAAATTTGCAATTGGTGGAAGAGATCATTCGCTTCCGCTCTGACTTGCGCATGCTGTCGGCGCCCGATGCCCACCTTGGCATCGAACTGGCCCGGGCGCACCGGCCGGATGTCATTCTGATGGACATCAACCTGCCAGGCCTGAGCGGTGTGGATGCCCTGAAAATTTTGCGTTCGCTCCCCGAGACCGCGCATATTCCGGTCATCGCCGTGACTGCGAATGCGATGCCCCGAGACGTCAGCGCAGGGCTGCACAGTGGTTTCTTTCGCTACATCACCAAACCGATCAATATCGACGAGTTGAACGCGGCCATCGACAGTGCGCTGCGTCCGGCGCGGGCCCCGGGGGATGTCCCTGCGCTGTAGCCGCTGTATTCATAAACCTTGGTACAGTGGGCGCTTCAAACGCAAGGCGGGGCGCGACCCTGCCCAAGAAGGTTTTTTATGAATGTAGATAAGCGCGGGGGGCTGGCTTCTGTGCTCATGGTGCTGCTGTTCGCTCTTGCGGGGTGCGGCACGGTGCCGCCTCAATATGCTCCATCTGCCAATGCAGGGGATGTGCCTTCACGGCTCTCGCAAGCGCAGTCCAACGAAGTGACGGTCTATGCCATTGGTTTGGTGGGTACGCCCTACCGCTATGGCGGCAATACGCCGGAATCGGGCTTTGATTGCAGTGGTCTGATCGGCCATGTCTTTCGATCCCGGGGCGGCGTTGCCTCCCCGCGCACCGTTGCCAAGCTGCAAACTTGGGGGCAGTCCGTGCCGAGAGATTCCGTCCGCACGGCGGATCTGGTTCTGTTCATTCAAAGTGGCACGGCCGTGCACGCAGGGATTTATGTGGGAGACGGTCGATTTGTCCACGCCCCGTCCACCGGTGGGGAGGTTCGGCTGGACGATTTACGCTCCAAATACTGGTCTTCCCAGCAAGTTGCATTCCGGCGGCCCTGACAAAGCGCCCCTTGACCAGCCGCCAAGTCCCCCCTTCTTCTTGTACTTGCCGCATTAACAAGGGTTAATGCATTCGCGCGCGGAACCCTCCACACTGGCGCTGCGGCTGAACGGGCCGTTTTACCGGAGCGAGTGCATGACTTTTCCCACGGGCCGCCAAGGCCTTCCGACCCATAGGCGCAGATTTCTTGGCAGCGGCCTGGCCATGGGTATGGCAGCCCTGGGCGAGGTGGCCACCGCCGCAGCGCCGCCGCAACCACTGGCATCCCGCATGCCCGATTCCATGAAGACCCTGGGGGGCACGGACTTGGCGTACGGCCAGCCCTCTGTCCACGAGCAGTCTGTGCAAAGGGTGGCCCACCCCAGCACCGCGCAGACGGCAGGCTTTGCCATCTGGCGCACCCCTTTGCAGCACCAGCGCGGCATCATCACACCCAGTGGCCTGCATTTTTCGGTGCACCACAATGCCCTGCCCGAGATGGCGCCGGATCGCCACGAATTGATGGTCCATGGCCTGGTGCAGCGCCCCCTGCGCTTTGATCTGGAGCGCTTGTTGCGCTACCCCATGGTTAGCCGCATCCACTTTCTGGAGTGCGCAGGCAACTCGGCGGCCAACGCCTTGTCGCCCACGGCAATGAACCAGACCTTGGGGGATTTGGCGGGCGAGGTGTCGTGTGCGGAGTGGACCGGCGTGCCGCTGTCGTATTTGCTCCATGAAGCCGGTCTGAAGGAGGGCGCCACCTGGGTGGTGGCCGAAGGCGCGGACGGCGGTTCGCACAGCCGCAGCCTGCCCTTGTCGGCCTTGCTCAAAGACGGCTTTGTGGCGCTCTACCAAAATGGCGAGCGCCTGCGCCCCTCCCAGGGTTACCCCATGCGCCTGTTCATGCCGGGCTGGGAGGGCAATGTCAACGTGAAGTGGCTGCACCGGCTGGAGGTGACCGATCAGCCGGCCTATACCAAGGACGAGTCCGGGCTGTACACACAGGTTTTGGACAATGGGCAGATCGAGCGTTTTGCCTTCCACATGGATGTCAAGTCGGTCATCACCCATCCCTCGGGTTTGCAAACCCTGCCCGAGGCCCGGGGTTTCTACGAAATCGGGGGGCTGGCCTGGTCCGGCCACGGGCGCATTGCCAAGGTGGAGGTTTCGGTGGATGGTGGCAAGTCCTGGGCGCTGGCGCAGTTGCACGCGCCGGTGCTGGACCGCGCCTTCACCCGCTTCACCCTGCCCTGGCAGTGGGACGGGAAAAAGGCCACCTTGATGAGCCGCGCCACGGATGAGCATGGCCGCGGCCAGCCTTCGCGCAGCGAATGGAAACGCAAGTACGCCATGCAGTCCTTCCACCACTACAACGCGGTGCAGGCCTGGCGCGTGGGGACGGATGGCCGCGTGGAGAACGTCTATGCGTAAACGTTTCGTTCTGCGCTTTGGTCAACTTTTGCTGTGGGGCTTGCTGCTTGCGGCAGCCGTGCAAGCACAGCCCTTGACGGCGCCTGATAGGCAGCCTGCCGTGCAGCCGATCACACCACCGCCCAGCATGGGTCTGGGCCTGCCGCTGCCACAGGCGCAGATTGATCGTTTTTCTATCACCATTTTTCCCGATGGGCGCAACTTGCCGCCCGGGCAGGGCAGTGTGGCCCAGGGCGCCCGCCTGTACCAGGCGCAGTGCGCCGCCTGCCACGGCGACACCGGCATAGAAGGCCCGGCGGCACGGCTGGCGGGCTCGGACGGTTTCTTTGGCTGGAGCGACCCTTTGCGCGTGCTGCGTATCCGCAGCAACCCGCTGCTGGTGGTGTCGGTGGGCGCGCGCTGGCCCTACGCCACCACGCTGTTTGACTATGTGCGCCGCGCCATGCCGCACCATGCGCCCAAGAGCTTGACCGACGAGGCGGTGTACGCCCTCACGGCGTACCTGCTGCACCTCAACGACCTGGTGCCGTCCACTGCCGTGATGAACCGCGAGGCGCTGCTGCGGGTGAGCATGCCGGGCCTGGCCAAAACCGTCTCGGCCTGGCCCACCCAGCCCTAGGGGGCGCGGCCCTGATGGACCATGCCCAGCCGTGCCCGGATGCGCGAGAGCGAGACGTTGGAAATGCCCAGGTAACTGGCCACATGGTGAATCGGGATGCGCTCCACCAGGGCGCTCTGGTCTGCCAGAAAGGCCGTATACCGGGCCTGGGGTGAGAGCGTCAGCAGGTCCGCCTCCCGGCGGGACTGGTGGGTGAACAAACAGCCCATGGCTTCGTCCAGCAAAGGCTGGATTTGTGGAAACTGCTGGTGCCAGGCCAGCAGCGTGGCGTGGCCCAGCTCCACCGTCTGCGTCGGCTCCAGGGCTTCGATGGTGTAGGGGCTGGGATGGGTCACGGGCGGCATGCTGCCACCCACCCAGGCACCTTCGGCATGGAAAGAGCGGTTGCGCTGCGTGCCTTGTTCACTCAGGTAGTAACAACGCACCAGGCCTTGCTCGATCAGCCAACTGCGCGTGCAGCTTTGTGCGGCCTCTTGCAGCACGGCGCCGGGGGCGAAGGACTTGCGGGGCAGCGCGCGCCATTGCGCCGCGACCGCTGGCTCGGTGTGAATCAGCCGCTCCAGCTCGGAGGGCTGGCACAGTGCGCAGTTCAGTGCCATAGGCACACCGTGAGGGGGAGGGGATTCGACTGCATGCGGCCAAGTATCGCAGCTTGGTTCGCTCTGCACAGCACGGGACTTCGCCAGCGCTGACAATGGACGCCGGGCCTTGCCCTGTACATCGGATCCCTCACCACAAGCGTAAAACCATGCCAATCCTCATTGCAACCGATATTCACGGCATCACGGCGGAGCTGCGTTCCCTGCTGGCCCCCTTGGGCCGGGATGCGGTATTTTTGTCGCCATGGGACACGGATGCATGCCCCTACGCCAACGAACAAGAGGCCGTTTCGGTCTTTATTGCCCAAAATGGCATCGCCTCCTATGCCGAGAAAATTGCCGCAACGGCTGGCCAGGAGCCCGTATTTCTCATCGGTTTCAGCGTGGGGGCGACCGCGGCATGGGTGTACGCGGCACAGCACGACTGCCACCCGTACAGCCTGGCAACACTCTTCTACGGGTCGCGGATTCGTGACTATTCTGGGTTGATTCCAAAGATCGCGGTCACCGCCGTATTTGCGGAACAAGAGCCCTCCTTCTTGCCCGCAGAGCTGGCCCAGGCTATTGCACGGGACCCTGTGCGTGCCTCTGTTGAGCCGGGCACCTTGCACGGTTTCATGAACCCCTGTTCTGCGCACTACGCACCTGCCGCCTGTGCCAGGTATCTTCAAGCGCTGATCACCGAATCCGCACGGCATCACCAGCTCCTTGGCGCCACTGCGGGCGGCATTCCCAAAGGCCGCTAAGGCCACTAAGGCGGTGCACACGCTGGGGATGTCCATGCTGCCGTCCTGCATGGCGCCATCGCCGACAATGGCGCCATGCATTCCACCTCCACCCCCCACGCGCCCGTTCACGCATTCGAGGCGCTCACCCCCGACCTGGTCATGGACGCGCTGGCCAGCGTGGGGCTGTATGGCGATGGACGCCAACTGGCCCTGAGTTCCTATGAAAACCGGGTCTACCAACTGCACCTGGAAGACGGCCCGGCGGTGGTGGCCAAGTTCTACCGCCCCGAGCGCTGGAGCGAGGCGCAGATTCTGGAGGAGCACGCCTTTGCCGCCGAACTGATGGCGGCCGAGATTCCCGTGGTGGGGCCGCTCACCCTGAACGGCAGCACGCTGAACCACTTTGGCGGCTTTGCCTTCAGCGTCAGCCCCAGCCGGGGCGGGCGACCGCCCGAGCTGGACGACCCCGATGTGCTGGAGTGGATCGGCCGCTTTCTGGCGCGTATCCACGCGGTAGGTGCCGCCAAGCCCTTTGTGCACCGGCCCGCGCTGGACCTGCAAAGCTTTGGCATCGACTCGCGCACCTGGCTGCTGGGCCACGACAAGGTGCCGCTGGACGTGCAATCGGCCTGGGCCAAGGCCTCGCAAGATGCTATTGATTTAATAGCTGCTCACGCTTATTTTACGGGGGCTAGGGGCCAAAATGGCTTCGAATCTGCGCCCATTCGCACCCTGCGCCTGCACGGCGACTGCCACCCCGGCAATATCCTGTGGACCCCGCTGGACGTGCCCGCCAGCGCCGGGCCCGGCCCGCACTTTGTGGACCTGGACGACGCGCGCAGCGGCCCGGCCGTGCAAGACCTGTGGATGCCGCTCAGCGGCGACCGTGCGCAGCGCACCCGCCAACTGGGGGCGCTGGTGGACGGCTACGAGCAGTTTCGGGAGTTCGACCGACGGGAGCTGGCGCTGATCGAACCCTTGCGCACCCTGCGCCTGGTCCATTACAGCGCCTGGCTGGCCCGGCGCTGGCACGACCCCACCTTTCCCATCAACTTCCCGTGGTTTGGCTCCAGCGACTACTGGCAAGGCCAGGTGCAGATGCTGGAAGAGCAGATGGAAGCCATGCAGGAAGAACCGCTGATTGTTTAGTCCGCAGCGCAAAGACGCTATTTTGCGAATACGCAAGCCCATTTTGTCGCTGTTTTCTTAGAGTGAATTCGGCAGTGCATGCCGTTCGGTCATCGCCGTGGCGGGTGTGCGCCGACACCAAAGAGGAGCGCACCATGGAACAAATTTGGCTCAAAAACTACCCTCCCGGGATTCCCGCCGCAATCAACCTAGAGGAGTTTGCTTCGCTCAGAGATTTGTTGCGCAGCAGTTGTGAGCTTTTTGGCGACTCGCCGGCGTACAGCAATATGGGCGCATCCCTCACCTACAGTGAAGTGGACAAGGCCAGCCGCGACTTCGCCGCCTACCTGCAAAACGGCCTGGGGCTGCACAAGGGGGACCGGGTGGCGCTCATGCTGCCCAACCTGCTGCAGTACCCGGTGGCCCTGTTTGGCGTGTTGCGGGCGGGGCTGGTGGTGGTCAATGTCAATCCGCAGTACACCGCGCCCGAGTTGGAATTCCAATTGCAGGACTCCGGTGCTTCGGCCATCGTGGTGCTGGAAAACTTTGCCCATACCTTGCAAGAGGTGTTGAACAAAAATCCGGCACTGAAGCCGCATGTCATCACCACCGAGGTGGGCGACCTGTTTCCCGTGGTGAAGGAGCTGCTCACCAACCTGATGGTCAAGTACATCCAAAAAAAGGTGCCGCCCTGGGAAATCGCCCATACGTCGGAATTCAACGCCGCCTTGCGCGCCGGCGCCGAGCAGACCCTGCACCACGTTCCCTTAAGCCACCGCGACATTGCCTTTTTGCAGTACACCGGCGGCACCACGGGAGGTGCCAAGGGGGTGGTGCTGACCCACGGCAACATGGTGGCCAATCTGCAGCAGGTGGGGGCGTGGCTGACGCACGGCCTGCAAGACGGCAAGGAGGTGTTTCTTTGCCCCTTGCCGCTGTCCCATATTTACGCGCTGAACGCCTGTCTGGTGTTCATGATGATAGGGGCGCACACCCTCCTGGTCACCAACCCGAGTGATATGCACGCCTTCATCCACGACCTCAAAAAGTACCCGGTGACCGCGCTCATTGGCGTCAGCACCCTGTACCGCGATTTGCTGGATGCGCCTGAATTTTCCGAAGTGGATTGGCGTGCGCTGAAGGTGGCCAACGCCGGTGGCATGGCGGTGCAGCGCGTGGTGGCCGAGCGCTGGAAAAAAGCCACCGGCCTTCCCATCATCGAGTCCTATGGGTTGACCGAAACCTCGCCCGGGGTGACGAGCAACCCGCTCAACATCGTGGAGTGGACCGGCACCATTGGCATGCCTTTCCCCTCCACGCAGGTGGCGGTGCTGGACGAGCGGGGCAAAGAACTGTCTTTGGGCGAAGTGGGCGAGGTCGCCGTGCGGGGCCCCCAGGTCATGGCAGGTTACTGGAACCGGCCCGACGAGACGGCCAAGGTGTTCACGTCCGAGGGGTGGCTGCGCACCGGGGACATGGGGTTCATGGACGAGCGCGGCTATTTCAAGATCACGGGCCGTAAAAAGGACATGATCGTGGCTTCAGGCTTCAAGGTGTTCCCCAACCAGGTGGAAGACGCCGTGGCTCTGCACCCCGATGTGGCGGAAGTAGCCGCCATCGGTGTGCCCGACGCGCGGTCGGGTGAGGTCGTGAAGATTGTGGTGGTCAGAAACGATCCGACCCTGACTGAACATGACTTGCTCGTGCACTGCCGCAAGCACCTGGCGGCCTACAAGGTACCCAAGATTGTCGAATTTCGCAGCGACCCCCTGCCCAAGTCCAGCCTGGGCAAGATCTTGCGCCGCCAGTTACGGGAAGCGCCCATTGGCACCGCGGGCGGGGTGCTATCTGCCGTACGGAGTGGCGAAACGGTGCACTAGCGCCACCGGTGAGCCCCCCCCCGACGCACCCCGTTGGCCTATTTGGAATAGTCGGCGATCAACTTGGTCAAGACACCGGCTTTCTTGGCGTCTTCAATGGCGGTGTTCATCTTGGCGATGAAGTCCGCCTTGTAGCTGGCATTGTTGGTAACGCTGTAGCCAATGAAGGCGTCCTCACCCGACAATTCGACGGCTTCATGCAGTTTGAAGTTTTTGAACTCGGGGTCGCTGCGTAGCCCCTTGGCGCTGTGGATGACGGACATGCGGTCATTGGCATAGCAGCCAATGCGTCCGGCGTTCAGCTTTTTGATATTGGCTTCGTTGCCCTTGACCTCTTCGGTCTTGATCTTGCCGGATTTGGCGGCAGACACCATTTTTTCACCCAAAGCAAATCCCAAATTGATACCGATGGTGAGCCCGGCAAAATCATCCGGGAAATTTTTGCGTGGCGTTTTCATGACCTCATCGGTGCAGAACAACACCACGGTTTCCCGAAACAGCGGCGTGGAATAGGGCTGGATGAACTTGCGTTCCTTGTTGAAATAGGGCGGGAACAGGGCCAGTGAATCGCCTTTTTCCAGGTTTTGCAGGCCTCGTTTCCAGGGCACGGGCTGCAGGCTCACCTCGTAAGCAGGTGCCAGCTTTTCAGCGACTTTTTTCAAGAAATCGACGTAGATGCCTTTGTGCTGTCCTTTTTCC
>Ga0209343_10004364_pt1 | contig 17488 bp, 21 predicted proteins | sample RifCSPlowO2_02_FD_184026 | JGI IMG/M metagenome (GOLD analysis project Ga0209343, IMG submission 184026) | Groundwater microbial communities from Rifle, Colorado - Rifle CSP2_plank lowO2_0.2 (SPAdes) (version 2) | ecosystem: Environmental > Aquatic > Deep subsurface > Groundwater | place... | reverse complement strand
AGACGCCCTGCTCGAATTCGCCGGCTGCGTGATGGTCATCTCCCACGACCGCTGGTTCCTCGACCGCATCGCCACCCACATCCTCGCGGCGGAAGGCGACTCGAAGTGGACGTTCTTCGACGGCAACTATCAGGAATACGAGGCTGACAAACGGAAGCGCTTGGGCGAAGAAGGGGCTAAGCCTAAGCGGATTCGGTATAAGCCGATTAGCCGGTGAGGGCGTGGTACAACCATGGTAAGTTGTAATTGTTGGCCATCCATTTTTGCTTGTCGTTTGAAACGGTCCAACTAATTAAGGGGGTAACAATTGAAAATAACATATTTTGAATTTTCCGATTCAACCTGGAATTTTTCCCCTGTAGTTTTCAAAGATTATTTAAACCTGTTCGTTGGCGAATCAGGGTCGGGGAAAACTCGACTGTTAAATGTGCTATTTAACATTACCAATTTTGCAGCCAAGAACGATAGATTCTGTGCAGGCAACTGGAAAATGGATTTTTCGCACAAAGGAAAACGCTACCAATGGGAATACAATGGCATCTCTGAAGATAAAGACAAAAATAAAATTACCCTGGAAATATTGAGGGACTTAGATGCAAATGGAGAAGAGTTAATTACAAGGTCAGAAAATAGCCTGAAATTTAAAGGCAACCCAGTACCAAAATTGTCTTCCAGTACGTCAGCAATTTACCTATTCAAGGAAGAGGAAAGCATCACCGGCGCACATGACGCTGCTGCGAGCGTAATGCGCAGAAACTTCTTTGGGGATGATTTGGCGGTCGCCACTTCATTTCAAACGTTGCCAAGCAAATTCTTAGGCAAAGATGTCACGATTAGTTTAGAGGACATCTACTCAGCAGATTTGACCCTATCTAGCAAACTATTTTTGTTGAGCAAGCACGTCCCTTTGCACTTCGAGCTAATCGTGGAACACTTCAAGAGAGTATTCCCTTTTATCGAGCAGCTAACTTTCAAGAAAGCAACCAATCTACCAATAGCTGGCGATGCGATTGTTTTATTTGTAACAGAAAAAGAGGTAGATACGCCAGTCGCACTTCATGATATTTCATCTGGCATGCAAAAAGTATTGCTTATCCTAACTGACATTGTTGTTAGCCCGCCAGAAATCTTGTACATGATAGACGAGTATGAAAATTCATTAGGGGTTAATGCTATAAATTTCCTACCGTCATTTTTGTCTGAATGTGGGAAAGATAAACAATTCATTATTACTTCACATCATCCATCATTAATTAATGCGATACCTGTTGATAATTGGTTTATTTTTAACAGGAAGGGTACGAGAATAAAAATTAAACGAGGTGAGCAGTTGGCTGGAAAATATAGTCGATCAAAACAGGAGAAATTCATTCAATTACTCAATGACCCATTTTTCGTTGAAGGCGTCGAATAATGAATTATTACGTAGTAGTTGAAGGTGCCGCAACTGAAAAAGAGGTGTATAGATCATGGATTCCTTTGGTGAATACTCAACTTAAATTTGTATCTCATCCATCAATGCTTGATGATGGAAAATTCTCAATTGTGTCAGGATTCGGGTACCCTTTTTATAAAAGAATAATTTTAAACGCCATTGAAGATATCTCTGGTATGGAAGGCCTTACAAGGCTTGTGGTGTGCGTTGACTCTGAAGATATGGAGATGGCTGAGAAGTTTGAAGAGATACAATTGTTGGTAACTTCCGCTGCATTTTCAGGGCTAGATTTTAGAATAGTTGTTCAGCATTTTTGCTTTGAAACTTGGGCATTGGGTAACAGAAAACTAAAAGGTCCCACACACAATGCAGATCTAATAAAGCTAAGGAAGTTTTATGATGTTTCGCTACTTGACCCGGAAGGGCTTCCACCGCTTACTGAAAGAAAATTAAACAGAAGTCAGCACGCCAGCTATTATCTGGCGAAGCTTTTGAACAATAAACATAAGAACATTACATATTCAAAAAGCTCACCCGGTGTTGTGGCGCATCCCAAATACTTTGATCAAATAAGAAATAGGCTTCTCGACACACATCATATTAATAGTTTCGATTCATTTCTAAATGCTTTTCACTAGCTAAGTAACCGAATCAAAAGAGCGTATCAAAAGCGAATCAAAAAGGAATCAAAAGGGAATCAAATGAGCTAATGGGGTCAGCATCTGAGGTCTCCCCACAAAACTCCATTGAATTTCAATAAACTAGGGCGTATTGTTCAACCCAAAACAGCACATGCAAGGCAGGTTTAGTGTCTCTTTCGTAGCGACCAAACTGCGAAGGAGAACCTGCCATGCATGCACTGACCATCTTACACCGCATTCTTTCTGCCGACATTCCGGAAATTCACTCGAAACGCTTAGCCAGCCTACTGGCTGCTGTTGAAGCTGTGGTAACAGGCAGTCGGCTGACGTTAAGCGACATGGGGCGTGGCCTGTCTGGTCACGCCGCCGTCAAGCACAACATCAAACGCATCGACCGCCTGCTCGGCAACGGCTCGCTGCACGGAGCAAATGGGGTCAGCTTCGCAATAGTTTTTCGTTAGCATGTTGGAATTTGCAATGCAACCGCAGTGGAGTTAGTCTGTGCCCGTTCGAGCAAGGAGACGCACCATGTCATTAGCCGAAAACATTTATCACCATAGCCGCAAACTCCCCGAGCAGGCGGCGCGCGAGGCATTGGACTTTGTCCAGTTTCTGGAGCAGCGCTATGCGGCTAAGGGAGCCGCGCGCGCCGAAGATACGGAAACCTTTCTCGCTGCCGTGGCGGGCACGCTGGGCGACGACTTCCCGGACGACATCACGGACGATGATCTCGGAACGGACGCACCGCGCCACGACTTGGACTGATGGCTTATCTGCTCGACACCAATGCGGTGATCGCATTGATGAAGAATCACTCCCGCGTCGTGGAACGTGTCCGCCGCGCGGGGCGTTCCGAACTTCTCATTTGCGCGCCGGTTGAAGCTGAACTGTGGTTTGGCGTAAACAAAAGCATGGTACGTCCCAAGTTTCGTAGACATCTGGTAAGGTGTTTATAGAATTAAAGGGGTCAGCATCGCAATAGTTTTCAAGCAGAAACCCCTCCAACAAAGCCCTTCTGAGTACCTCCTTGACAATACTATCGCACAGCGATAGTATCACGCCCCATGATCACTGACTTCCACGACGAAGAGACACTCAAGGTCTGGCGCGGTGAGTTTTCTCGCCGTTTGCCTAACCAGATTCAGGACGTGGCGCGGCGCAAATTGCGTATGTTGCACAACGCGCAGCGCATTGAGGACTTGCGTATCCCGCCCAACAATCGGCTGGAGACATTGAAGGGTAACCGCGCCGGACAGTGGAGTATTCGCATCAATGATCAATGGCGCGTGTGCTTTGAATGGAATGAAGGGCAGGCCAGTCGCGTGGAAATCTGCGACTATCACTGAGGATTAACAGCTATGAGCAAAACAACCAAACTGCGCAACATCCATCCCGGCGAAGTGCTGCGCGAAGAATTTCTGATCCCGCTAGGCGTTACCCAATATCGTTTGGCAAAAGAGATCGGTGTAACCGAAGCGCGCATTTCGGCAATCTGCTCCGGCAAGCGTTCGATTACGGCGGATACGGCGTTGCGTCTGGCCGCGTTCTTCGGCACTTCAAGTGGTTTCTGGCTGGGGTTGCAGGCGGATTACGATACCGAAGAAGCGGCAAAGGAATTGACCGGCGTTCTGGCGCAGATACATCGCTTTGAGCCGCAGGCCGCTTGAGATGTTGATATAAAGCAAAAGGGGTCAGCATCGCAATAGTTTCGAGAAGTGAAATGAGCAGCGTGTTGTCACTAAGGTAAGCGGATGCGCGGGTGGAGGAGATGCAGCACAATGCCTGATGCACTTGCTGGCAAATTGATATCCCCCTCAACCCGGGAATCGCGAAGGCGGAATGATGAGAACAGTCCTGATGACATTCGCTTTGTTGTTAACAGGTTGTATCGGGCTGCCCGAAAACGTTAAACCTGTTGATCGCTTCAATTCGGGTAAATACCTCGGCAAATGGTATGAGATTGCCCGGCTGGATCATTCATTTGAGCGCGGCCTCTCCAAGGTAAGCGCCAATTACAGCATGCGAGATGACGGTGGTATCCGGGTAATCAATCGCGGTTACGATGCACAAAAACAGCAGTGGAAGGAAGCCGAGGGTAAGGCCTATTTTGTTAAGGGCACCGACCAGGGTTACCTGAAGGTGTCTTTCTTCGGCCCATTTTATGGCGCTTATATCGTGGTTGAGCTGGATCATGAGAATTACCAATACTCGCTGGTCAGCGGGCCGGATAAATCCTATTTGTGGATTTTGTCGCGCACACCCCGGATGAATCAAGAGACTCAAAAGCGTCTTGTCGAAAAAGCCGCTGCATTGGGGTTTGACACGGGCAAGCTGATCTTTGTCGAGCACGACAAATAGCGTAATTCGCAAAATCAATAGGATTAACTCGATCGATCCGGACTTCAAACCTGTCAAAAACTGATTCGAATCTGGGCCATCCCCTATAATTCAGGCTTTGTAACTCAACGATTAGAAAACGACATGGGATTCAACATCACGCTCCAGCCGGGCAATCACATCTTTACCGCCGACGCTGGCGAAACCATCATCGAAGCCGCGAAGAAGCATGGCCACAATCTGCCGCTCGGTTGCGCCGATGGTGCATGCGGTTTGTGCAAGGGCAGTGTGCTGCAAGGCACGGTGGATCACGGCAGATCAACGGTAATCGCATTGCCTGAGGAGGACAGGGAGGTGGGCCTCGCCCTGTTCTGCTGCGCCACGCCCATGTCTGACCTGGTCATCGAACGCCGTGAAATGATCGCCGACTGGACCATAATGGATTGGGATGGCTCGATGGAGTGAGCCTGAATAATTGGGCTAATGAGCTTTACATAAATGGAGACAGCGAGCAAAACCAAAAAACTCGTCATTCCGGCGAAGGCCGGAATCCAGTTTGGATATAATTCCGCGTAGCGGACAAAGCCGTGTTTTGGGTGTTGGCACACTTCGTGTGCGCTTGATAATTGCCTGGATTCCGGCCTTCGCCGGAATGACGGCTGCTATATATGCCTCTGCCATGAATTAAGTAAAGATCAATAATGGCGCCAGTATCGCATTAGTTCTTACACATCGCCCGCAGGGGCGATGTTCATTTCTGCATTAAAGGAGCGCCTCGCCATGGAGTTGACCAAACTCGGTCTGGATCGCGAGCTCGCTGAGCAGGCAATATGTGGATCAGGCCAGCGCGTGGCGCGGGTGACTGCTGTCGACCGCGGGCGCTATGTGGTCCGCGATGAACAAGGGGAAGTGCCTGCCGAGCTGACGGGCAAGTTCCTTTACGCCGCCGCCTCCTCGGTGGATATGCCCTGTGTGGGTGACTGGGTGTGCGTTCAGCATCACGATGCGGACACGCATGCGATCATCCATGATGTCGTGCCCAGAAGGTCTTTCCTGCGGCGCAAGTCTCCCGGCAAGAACATCGATTTCCAGATGATCGCGGCGAACATCGATGTGGCGTTCATCGTTCAGTCGTGCCATTTCGATTTCAACGTGCGCAGGCTGGAGCGTTACCTGGTGATGGTGAGCGAGGGGCATATCGAGCCGGTGCTGCTGCTGACCAAGACCGACCTGGTCGGCGTGGCGGAACTGGAGCGCATGCTCGATCATATCCGCGCGGCGGGCATCACGGCCCGAATCATCGCGCTTAGCAACGTGACCGGCGAGGGCGTGGATCAGGTCAGGGAGGTCATGGCGCCGGGCAAGACCTATTGTCTGCTCGGCTCTTCGGGCGTCGGCAAGACGACGCTGATCAACCAATTGCTTGGCAAGGACGCTCTGGAGACCGGGGCGGTGAGCGGCACGGGCGAGGGCCGACACACCACGTCGCGCCGCCACCTGGTCGTGCTCGACAACGGCGCCCTGCTGATCGACATGCCGGGGATGCGCGAGCTGGGCATCCTGAGTACAGGCGAAGGCCTGGACGACAGCTTCGCCGAGATCAAGGTGCTTGCGGGCCGATGCCGTTTCGCCGATTGCACCCACGGCAACGAGCCGGGCTGTGCGATCCGCAAGGCGATCGAAAGCGGCGAGCTGAACGCGGAGCATTACCAGAGCTACCTGAAGCTCAGGGCCGAGTCCGAGTTCAACGAGATGTCGTATGTGGACAAGCGCAAGAAAGATAAGGCGTTCGGGAAGATGGTGAAGTCGGTGTTGAAGGGCAAGCGGAAGTGAGACAATCGAAGGGCGTTTGAATTATCTGACCGCAAGAAACCGGTGCATCACAGGCAAGGAGGTTCGCCCATGAACGCATTACGACGCATCCATATCGAGGGGCATGTCAGCGCGGGCTTTGAGGCCGTGCGCGAGGCATTCGCCGAAAATTTTTCCCTGCGCCACGAATTGGGCGGCGCCTGTTGCGTGTATCACCGGGGCAAGAAGGTCGTCGATCTGTGGGGTGGCGTGCGCGACAAGGCGACCGGCGAGCCATGGCAGGAGGACACCATGGTCTTGGTCTACTCGACGACCAAGGGATTGGCCGCAATGACGCTCGCAATTGCCCATTCCCGAGGTTGGCTCGACTACGACGAGCGCGTCTGCGCCTACTGGCCGGAATTCGCCCAGAACGGAAAGGAGAGCATTACCGTCCGCCAGCTCCTGGCACACCAGGCGGGCTTGTTTGCTTTCGATGAGCAGGGGAACCGGAGTCTCGTGGCCGACCTCGACCGTCTCGCGGTTGTGCTCGCGCGCCAAAAGCCGACATGGGAGCCGGGCGCGCGCCAGGCCTATCACGCAATTACCCTCGGCTACTACGAGAGCGAGCTGCTGCGGCGCATCGACCCGCAACATCGCAGCCTGGGACAGTTCTTTCAGGATGAGATCGCCACACCGCTGGGCCTCGATTATTACATCCGTCTGCCTGAGTCCATTCCGAATTCCAGGCTGGCGACGCTGACGAGGCCAAGCCTGTTCGCGATGTTGCGCGGGTTCGGTATCGGCTTTTTACTTACGGCATTCAATCGTCGCTCGAATATCACGCGGGCGCTCGTGGGTTCGATGTTCTCCCATGATGAGCAGCGCATCTACGCACGCAACTTCGAGATACCGTCCGGCGGTGGCGTCGGCACCGCGCGTGCCATCGCCCACGCCTACAGCGTGTTTGCCACTGGCGGACGGGAGCTGCAACTGAGCCCGGAAACGTTGCAGGCGCTCGCGGCACCGGCAATTCCTTCGGCGCACGGCTTCTACGACGAGTGCATGATGGGTGACGGCGTGCAGTTTTCGCTGGGCTTCATGAAGCATGGCCCGGTGTGGTCTTTTGGCAGCGAGGGTTCATTCGGTTTTCCCGGATCGGGCGGCTCGCTTGGCTATGCTGATCCCAAGGCCGGCATCGGATATGCCTATGTCACCAATCAAATGGGGACGGCGCTCACAGGGGATCCGCGGGATCTCGCGTTGCGAAACGCGCTTTACTCCATCATTCCCCGGCATCATTGCGATTAAAGGGGCATCGCATTGCCTTTAGAGGGTAACTTTCCTCATGTTCGAGTGAACTTTGAACATGTAGTGATGTTGTAAAGGGGCTCACGTTTCCGGACTGAAAGAGTTTTATGTCGAAAACAATGTGCAAAACGAAGGATGCAGGAAAACGTGCTGAAAAGCAGGTCGGTCCAAATTCGGGAGCAAATCGGGCCAGCAACGCAATAGCTTTCAAAACGATCAATCGGGGAAACAGTTTATCCTGAAAAATGGATGAACAAAGAATCGGCGCCGCCGTAGCCCCGTGAGGCACGGCTGCACGAATTCCCGGTACGACAACATGGCACGACAAGGTTGCCGAATTCAATTCAACGGTGTACCTTACCCCATCGTTTTTTCGCCTGCTCCCGTTTGATCGCTATGCTGGATTTCACCGAATACACCAAGATTTTCATCAGCCTGTTCGCGATCCTCGATCCGATCGGGATCATTCCCATCATCATCCTGTTTACCGCAGAGATGACGGCATCCAGGCGCGCCCATGTCGGGCGGATGGCATCGCTGGCGGTGTGCGCTATCCTGCTGGCGGCCTTGCTGATCGGGCAGCCGCTGCTGGCGTTTTTCGGCATCAGCATCAATTCCTTTCTCGTGGCGGGCGGCATTTTGCTGTTGCTGATGGCGATCAAGATGATGCTCGGAACCTTTTACGAAATCGGCGCCGGCAAGGATGCTCATGCCGATGGCGAAACGGTTTCGGCGAATGCGATCGTGCCTTTGTCTACACCGTTGCTGGCGGGTCCCGGCTCGATCAGCGCGGTGATCGTGGAGGCGCACAAGGCGAGCGGGTTCCAGCATTATCTGATCATGGGTCTGGAAATCATCCTGCTCAGTATCACCGTCTGGCTGACCTTTCTGGTTGCGCCCTGGGTGGCGCAGCGGCTGGGAAAGATCGGTATCAGTGTGTTTACCCGCCTGATGGGGCTGATACTTGCCGCGATTGCGGTGGAGTTTATCGCCAGCGGCATGCGCGGCCTGTTCCCCGCACTCGGTTGATCGAGTCAAGGGGTTGGCGGATGGGCAACAGTGCCGCAATATTGACCGGCACGAATATAAGCTACTTTCTATTCGTACTGGACCTGTCGAAGGCCGTGGAACCATTCATGTTTCGATAGGCTCAACAAGAACAACTTCATCTTTAGAGACTCTTTTATTCATGCCGAATCTGTAATTTTCCGGCTGCTGGTGAATCGTCCGCAACTGTACGATAATCCGGGCGCGGAGCAGGAGCGGATAGGGCGCAGGCCGACAGGATGGTGGGAGTTTCACGCAAGAGGCAAGAGTCATGATTCAAAACATGCTTGAACTGTGGTACTGGATAATTGCGCTGGCCATTATGGTCGGCGTCGTTATTTATTTTGTCATTGGTTATGTGCGGGATTCGTGGGAAATCCTTAAAAACCATTTGGATGAAGATCATCACACGGTATTTGCTGAAAGAATCGCGGAACCATACAGCAAACGCATGGTGATGGTTCACTGGTTGACGTTGGCGCTGCTGGTTATAGCCTGGTATCTCGGGGACACTTTGGTCGATGAGCGGAATGAAAGAAGTGCAACGCTGGTCGGGTATCTCGTGCATGCGCTGGTGGGCGGCTCGGTGTTGATGTTGACGGCAATGCGCATGATTTATCGCAGCGTGGACAGGATGCCGCAACCGGCGAGCAATTCGTTGATAGACATGATGGCCAGAGGCATTCATCATTGGCTTTATCTTTTGCTTGTGCTGATACCGCTTACCGGTTTTATGACCTTGCTGACGAGCCGCGTGGGCGAAGCTCTGGTGACAGTCAATGCGAAATTGCTTCCGGAAAAATTCACCGGCCCCAGCGTAATTTCCAATGTGTCGCATGATCTATTGATGACGGCGCTGATGGTTGTGGTGGCGATACATGTACTGGGAGCAGCCTGGCACCAGTTCATCATGAAAGATGGCTTGATGGGGCGGATGTCGCTGCGCAGAAAAGACCGGTAGCCCGCATAAACTCAGATTTCCATTGCCCGTAAGCCTAGCTTTGACAGAGCGCCACCCTTTGAAAAAGGGGGAGGTGGGTTGAGTTTTCAAATGGATTATTTGCGATTAAACAAGGAGAACTTTCATGTACGCACCTATCACGATCCCTTTTGGTTGCAAGATGCTTTTCAATACGGTCAAACTCAGACACGGCGTGAACATGGAAGATGTCGAGGTGGCGCTGGGCGAGATGTGTAATGTGGTGAAGGAGACCTATGGCGGCGACAAGGGCGGATTCATCGCCGGCCAGGTTTTTCAGTTCTCGGGTTTCGTGTCCGATGAAGGCTCGCTGAGCGGTGCAGAACCGGCGGAGAGCCATATCGCTATCGCCACTTACTGGCGCTCGTTTGAGGAGCATGAGAAGTCGCATGCCGACAAGACGTTCAAGGATAAATTCGAGGCGCTGGCCCAGTTGTGTACCGACAGCAAGGAGCTGGGGTATGAAATGCTTTGGCAAGGCGTGCCGGAATAGTCACCAGAATCATGAGATACATGCCCACAAGCAATCACGGGTAGGTCGTGTTTTTGTTGCAAAAATATAACGTGCTCTGCATTTAATGAATGTTTGTAGATACTCACTGCCATCTCGACGCCGCTGAATTCGGCGACAGCCAGGCCGCGCTGGTGCAAGCCGCACAGGGCTCCGGGATCGGACGCATCGTCGTACCTGCTGTTGCGCGCACCAACTTTTCGGCAGTTCGCCAGCTCTGCGAACGATTCGCCATTTGCGCCCCCGCCTATGGCATCCACCCGATGTGCGTGGATGGGGCGCAGCCGGAGGACCTCGATACGCTGCGCGGCTATCTGGCGCAGCCTGCCACCGTCGCGGTCGGCGAGATCGGGCTGGATTTTTTCATCGAACCTCACGACCGCGCGCGCCAAGAATATTTCTTCACAGAACAACTGAAACTGGCGCGCGAATTCGATTTGCCTGTGCTGCTGCATATCCGCCGCTCGCAGGACGCCATTCTCAAGCTTCTTCGTCAGAACAAAATACGTGGGGGCTCTTCGACTAAGCTCAGGACAGGCATCGTTCACGCCTTCAGCGGCAGCCGCCAGCAGGCTGAGGAATTCATCGGGCTCGGCTTCAAGCTCGGCTTCGGCGGCGCAATGACGCATTCGCGCGCCACGCGCTTGCGAGAACTCGCAGCAACCCTGCCGCTGGAGAGCATCGTGCTTGAGACCGACGCGCCGGACATTCCGCCGGACTTTCTGCAAAACGGGGAGCCGAACAAGCCGGAGTATCTGCCGCGCATTGCGCAGACGCTGGCAGAATTGCGCGGCATGCCGCTGGAGGAGATCGCGCGCATTACTACCGAGAACGCAATGGACGCACTTCCCAGACTCGGAGTGACATAAACATGCCACTCTCCCATCTCGATGACGACCACGAGCGCCGCTTCGGCGGGGTAGAGCGCCTCTACGGGGAAGGCGCACGCATCGCGTTGCATCGCAGCCGCGTGGCGGTGGTGGGCGTGGGGGGTGTCGGTTCCTGGGCGGTCGAGGCTCTCGCGCGCAGCGGGGTCGGGCAGATCACGCTGATCGATTTTGACCATGTCGCCGCATCCAACATGAACCGGCAAATACATGCGTTGGAGAGCACACTCGGTGCGGCAAAAGCGGCGGTGCTCGAAGCGCGCATCCGCGACATCAATCCTGCTTGCAAGGTGACTGTCGTCGACGATTTTCTGACTGCTGAGAATATGAAGCGACTGATCCTACCGGGCGGATACGATGCGATGATCGACGCCTGCGACGAGGCGAAAGTGAAGGCGGCGCTGATCGCGCATGCACGCTTCTGCGAGATTCCGCTGGTCGTGTGCGGTGCGGCGGGCGGCAAGAGCAACCCGCTCAATCTGCGGCGCGACGATCTCGGGCGCACCGCCCACGACGCGCTGCTGGCGCGCATCCGCGACCGGTTGCGCAGGGAATACGGCATCCGCCCGCGCAAGAACGGCAAGTTCGGCGTGGCCTGCGTGTATCTGGAAGAGCCAGCCAGAAAGAGTGGCGTCTGCACCACGGGAAAACTGAGCTGTGCGGGCTACGGCTCGGCAGTGACTGTCACCGCGCCGATGGGATTCGCCGCCGCAGCCTGGTGCCTGGAACAGCTGGTGGCGCTGAAGTGATTGACTGCGAAGTGGCGCCGTTAAATTCCGACGCGCAGTAACTTTTAAAAGACGTTCTCAGGTTTTGATGTTCAAGTCTTCCGCGTAGGGTTGGCTGGGATACTGGAAGGCAATCGGGCCGTCCGGCTGGGCGTGCATGAACTGGTAAACGGCCGGGTCTTTCGAGTTCTTCATTTCTTCAACGGTACCCCCTGCAACAATCACGCCGTCGTGAATGAAATACATGTAATCGATGGTTTTGAGCGAGGTCATCAGATCATAGGTCACCACGATCGAGGTCGTTCCGAGCGCATCGTTCAGCCTGCGTATCAGTTTTGTGATGGTGCTGAGCGAAATCGGGTCGAGTCCGGCGAAAGGTTCGTCATATATGACCAGGGCAGGGTCGGTGGCGATTGCACGCGCCAGCGCAACCCGGCGTTCCATGCCGCCCGATAGCTCGCTCGGCATCAGGTTTCTGGCGTTGCGCAGTCCGACTGCATGCAGTTTCATCAACACCAGATCGCGGATGATCTCTTCGGGTAAATCGGTGTGTTCCCTCAGCGGAAAAGCCAGGTTATCGAAAACCGTCATGTCGGTGAACAGGCCGCTGACCTGAAACATCATGCCCATTTTCAGGCGCATTTTGTACAGTTCGTCGGTGCTGAGCTCGTTGACAATCTGCCCCATGAATTTCACGCTACCCTGCGCCGGGCGCAACTGGCCGCCAAAGTGGCGCAGCAATGTGGATTTGCCGCATCCGCTGGGGCCCATGATTCCGACTACCTTTCCGCGCGGGATGGTGAGATTGATGCCCTTCAGCACTTTGCGAGCGCCATAGGAAAAATGTAGGTCTTTAACCTCGATCAGGTTATCCATGATTTGAGATTTGTTTCAGTATTGGTCAGATGATGCGTGGTAAAAACAGCGGATTCTCTGCCCCCATTAAATCCCATCGCCGCGAACGAATCAATAGGTGCGTGATCGGGCTAGCTGACAACCGGTCTAAAGTCTTATCCAAGATATAATTAGCCGTATGGCTTTCATGCGGGGAATCGTCAAGGACAGATCGCGATTTTCACCTGCATATGAAGAGTCAGGTTCGAAATAGCTCCGGGATTCATGATGGAAATGAAAAAGATCAACTCGGGAAAGTTGCGCGCTATCGGCTACGATGCGCGCGCCCGGCTGCTGCAAGTCCAGCTCGACGACGGCAGCATGTTGCAGTACGGCGGCGTCGGCGAGGATACCTGGCGCCGCTTCAGCGGCTCGGGTGCAGCTTGGAGTTTCTATCGCGACAACATCGAGGAGGAGTTCGCCGCGAAACGCGTTTCCGGCAGCGCCCCCGCAGCAAAGAATCCGCTCGACGATTTATTCAAGAAACCCCAATAACATCGAAGGTTCGCGATCTTACAGGCATGGCCTGACGAATGGCTTGGAGTGACAGGAGGCAGCGTGGTTGATTCCCGGAAAAAGCGCGACAGGGCATATCTCGGCGCGGTGTCGGCAATCCTCGGGCTGGTCATTTTGTATCTTGTCAATGGCGAGACTGGTGTTCCAAATCGGGCCGCGCTCGCCAGCGCAACGGGGCCGGTACAGTCGGCCATCAAGGGAAAAAGCTCGGTTAAATTTTCCTTAAAGGGGGATGCGCACCATTTCCAGCATTTATCGAAAAGCGGCGATTTGTTGCCTATCCATCAGGCGTTGTCTGGCGCCAGCGGAGAGATGGTCACAGTCTTGTATGATCCTGCACAGAGTTGGCAACCATTATTTGACGACAATGCCTACCATATCGTGTATGAGATACGCGTATCCGACCGGACCCTTTTGAACTACGAACAGGCCAAGGTTGCATGGCAAACCAATGAGGGTATCGGGAATTGGCTGGGGGTGGCGTTCTTGCTTGTCGGTGTGGCCTTGGTGATTTTTCCGAGGTCTCGATAAGGCGGTAGCCCAGTTAAATCAAATGGCTGGATACCCGCCTGCGCGGGCATGACGGCTTATTCAGCGTTTTCTTAAATTTGTTTTGAGGTGCAACCATCAATCGAGCCACTTTTTTGAATATGTTTAATCTTCATCACAATCGCAATACCGGAAGATTTGCCACATGAAAAATAATCTCTATGCCGTTGCCATTATCGGCGGCGGCCCGGCTGGCTTGATGGCGGCAGAGGTATTGATCCAGGGCGGCGTGCGGGTCGATGTTTACGATGCGATGCCCACGGTGGGGCGCAAGTTTTTGCGGGCGGGAAAGGGCGGTATGAACATTACGCATGCCGAGCCTGCGGATGATTTTCTTTCGCGCTACGGCGCACGCCGCGCACAGATCAAACCCCTGCTCGACAGCTTCGGGCCAGACGCGTTGCGCGAGTGGGCGCAGGGTCTCGGCATTGCGACATTCGTCGGCAGTTCCGGGCGCGTGTTTCCGGCCGACATGAAGGCCGCGCCGCTGTTGCGCGCATGGTTGCACCGCTTGCGCGAATCCCGGGTGCATTTTCACATGCGCCACCGCTGGTGCGGCTGGAATGAGAATGGCGCGTTGCGCTTTGATACGGCGCAGGGCGAAGTCGTCGCGCAGCCTGATGCGGTGGTGCTGGCGCTGGGTGGCGGCAGTTGGGTGCGACTCGGCTCCGATGGCGCATGGGTGCCGCTGCTCGTGCAGCGCGGAATTGCCGTTGCGCCGTTGCGGCCTGCGAATTGCGGCTTCGATGTCGGCTGGAGCGCGCACTTCAGCGAAAAATTTGCCGGGAGCCCGCTGAAATCGGTGAACGTGAGTTTCACCGATGCGGCGGGCCATTCCCATTCCAGGCGCGGCGATGTGGTGATGACGGCGAGCGGGGTGGAAGGCGGTCCGATCTATGCGTTGTCCGCGATGCTGCGCGACGAGATCGAAGCCCGTGGCGAGGCCGTCATTCACATCGACCTAGTTCCCGGAAAAGGCTTGCAAAGAGTCATCGCCGAAATCGACCATCCGCGCGGTTCCCGTTCGATGTCTGGCCATTTGCAGAGCCGGGCGAATATCAGGGGCGTACAAACCGGGCTGTTGCGCGAGCTGCTTCCCAAGTCGGATTTCGATCATCCCGAGCGGCTGGCCGCCGCAATCAAATCGCTGCCGCTGCGGCTGATCGCGCCGCGCCCGCTGGACGAAGCGATCAGCAGCGCGGGCGGTGTAACCTTCGAGGCGATGAATGAAAATTTGATGGTGCGCGCCCTGCCCGGCGTGTTCTGCGCCGGTGAGATGCTCGATTGGGAAGCGCCCACTGGCGGCTATCTGCTGACTGCCTGTTTTGCCAGCGGATATCACGCCGGGCAGGGAGTGATGGGTTGGCTCGCAAGTTCACTCCAGCCCACGTGACACGTACGCCTTCAGGAGTGCATCATGACCAACCGACTCGCGCAGGAGACCAGCCCTTATTTGCAGCAGCATGCAGGCAATCCCGTTGATTGGTTTCCTTGGGGCGAAGAAGCGTTGCGCCGCGCACGCGAGCAGGACAAGCCGATCCTGCTCTCCATCGGCTATTCCGCCTGCCACTGGTGCCATGTCATGGCGCACGAGTCGTTCGAGGACGCCGATGTCGCGGCGGTGATGAACCGGCTGTTCGTCAACATCAAGGTGGATCGCGAAGAGCGCCCCGATCTCGACCAGATATACCAGACCGCCCATGCCATGCTGACACAACGCGGTGGCGGCTGGCCGCTCACCCTGTTCCTGGCGCCTGACCAGACGCCGTTTTTCGGCGGCACTTATTTCCCCAAAGAGCGACGCTACAACCTGCCCGGCTTTGTCGAGCTGCTGGAGCAGGTGGCCGGGATTTACCGCATGCACCGGGAAGATATTGCCCGGCAGAATGCATTGCTGTTGCATGCCTTCGACGCTACGCTGCCGGATGCGGAAGGCCAGATTAGCCTCAGCGATGCACCGCTGAAAGATGCTTGCGACGAATCGCGGCAGGCTTTCGATCCTGTTTACGGCGGATTCGGCGGAGCGCCGAAATTTCCGCAGCCGTCCGGGCTGGAATTCTTGTTGAGGCATGCCGGCAACGGCGATGCGCGCAGCATGGCGCTGCACACGCTGCGCAAGATGGCGGAGGGCGGTATCCACGACCAGTTGGGCGGCGGTTTCTGTCGCTACAGCGTGGATGAGCGCTGGGCCATTCCCCACTTCGAGAAAATGCTGTACGACAACGGCCCGCTGCTGTCGCTCTATACCGATGCCCATGTGCTGACGGGCGAGGCTTCGTTCAGGCGCGTGGCGCAAGGCATTGCGGGCTGGGCGATGCGCGAGATGCAATCGCCGAAGGGCGGGTTCTATTCGAGCCTGGATGCGGATTCCGAACACGAGGAAGGCAAGTTCTATGTGTGGACGCCGGAGCAGGTCGCCAGCCTGTTGAGCGCGGAAGAGTATGCCGTCGCAGCCGCTTACTACGGCCTGGATCAGCCGCCTAATTTTGAAGGTAAGCATTGGAATCTGCTCGTGACCCGGCCGCTGGATGAAATTGCGCAGGCGCAACAACTGCTCGCCAATGCAAAACAAAAACTGTTTGCCGCACGCGAAGAACGGGTGCGCCCGGGGCGCGACGAAAAAATCCTGGTCAGCTGGAATGCGCTGATGATCAAGGGCATGGCACGCGCGGGCAGGATGCTGGGCGAACCGGCGTGGATAGCCTCGGCGCAACGCGCGACGGATTTCACCCGCGCGGCGATGTGGCACAACGGACGGCTACTGGCGACCTGCAAGGATGGCAAGGCGCACCTGAATGCCTATCTGGATGACTATGCCTTCCTGCTGGATGCGCTGCTGGAATTGCTGCAAGCGGAATTTCGCCAGGCCGATCTGGAATTTGTCCGCACGCTCGCCGATGTGTTGCTGGAGCAGTTCGAGGACAAGCGGGAAGGGGGATTTTTCTTCACCAGCCACGATCACGAAAAACTCATCCATCGCCCGAAGCCCGGCCACGACAATGCCACGCCGTCCGGCAATGGCGTCGCGGCATTCGCCTTGCAGCGCCTCGGGCATCTGCTGGGAGAGGCGCGTTATCTCGAAGCCGCCGAGCGCGCGCTGAAGCTTTATTATCCGGTGTTGGTGCGGCAGCCGTCGGGCTTTGCGAGCATGCTGATGGCATTGCAGGAATACCTCACGCCACCGCAAATCGTCATCCTGCGCAGTGCGCCGGGGGCAAGCGCTGCATGGTGCAGGAAACTGTTGCAACACTATTGGCCCGGCACCCTGATCATCGCGCTGGAAGGCGAGTTCATCGGTTTGCCGGAAGCGCTGGCGAAGCCCTTGTCGCAAGAAGCCAGCGCCTGGGTTTGCCAGGGCGTAAAATGTTTGCCGGTCATCAAGGATTGCGCCGAATTAATAGCCGTTTGCCAATCGGGCGAAACCGTTTGATGCATCACCAGCCTGCGATATTCTTTTGAAACAGTATTTGAATAACATGCCATTCGCTCTCGAAAATCTGCAACCACGCTCCGTCTGGGCGCACTTCGCGACGCTATGCGCGATACCGCATTCGTCGCGGCATGAGGCGGCGCTGCGCGAGCATCTGATCGGCTGGGCGCAGGCACGCGGTGTCGGCGCCATTGTCGATGGTGCGGGCAACCTGATCCTGAAGAAGCCCGCCAGCCGCGGTTGCGAGGCGCTGCCCGGCGTGATCCTGCAAGGCCATCTCGACATGGTGTGTCAGGCCAATTCCGGCACGCGGCATGATTTCAGGCGCGACCCGATCAACGCGGTGGTGCGCGATGGCTGGGTGGTGGCGGAGCAAACGACGCTGGGCGCGGACAACGGTATCGGCGTCGCGCTCGCGCTCGCCGCGCTGGA